>Ga0265797_10003160_pt1 | contig 26736 bp, 25 predicted proteins | sample P2T30metagenome_FD_192433 | JGI IMG/M metagenome (GOLD analysis project Ga0265797, IMG submission 192433) | Plant litter microbial communities from East Loma Ridge, Irvine, California - P2 T30 | ecosystem: Environmental > Terrestrial > Plant litter > Unclassified | place: USA: California... | reverse complement strand
TACCTGATATAATTCCAGACCTGATATAGAACGCCGGCACCGGATCAGTGTGATCATGACCTCCATCTATCTAAGAAGTACCTAGCCTTCTCAAGAACATTACGTGAACAATGTGTAGGGTGTGTTTCCAACTTGCTGATACAGTATTGCAAGCTGTTGTTGCCTTCCAGAATGGGCAGCCGTCTCTTATCGCCAAGGGTGACGACCGGTGTACCGGTAGTCGTGTTAAGGAAGCACTCTTCCTCAGCGGGCAACAAGGCGTCAATGCAGACTTCGAGCGATTGGGCGCATGCCGAAGAAGGCCGTTCCAAAGATCGGAGTGACCAGCACGACATGGCGGCACGGTATAAAGCTACCGGCCACCAGGTCGGTCGCGCATCCTTTGGTAACCCGTCGATCAGTCGGAATATTTGCCCGGCATGGAACAAAACATAGCTCTCCCCTTCAGGATAGCGTGCCCACCGCCACATCTCCGCACGGGCCGCGTCCGAAGCGGGTGGCATTTCCTTGGCACATTTCTCAATCTCGGGGATGCTAGTAAAAACATTCAAGCTAACCAGATGGAGCATAATCATGCTCACAAAGTCAGTGGAGTGTACCTGGCCCTTGTCATCTTCGACAGCAGCGGTTTTGGAGCGCCGAGTTAGAAGCGTTCCCAAATCTTGGAGCAAATCCTGCGTCTCCTGCAAACGACCCAAAATCTTGATCTTGGAAAGGACGCGATATCGGTTGGACGGCTCATCGGTATCGAAAATTCGCAAGAGTTGCTGCTGCTCAAGCACCATGGCTTGCAATGGATGGAGGAGAAGACGAAGGTGATGCAGAGGTAAATCATCACCCATTCGGCCCTGGAGGAAACTTCGGAAGAGGCCGTTGAGCGATGGAGTCATATGACCAGAGCGAGCTCCATTGGCACCTTGTTGTTGCTGTTGTTCCAGCCAAGCACCGAATTTCGCGGGATTGCAGGGGCCCGACCTGGTCCCATTCGCGCCAGAGTGCTCGAGCCAAGCGCTATACGACTGGGCATGCCATAGGTCGTTATCTTGCGGCAAGGGGACTTGCAAGTCATTAACTGAGAGTATTGGTGGAAGGTCGTGCAATAAGCTGATCTCGAGATCTACGTAGACCCACGCGTACGCGTGTCTAGAAGATGTTAGCGAAACGTCCCCATGGGGAAACAAATGGGTCCTACCGGTTGCGCTGCTCCAGTTCTTTCCATCTTTCCCAAAGTTCCATTCCGTCGGATTTCGGGTTATGCAGGGTCTGTTCGGGTTGCAGAACGCCGGAATTCTTCAGCATCTGCGTATGTTAGAGCCTATTTGCAGTGATATGTAACATGAATCCCTTACACTCAAATATTGACCTCGTTTCGACATAGCGTACGAAGCAAAAGAGTCTTTACCACTTCGTGCACAAAGCGTTAGTAACTGCAGTGCAATACCTCCAATCATCGGCTGCGATATGCTTCGGTTCTCAAGAACATCATCCAACGCGATCCTGCATACTTCTATCAAGCCGTTCGCGAGTATGTGAGATTCGGAATGGTCCGTGAGCATGGCGCCTTGCGCAATCAGAAGAATTATCAGCAGTATGCCAACATCTGCCGTATCAATTTGGAGGATATCTTGGATGTTGACAACGGAAGAGCCAGCAAGACCTAGATAGGGTTGGATGGAGTCGATGCGACTTGCGTAGGTTTCAATAAAGTGCATAAGTACATGGGACGGTGGCAGTACTACGATGCGTCCAAAGAGGCCTTGGCTTGGTGTTGTAGGTGAGTAGCGGCTTTGTAGTGCACGTTGCAGCAATACTTGAACGGTCGCGACGATGCGGTCGCGTGCATCGTGTGAGAGGGTCTGACTGGAATCGCTGTTGCTACCTGGGAGTCCGTGCCACGCGTCAGGCTGAGCGAGCAGCTCCACCAACTCCGCAAGTACATCATCCGGTGTTGCAGGTCTATCTGTAGGCTTCTTTTGAGGGTAGCGTTTTGGACTAAACGGGGTTTGCATCCCAGGTGGCGGGCTAGCGGGAACGCTTTTTGTCGTCCGGGGCGTTGTATCTGGTGGCGTCGGTGGCTGATTCGAGACATGTGGCATATGGTGTTGTTGGAATATCTGGCCGCCCGCTGCATGTGGTGAAAACTGGGGATCGCTTCCGTGCATATCCATAGATTGCATGGAGGTGAAGAGGTTGTTGGATGTACTCGTATCCATGGCATCGCTATTGGAAGGCGCACCGGGATATGAGAAGCCCATGAAATCATCGTAGCCGCCCAGATCCAGAGGTCCTTGAGGTAAATTCGTATTGAACGCAAACATATCGTTATTCTGCGACTGGTTTTCAGGTACCATGTAGCCGGTAAACTGCTCCATGCCTGGGACATGGCTGCCATCGGAGCTGATGGTGCTGGTCGGCTCTGCTGAAGTCTGGTTCAGATTTCGTGCCGACGACTTTCGAGGAGCTCGCGGCCGGCGCGAGGTACAACGTGGCTGGCAAACATATCCTCTTGCAACACATTGCGAGCATGGTACCTGTTGTTGTGTTAGGTGTCGTGCTGGGGGCCTAAGGCGCGTGGCTTTGGGGTACTCACCTTGCGGTCGCAACGTGCCTTGGATATGGCACATCTTGTGCATGCGATCAAAGCGGCGTTGCTCATTGGAATGGCAGTCGTGATTGATGGCGCAGTCGACGTACCGATGACTGATGTAGGATGAGGATGCTGGGGCTTAAGGCTATGTGCGGCGGGTTAGGCCGCTGCGGCCAGGTTCAGGCGATAAGACAAAGCGGGGCAAGGATCCCTGGGGAGGTAAACTTCGACGCATGTCTCGCACCGCGAATTCCTAGATTGCCGTTCCAGCCTCACCGGCACCCTGCGCTGCTGGCGTAGTTGTGTATAGTGGACGCTATGTCAGCGACGGAGACTAGGTGGACCTGTGTAACTAAGCACTTGCCGGATCGGTATTACATTATGTAAGCGGGGCTCACCAGTCAGCATTATACCCATGACGCGAGTGGACTGTGCCTGAGTAATGTCGGGTCATTCCACTTCACCATACTACTTTCTGCCGTGGGATGACTTGGAGAGTTGCGAAGCAGTCGCATACACGAGCCATTACGTGCTATGAGACTGTTAGCTGCTTAGATCGGTCCCCGAAATCCGCCCTTTTGTGCCGCCATTGTGATAAGCGGCTCTAGACGTAGTGAGATTCGCTTTTGCACTTAGTGGCTGAGGAATTATCGCAAGGACAGACGAAATCGGCTCTCCCGGGGAAGCGACTTCAGGTCGGGCCTACATGCTGCAGCCACACCAACCGCAGCAGTATCCGAAACATAAGGCGTCACACTCGATACGCGGCTGCTTAACGACATATGGCAATCGTCTTTATCTTCAGCATGAGCCCCGCTTCTTCTAGGCTACCTTTGCAAGTTTGTATACCACCGGGTAACTATAGATGCAAGCATGTGAACGTGCTCGTACGGCGACCACTGGAATTAGGAAAAGATCCGAAAGTAAGTTTGCACCGCCTGCCAAGAGAGTTTGGAATTTGGCCATAGTTGAGCTGAGGTACTATTCTTGTAAATGCCATCTTGTATAGCATGGCATCCCACGAAAACAGCCTCGAGATACCCCAACGTATCGATAGGTGGGATATGACTAATGAGCCGGACGATTTTTCGGTGTAGCGAGCATTCGAACAGGTGGATCAGGCCTGTCCGTTCCAAGGCGAGGGCCGTTCGCCTGGTGCGGAGCATGAAAGGACCGGTGGATTACTGGGCGCACTACTGGCCCCAGCTTTCCGCTTGTGGTCGGGGATCGCCTGCCTTGACATACTGCCGGTTCCTCGCAGTGTGACGTCTTATCCGATCCTAGATAATGGTTTCACGTGGTTTCCAAACGGTGATTCCCGGTAAGGATCCAAGGCTGTGTCAAAATGCCCCATGGGGTCGGTATCTTTCGCTTGATGATGTTTTGGTACTTCGGCCGGGTCGGTTGTCTACCTGGGGAGACGATCAGCGACGACCACTCGGAGAGTCGCATACATCATACCATGTAATCTTCGGCGAGTCCCTTGATCCCCCTTCAAGACCTTTCATAGCTGATCCTATACTGTCACCACGCCTGCATGATTGCAACCTATCCGCAATCTATTCAATGCTTGCGTAGCATGCTAACCGTTGTGTGATAGCCGTTTTTGTGAAATGTAACAAGGTACACCGGCGCAATCCTGCGGATCTTCCTCGGTTGACAATCCACGAGCGCAGGTCTAGCAGGAACGGGGCTGGCGCAGTATCTCCACCCGAGCAATTCATTCCTGATTATAGCAACGTTCAGGCCAGTAGACACCTGGTCCTGGTAGCCAACGAGACACGATGGATTGTGATTGGACCTCGGAGAAGGAAGGAAACGTAGGGTTCCGATGCCAGTGAGCTGTTAACCAGCTCAACGCATCAACGGCGATCAACACGTTGCGGTACTTGCGGCCGAGTCGCAAAGCTTTGCCAATGGGCGTTAGCACGTTGAAACGTGCCGGTGCAAAGACACAGCTGCTGGGAAGAAGGTGCGATCTAGCTTGGATGAGGGTATCCCCGGTTGTCGGTGATGGCTCACTTGTCTCGAGACGAATTTCCTGTTTGCAACCAGTACTCATATCAGGATCCATATATGCCGACCTAACCTTTGGAATGAGAGGTTGCTGGGCGACTGTGGTAGTTGAGCTCCCTGCCAAATTTAGCTGTAAAGAGGTTCACCCTTAAAAGACTGACCAAAACTTTCTTGGCTAGGTGACATGTCGAACGATTTTTTGATTGTCGTTCATTCTGGATGCAGGGACAGCTCCAGATCCTCATGCGTTTCATGGGCTAAGGCAGGGACTAGATACGCGACGCTCTATACCACGAAGCACAACTAGTTTCACCCATGAGTCGTTAGTTGTGCGCAAGGTTTTGATCTGTACGAGCCGTTCCTGGTCCATGGATGATGGTCAAATTAAACGTGCGACATTCGACGCATGTTTACGCGCGTTATGTTGAGAAGCGTTTCTAGGTTGTTCCTGGAAGGGTCATTGGAGAACCGCATGATGAAAACAGCGCAGTGTAGACTCGTCCGAAACGCACAGCCGGTGGCACTTTTGACGTGAACGCTACAGTAGCAGGAACGCCCGAAATTCGGCCCGGGCCTTTGTAGTGATATCAAATCGGCCGACTAAACCCAGCACGCAGCGCCTTGGAAGTAAGGCCCAGCCTGAACACGGTGATTTGCGTTCGAGAAGCCTCATGCGGTGGTATGGAGCCGAACGGGTGTCTCCATGTTGGAGGTGATCTAGTCGTTCAGGTGGAGTCGCAGAAGAAAGCACGTTGACCAGTACTGGCAAGTGGTGGATCATTCGCGCCAAGGCTTCCGGTACCGCCCAATTGCGCCGTTAAGACATATCAACATTTGTTGTTTATCAGAGAGTCGAGACCTAGCGATTGTTCAGCAGGGTTGCAGCGGCGACTGTTGTCAAAGGTCATTACATTCTTCCATGTTCATCGTTTAGTCAACGCCTCCCATCTAGATCCGTTTTGTCGTGCTGCTAAAGTACATGATGTAGGGTAATCGAGAAGCGGAGAGCCGGGATATGTCCAACACAATTATTTTACAAAGAAGGCTTCTTGGAATCCACCCCGGAGATATTCGCCTCTTCTTCGGGTTCATTGGGTTTCGTTAATCTACTCGAGAACACGCGTAACCAGACCAGTAGCAACAGTTCGGCCACCCTCACGCATGTTGAAGCGCTGACCGGTCTCTAGAACGTGGGGCTGGTGGAGTTCGCAGACCATCTCGACGTTGTCACCGGGCATAACTAGCTTGTCGTGCGCATCCTCGGTACCCTCTGGGAAGTGAAGTGCGCAGGATTCATCGGCAGTTCGGATGAACATTTGCGGCCTGTAGTTCTCGCCGAAGCCGGTGTGACGACCACCCTCCTCTTTGCTTAGAACGTACATGGAGACAAGGAACTTCTTGTGAGCCTTGACTTGTCCGGGAACGGAAACAACCATACCGCGGCGAACGTCATCACGCTTGACACCACGGAGGAGAAGACCGGAGTTATCACCCGCGCGCGACTCCTCGCACGACTTCTTGAAGGTCTCAATATCAGTGACCTTGGTCTTGATTGGCGCGGTGCCCTTGCCGACAAGCTCGACTTCAGCGTCACGCTTCAAGATACCGCGCTCGACACGGCCCGAAACGACGGTACCACGTCCAGCAATCGAGAAGACATCCTCAACAGCCATGAGGAAAGGCTTCTCGGTCTCACGCTGAGGAGTGGGGATCCATGAGTCGACAGCATCCATCAGCTCGTCGACCTTGGTAACACCGATCTCGGGCTGGCGGCCCTCGATGGCGCATAGAGCGGAACCCATGATGATGGGTGTCTCGTCGCCCTCGAAGCCGTAGCTGGTGAGCAACTCACGCATCTCCATCTCGACGAGTTCCAACATCTCCGGGTCCTCGACAGCATCGACCTTGTTGACGAAGACAACGATCTTCTGAACACCAACCTGACGGGCGAGCAGCAAGTGCTCACGGGTCTGGGGCATCTGACCATCTGAAGCAGCAACGACGATGATAGCACCGTCCATGTTGGCAGCTCCTGTAATCATGTTCTTGATGTAATCGGCGTGACCGGGGCAGTCGACGTGGGCATAGTGGCGGTTGTCGGTCTGGTACTCGATGTGGGCGGTCGAGATGGTGATACCACGCTTTCGCTCCTCGGGAGCCTTGTCGATGGAACCGTAGTCGAGGTACTTGGCGTAGCCCTTCTCTGCTTGTCGCTTGGTGATGGCGGCTGTGAGGGTAGTCTATAACGTGTTAGTCGTGATGATGGCGGAGATGTGGGGTGAGCGGCGATGCACCTTTCCGTGGTCAACGTGGCCAATGGTACCTAGAAACCATTAGTATAGTCATAGGCAAGCAGATTCGACGAGGCATACCAATGTTGACGTGGGGCTTGTCTCGAGTGAAGGCGGCGTAGTTCCGTACACCGTTCATCCACCTGCTGGTGCCCTGCGCGCCCAAAGCATTTTGCACTGGGGAGACACCACGCTGGTACTGGAGAGCAGAGCGCGTAGTGCGCAGGAAAACTCTGGAAAAGCTCGACATGATTGACCCGATCACACGATGCAGAAGGAACGAAGGGATGCGATTGCTTGAGATGGCGATGATATCTGGAGATGGCGAGGCTCAAATCATTTTCTTAGCGCGAAATGGTAGCGCATCGTCCAATCATGTGAGGGGGAGATCCGAGCTCGACAACTTTGAGAAAGAGCGATGGAGCATTGCGGGCGGAAGACATTTGCCGGTAAATATATGTCAACTTTCAGACTGATATCTTCTCGGGCTTCCCACGTGCTCTCCCTCTGCTAGAACAGATCAATTGACGACTTGGTTGTCCTGTAGCCGTCTTGCGCGACTACCCGAGGTTCGTCGGCAGAAGCTGTGAAAGTTGCATCATCGTCGCGCATTCATCTACACACGCACACATGTCTCTCCGCACATTAACAAGAACGCCGCTGAGCAGCGTCTCGCGGATAAGCACGACAAAAGCCATGCCATTGCGCGCAAAGATCACAAATCCAGCCTGGATGAGCGGGTCAAGGAAGGTACAGCCGCCCCTCCAGCCCACTATACGCGACCAGACCTGACAATTATACAGTACGCCACACCCACCGCAGACCTTCTCAAAGCGCAGCAAGACGATGACCCCGATGATGTCATCTTCACCAACAACTACGGCGTACGCAGCATCGAGCTCAACCGGCCGAAGAAGCTGAACTCGCTCAATGGCTCCATGGCCCGCAAGATCATACCGAGGTTACAAGAGTGGGCAAAGTCGGAACTGGCGGGCGTCGTTATAATCAAGGGCAACGGCCGCGCTTTCTGCGCGGGAGGAGACGTCGCTGCCCTGGCAAAGTGGAACAAGGAAGGAGCAAAAGGACAACAGATGAGCTCAGACTACTTTGGATTGGAATACAAGCTAGATCACCTCATCGCAACATACACAAAGCCCTATGTCGCCTTCATGGACGGCATCACAATGGGCGGCGGTGTTGGACTCTCGATACACGCACCCTTCCGAATCGCGACCGAGAACACCCTCTTCGCCATGCCCGAAACGACCATCGGCTTCTTTCCAGACGTCGGCGCATCCTTCTTCCTTCCTCGAATGGAAGGCGCTCTCGGCACGTATCTCGCCCTCACATCTGAGCAGCTCAAGGGCGTGGACGCTTTCTACCACGGCATCGCAACCCACTACGTTCACTCCTCCACTCTCCAGCAACTCGAGGCGCGTCTCGCCGAACTACAATTCCCCGACTACATGGATCTCAACAAGCGCTTCAAGATCATCAACGCTACAATTGAAGAGTTCAGCACTGGCCTTCCCGCCGAGCGACCACACATCTCGGGCGAACTGCGCAAGGTCATCGACACCGTCTTCCATGACGACCAGCCGGGTATCAGCAACATTATGGAATCGCTTGAGCAGGTCAAGACTGGGCACAACGATCCGGAGATCCAGAAGTGGGCCGACAAGACTATTCAGACTATCAACAGCCGGTCGCCAATCTCTGTCTCTGTAGCTCTCCGTCAGATGCGCATCGGCCGCCAATGGTCCATCGCCCAAACCTTCCAGAAAGAATACGACATCGCCTCCCGCTTCATGGCTCACCCCGATTTCGTCGAGGGCGTAACAGCACGTCTGGTAGAGCGCAAGAAGGAGCGTCCAAACTGGAAACCCAACACTCTGCAGGACGTTAAGAACAACGATGTGGATGCTTTCTTTGCTGGAAGTGAAGGAGCGCCATTGCCTCTGATTAGCGAGACAGATTACAAAGAGTACCCGCACGCGTGGATTGGACTGCCGAAGGAGGGAGAGATTCTGAGAGAAGCCAGTGGACAGAAGAGAGAGGATGTTGTTGCTAAGCTATTGGAGAAGTATGAGGGAAAGCAGGGCGTGAGGGAAAAGATTGCGGAAGTATTGGAGAGGTATGGATAGTATGGTAAAAGCATAGCTATCGACCCTGCGTTTTTGAGAGCAGTGTGTATATGAATCCTCACATCTCGAATGGATATCGTGTTTGTTGCCACACGTCTGAACTTCGAGAACTTTGAATCGCTTCTTCTCCTAGTCTTTCCTTCTCTCCTATCTTCATCCTTCCAGCCACCTTTTCAAAAGCGAAGTCTGAAACCGTTTTGGCGCCACGATCACTATTGGACTTTTTACGAACGCAAACCTATCCTGAATCGTCGTCGTTTTTCATGCTTCCAACAGTATAATAATCCTTCTATGGTTAGTCGTGATACATGATAAGTTTTTCTTCGTACTTTTTCTATCTAGCATATCACTATCGAATATAGGTTTTCTGTCGGAGCGATGAAACTTCCACCTTGCGCGTTACTCTCTACAGCTAGATACTCTAATAGGCTTGGTCGCTGGTACCTATCATGCCATTATCGCTGATTGAAGAGTCAGAGTATCTTCCTATCATAGTAAAGGCCACACGCGCTTGCTCATATCTTCCGGCTCTCGATCTTCCGCTCAACTTTCACGACTCTCCACAGGACCTTAAACGCAAGCTCCGTAAAACTTTCGACGCAAGCTCTAACAGCGCTATGATCGAGTACTCTCACTATTCTTCACTATACCTCAACTAATATGAGAATCCAACACCATGAGTTCCGGGAAACAGTGAGAGCAGCAGGAGAACGCACATAGAGAAGCAGAACCCGCGCAAGACACGTCCTCTTCTAAACAATCAGCATCTGACAGGAGTGCGCAGAATTCTGCGTAGCACACTTCAAATCGCCCTGTAAATTCGATACTGGTCAAAAAACGTCCTCTAACCTCTGCCAGTCTCATCAAAAGATTCCCAACTAGAGTCGCCATGAGGAAGCAATCAAAGAACCAATACAAATTCTATGACACGTTGAGATATACTGACCGCCTATTAGACGTAATCACTAGCGAGATCCGAACAACAAATGCGGAAGCGCTCAAGATCTACTACAGCTGCTAAAGAGATGTGATCAGATTCATATGTACATAAGAATAGGGAGGGATTGTAGGATGGACTATTGTTGGCCTATTCCGCAGCGGGACATCAGACAACTGTCACGAATGACCGGCCACTATTTTGATCCGATTGCCTGACGCAGACGATGCGTTCTAGGAAGTGGAAGGGCAACAAAGCGTTGTCAACATAGCCGGCAACGCTTTATCTATTGAGACCATGTACTTAACCGCATTGGAGATCGGAGGCGAAGACGAAGTCGATGTACATATGCGGGCGTGTGAGGTGGCACTCAATATGGGAGCTTCCACCGACACCGCGATTGTGAACAGAGGCGGTAAGACTTTGGATGAATTGATTGACTCGACAGGCCGGAAAAGAAAACGCAAAGGTCTGGGAAACTGCTACTGCCATGTCGTGGTAGATTCAACGCAAGGTAAGCCAAGCTACGAAAGCTCAAGAAGGAAGCAGACATGAGACAAAAAGAGTGCTAAGCAACGGTGTCGGAACAGTATGCAAGATTGTTCGAAGACCACTCATGTGTCGTCAAATTTAAGAAGAAAGCATTTGCCAGATCATCCAAGAGTTGCAGAGTATCATTGACGATGAACCGTCCCAGATCTCATGTGCAAGTCTACAAGTTCGAACTGCTAGGAGGAACTTGCAACGGTCACCAGAAATAGTCTCACCATGCTGGCTCATGGATATGCGATCAAGAGCGCATTCTTGGACACACATGCCAGGACCAATACCACAAACATGACGTACGCCCACGGCCTTCCTCAGTGATACAAGAAGATCGGTAACACCTTTGTCGCTGCTGCCGTCGTTGTAGCTCATTGATCCATACCCATAGCTTCAAGAGAGTTGTACACGTTGCAAATTTCTGGACCCTAGAACTTACGTTGCTCATATGAAAGGCGTCGTGCGGCCAGATACCACGACGGAGTTGGTTAATGTGTCTCCGGCTGGCTCTTTCGCTAACCTCCAAAGCTGCGGGATGTTAATGCTTCGTTTTGCTATTCATGGCGTTCACATCTTTGCGAAATTGTAGCCACACCAACCCAGGATTGGGTGTTCGGAATCGTCCTCGATATCAAGGCTTCGAGCTTGACATTTATCCATCCGGGAAAGTGAAATCGACGTATCAAATCGCCATAATGGCATGCGTCGTCACGACTCACGTCAACCGCGCAGAATGCCAAGTGCTGTATCAGTATTACTTTTCCCATATCCCCACTCACGATCGCTACACCTCCCTCGCAATCACCTCTCCGACGCCAAGCAACATGTGCTGTTCGAAGGACCAGAGCCAAGCTCAGCCCACAGAACACCACCAACAACGCCCAACGGTCTCGTACTCGGCCGCTACTTCCATATCCGGCGAACCCGCACCGAGAATGTTGCATGCGCGGGTCGCCTCGCAGGTCAACGTCGCTCCACGGATCCGGGATTTGGGTGGTCATCGGCCCATCTCCGCATCTGGTGGCGTTTGTCTGTGGCGCTCAACAACTCAGCTGAAGGGAAAAGCTTGGCTTGCACGTCTAGCTTGCGTTTGTACTTGGATGAACGCTGTAGATGAAGATGCTAAGCTGGATGGTAGTATTGGAGGCTTGGATCTGATGGATGTCACTTGGGTTGAGGGGGTGAGGGGTACGGCAAGGCTGAGATAAGGTTGTTGGGTTTTGGAGGAGAGGGCACGAAGTGGAGGATTGCTGTGGAAAGAGCGTAGGGACGGCCACTACCTCATATGGTAAGTAATTTTAGCAGAGACGATACAGCAGTTCAGCATATAGCAATATGTTCGTGACATGAGATGGAAGGGTATTCACATATTAGATTGGTAGAAATGAAGCATTTTGTTGAGCCTAACATTACATCCAACACATCCGTAGAGGTGTGCACCAGCCCATTGTCGAGCATTATTGCATTAAACATCAAACATTGAAAAGTATTTACTGGTCCTTACTTTCCCAATCAAGCGACTAGAACAGCCCCAGACCAAGGCCCGCAGCTCCGAGGAGTAAACCTGCGATATGCCCTGTTGGCAAGGCACCACCTCCAGTGTACTCAGACATTGAACTCTGAGAAACAGATGAGCTGCCTTCCGAAGTAGTAGTCGAGCGCGTAGACGTGCGGCTTGATACCAGGATCGAGGAGAGAGGCGCAGAAGAGGGAGCTTCCAATGAGGAAGAAGGTTCGACGACGGTCGATGGTTCAGGAACCGTTGATGGTTCGGGGGGTGGAGGCGAGGCAGACGACGAGGGAATGGGAGATGGCGATGGACCTTCAGATGCGGAGTCAGCAATACTGCTTGACGGAGGCGCGATACTTGTCGGTGGGAGCGCAACGCTGGATGGTGGGACAACAGTACTAGATGGCAATGGCGCTTGGCTACTAGGTGGTGGTGCCACGCTCGATGGAGGTGGTGGCGAGCTGCTAGGAACTGGAATTGCGCTGGAAGAAGGAGGTGGAGGGGGTAGCCTACTTGAAGTTGGGGGAGGTGGTGGCGGCACTGAACTTGGGGGAGCAGCACTGCTCGTTGGTGCTGTGCTTGTAGTGGCTGGAGCTTCAGAAGATGGCAAAACCTGGGACTGTGCTGTCGGCTTTTTAACAGTTGCTGTAAAGAGGGCTTCTTGGCTTATTAAAGCAGTGGTAGTCCCAAGTGGAGATTGAACGGCGGTCGCAAAACCCCCGTCACCGGACGCTGGATCACATGCATCTGGACCAATAGTCTGGCCAAGCTGAGCAGTGATGGTTGGCTGTTGGTTCAGATAGTCGACTACCGTCGGCGCTACGAATGCTGTATTAGGAACCTCGCTCAAGGGCACAATAAGGGAAGCGTAGTTCGTAGGTGCTGGCAATGTCAACGTGTCGGTTTCAGTAACGCAAGCCGACCCTACCGCCTCAACCTCAAGATGGCTGAATGTTTCGTAGGCCAGGTACGTTGTAGGGTAAGTCAGGGGCACGCCAGAGTACTCCCAAGTAATTGTAGTGGGTGTTTGAGGCGGTAGTGGGTTGGTGACAAGGGAAGAGCTGACATCCTGTTGCGCATCATTTGTGTAGATCTCGAGAGTGACAGTTGGTATGAACGTAGTACTAGTCACAACCGTTCCAGGATACTCTAGTATGGTCGCGGTAACACTGATCTGACATTCGCTAGAGCAAGAGATAGATGCAGGCGTCGTGGAGGATGAGCTCGGGGTCAACGTCTGCACAATTGTCGTAGGCTGAACTTGAGTGGTAACGAATGACTGGGTAATCAGGATAGTAGAGACCGATATCGTTGCAGGTAAGGTTACAGTAGATACCGAGGTCGAGCCTGGAAGGGAGATAGTGCTCAAAACTGTCGATCCCGGTAAGGTGACAGTTGCTAGTTGGGTACTTGTCGAAACACTTCCCGGCAACTGGCTGATCACCGTAGAAGTGACAGCAGGTAGAGTTATCGTCGAGAGAATAGTGCTGGCTGGTAGCTGGCTAGTCACGATGGAGGTTTCTCCAGGCAGCTGGATCATGGAAGTGACTACGTCACCCGGGAGCGTTACTGTCGAGACCACGGTGCTCGCGGGAAGTTGGGTAGTTATCACAGATGTAGTTCCGGGAAGTTGGACAGTCGATGTCGTGACCTCGCCAGGCAGCGTCAGTGTCGAAACTACGGTACTCGCGGGAAGTTGAGTCGTGACCACGGAAGTAGTTCCTGGAAGCTGAATTGTGGAAGTGACAACATCGCCTGGTAGCGTCAAGGTAGAAACTACAGTACTCGCAGGAAGCTGAGTGGTTATAACGGATGTAGTGCCCGGAAGCTGTACGGTGGTGGTTGTGATGTCGCCAGGTAGAGTGATGGTAGAAAGCACAGTACTTGCAGGGAGCTGCGTCGTGAACGTTGTCGTACTTCCGGGAAGAGTCAAAGTCGTGGTAGTAATCTGACCTGGCTGTGTAAATGTCTCTATTACGGTCTCAGGAGGCGAGACGCTGACAGAAGTCACTGTGACCTGCGGGAAAGTGAGAGTCGACACGATCGTTGATACTACCGTGCTAGGCGGGAGCTGAGTTGTGATTGTTGAAGTCTCACCCTCGAGGGTGGTCGTAGTCACGATGACTTGTGGTGGCAGGGTCAGAGTGCTGAGTGAAGTGGACACCTCGGTTACTGTCTGAGTAAGAGTATCCGTCTCTTCAACTGTCGTGGTAACGGTGTCGGTCTCTTCGACGGTCTGCGTAGGGCCTGGAGTTGTGAGGGTGAAAGTTCGATCAGATGTCAAAACCACAGTTGTTGGCAGAGTCTGCGTGAACGTAGTCGTGATCAACACTTCAGAGGTGACTGTCTCGGTACTAGTGATTGTGGTACCAGATTGAGTAAAAGTAGTCACAATGAACTCTGTCGTTGTCGAAGTTGACACTGAAGTAGATATACTAGTTGTGAGAGAGGTTGTCGTTATGCTGATCCTCTCTGTTGTCGTTGTCGGCTGGAAACTGATGATGGTCTCGATTGGTCCAGGTACTGATACCGTCTCGACAGGCCCAGGCACTGATACTGTCTGTACTGGACCAGGGATTGAAACTGTCTGCACTGTAGTCTCTGTTGGGCCTGGAATTGACACAGTCGGTCCAGGAACAGTCTGCGTCACGGAAATGTAGTCAGTCAGGGTAAGCGTTGCCGTGACTGTAGAGACGACTGTCTCTGTTGTGACAGAAGTGGTTCCCGGTAGTGTCAGCGTACTAGTCTCGGTGAGTGTAGTAGAGTAAGTGGTGACAGAGGTGTAGGTAGACGTAGAGATGCTGACCGTAGTAGAAACGTCAGTCTGCGTGGTGGTGTCGGTTTTCGTGGTGGTGTCACTCTTCGTGGTGATGTCGGTTTCCGTTGTAGTATCGGTCTTTGTGGTAGTATCAGTTTCCGTTTTAGTTTTGTAGTCTGTGGTCGTTGTGTAACTGATTTCGGTAGTTGGGACCAGCTGTAAGCATGTTAGTGGACTCAAGCGACTTGCGGTTGGACAGAGAGGCGGCAGGTGGAATGATTGGAACAAGCAAGCGACACCATGGCATGTGATCGGGATGGGTAGAGCGCCAACAAGCCAAAAGAAATTCCTGGAGACTACTTACTGTGACCACTGTCGAAGTCAGTGTCAGCGTTGTGAGCTGAGTTATAGTGTTGTTTATTGTTGTCGTGGGCCCCGTAACGGTTTCATGCTCGGTCTAGTTTGTCAGTGATGACCTGGAATCATTGCGAGAAGGGAAAGTACCTTTGTGATGGTGGAGTTGTTCACCTGAGTCACGGTCACGGGGGGCTTAACAGGGCAAGATGCTGACTCAGTAAGAGTTTTGGTCTTTCTCAGTCAGTATGTGTTCAAGTACAACTCAAGGGCAAACATACCTTTGTAGTAGTCATGGGAGGTGGGTTTGCGCAGTATCCAGGAGAAGTGACCGTAATATAACCAGACTTGGTAGTTGTGACAGTTATCGTCTTGGGGGGAGTGTTGTACCCATCAGATTTGGTGACTTCCTTCGTAGAAGTGACAGTGATTGTCTTTGGTGGGGAAGGATTGTTTCCGGCAGATTTGGTGACTTCCTTCGTAGACGTGACTGTGACAGTTACAGGATAGCCGCCACCGTATCCCTGCGACGAGGTGACAGTCTGGGTTTTGGTGACCGGCTTTGGGCATGTCTGAGGTGATGTGACAGTAACTTTGATAGTAGAGGTGGAAGGCTTTCCATATTCGTATATCGTGCTTGTGGTCTTGCAAGTGCTGCCCTGGCCATAACCTCCACCTTGCGCCTGGAAGGTCTCCTCAGCAGCTTCCGCTGAAGACGAGGGCGGTGATGGCGTGGCTTGAGCACCCAGAACTGTACTGTTATATTGTCCGCGAGCTGACCCGGTCAAAGCCAGAAAGAGAGGCCAATAAGTGCGCATCTTGAAGCGACAGACTGCTACGCCGGTTGAACGAATGACACACGGCTTGGAGCTGGATAAGTAAGTTAGACACGTGATGGGGTTTTAGAGGGATTGAAGCGCTATATAAACAGAACAAAGTCCATGCTCTCGCGACAAAATGGATGTAGTGTTGTTCGCGAGGAGATGCCTTCGTCTCCAATTGAAATAGTACAAAGATCAAGAACAACAAGAATGGGGTACCAAAGGGAGCATCACATACCTTGCGACGGAAGATGGGCTGGAGGCTCGGGAAGGGGAAGGAAGTAGGCAGGAACGGGTAACTATAAAACGATGACGAAGCTAACAACCGGCCTGCATATGACGGCAGCATCTGGGCATACGAATTCTTTGGCGAGGCTGGGATTACTCGAGCTTCGACAGTAATCCTGTTCACTAGGGTGTGTACACACAAGGCCGGAAGCAGAACAACCAAGCCGAAGGCATAGATCTACCTGACCGCTTGCCGTTCAAGAACGCCCGGGCTTGGTCGCAGCATCGAAGTTAAACTAGATTGCCTAGGCCTTTTTTAAGCAATACAGCCGGCACGACTCAATGGTGAGAGGTTGCCACCAAAGCCAGAGCCGCAGAATAAGACCACAAATGTCTTGGTGGATACCCGAGAGGTAGTGTCGCATCCGATCCACATGATGACAATGGCCGGAAGGCCGTAGGTAAGGCGGGACGTTATCCTACCCAGAGGTCTGGAGCAAAGTTGAGAATCCCATCCATGGTGGTCCCATCCATGGCGATTGCTGACATGGATACATGTGAGGCCGCATAAAGCTAGCAAGCTCCCTCGTATAGGCTAGTGTCCTGCAGCCCATAATCACCAGCGATAGGCTCTGGCGCCAAACAAAATCCTAGTGAAGGCAGTGTAATGGGGGCCGAAATGAAGAGTATGCTGGAAGTAGAAGGGCGGCCCTTACACTGATCCACTGGTATCGAACGCCACACTCGCACTGGCTACACGACCCTAGCATAAGAGCCTGTTTGAACGCGTCTCTTATAGGGAGTGGTTGTGCAGGGTGACAAGAAGAGTGACTGTGATCAGGGCATGATGCAAGGTGTGGGTGGAGGTGCATGCACGTGAGAACCGAGGGCCGTGCTCTACGGGACAGTGGGGCAGCGGTTCGCGCGATTGGGCTGCTGGCTCCCGCTGAGTAAGATCATCGAGCGGCCCTAATGACTGTATCCAGTCAAGCTCCAACGCCTTTCCGCGGGCTGTCAAGGTCTCTCTCGAGGTCTGCCTTTCCAGCCACCTCAGCATGCAGCCTTTCTGCGGCCCTGCTCAACAGCGATTTCCATCCAGGCTCTCGATGGAATGCCTGTCGCGATCCCGCTATACTGAATCTTCCCCCAATAGGACAACAGATGGCGCCCACACAACCTGTGCCCCTTCACCGGTGTCGCCATATCCAGTCACAGTGTTTCTTTTCCACAGGTAATATGCAACCTCAGGGCGCCCTGGCGATACCGTGCCTCTACCCCGCCTGAGGCACGGGCGCTTTGCACCCACAATAAGCAGATGGGCTTGACGCGCCTTTGACGGCCAGGCGAATCGATGTTTAACCGATCCAAGCAGCGTGGATGAGGACGTTTAGACTATTGTTTATTGAGTGCTGGTGCGCACTGTGTAAGAGAGTCGCGGCTCAATCTCAGTATTGCCGCACCTCCAGCTTCAGCTGACCTAGAGTCGAGGCTGCCGCTAGTTGTCTATAGTAGCTGACATGATGTTGGTCTTTTCTACGCCTTGTGCCCGTACTTATCTTTAGTTTATTCTTATCAATCGAACGCCCTTCGGTTTGTCGCGATCCGCAATGCTAGGTTGCTATGATGTTCTCTCACAAGCGCGCTGAGGATATTCAGCTTCCCCCCACGCCCTATGTCCTGAGTCCCAGCGGCGATTGGGAAGGCAACGACGGAAGGTGGTCAACATTCCCCATCAATATCGGCGATGACCGTACGAACAGCAGCAATGGCCAGAATTTCAAGGTGCTCATATCCACCTCCTTGGGAACTACCTTAGTACCACAAAGAGTTGACTGGTGCACTTCTCCCACCGAGGATGAATGCGCAGCAAATCGCGGCATCGGATCGGACGGCAACAGTCAGTCTCTAGGATTCGATGATTCGAAGTCTCCCCAATGGAAACAAGTAGGAATTTACAATTTTCCATTGCCTGAGTGGTATAATATCACAGTGGAGGGAGATCCAAACGCGATCTGGGGGGAGGATAATGTGGGTTTGGGCGCTAGCTCACCACAAAGTTTCATCATGCCAGTTCAATATGTCACGCAGTATGCCATTTCCAACTTCTTTATGGGCTCGTTGGGACTGGCAGTAGGCTCCACTGGTCCGCCCGGGGCTTTCAGGCCAAACTTCATTGAGAACATGTACGGAGGTGCGCACAAGATTGCGAGTCGCTCATTTGGATACACGGCTGGCGCCTACTACCGTGAGTACATCATGCAGATTAAACACGTGTTTACTACTGCCATCCACAGAGCCCGAACGCTGACAAGTACAGGTAACAACAACAACGGATACCTCGCAAGCTTGGTATTCGGTGGTTACGATAGAACACGGCTGTCTGAGCAAGGTGGCGTCTCAATTAGTATGCCCAGCAAGCAGAACAACACACTTGCTGTGGGCGTCAATTCCATCACCTACAAGCCTGACCAGGAACTCGAAGCCAACCGATTTTCATTCACCAACAAAACAGGAGGCTTCCCTGCTACGATCGACTCCACGTTTCCATACCTTATACTGCCGGACGAAGTATGCGATGAATTTGTCACCGCTTTCGGTCTGACATTCGACAGAGATACCCAGTTATACACTGTCAATGAGACATCGCACGAGCAAAACCTACGACTTGACGCGAGTGTTACCTTCAAGATTAGCGCCAATCCTGACGTCGAAAGCACAAAATTTACATCCATCGTCCTACCATACTCGGCTCTGGATCAACAAGCTAGTTGGCCGTTCTATTCCAGTCAGACACGATACCTTCCTATAAGACGCACAGAGAATGGAAAGTTCGTGCTAGGGCGCACATTCCTGCAAGAGGCGTATATCGTTGTCGATTATGAACACCAAAACTTCACCGTTGCTCCAGCCGCATTCCCTGATCCAATGCCAAATCCGAGTTTAGTCACAATCTTCGACAGAGACTTTACGGGGCTACCCGTCCCAGACGATCCTGGCTCTGGAGGTGGTCTCTCGGCTGGTGCGATTGCCGGGATTGTTGTCGGTATCGTCGGCGCTTTCATTATAGTCGCCATAGGCGTCTTCTTCTTGTGGCGAAAACGCCGGCAGGCGAAGAAGCGAAAGGCGGAGGAAGAAGCGGAGAAGCCTTCTGAAATCGATACAACCTATGCAGGCACTGAGATCAAATATCGCCGTATTTCAGAGCTCACTGGTTCTGAAACTCTCCAGTCACCGAAAGATTCTACAACTGGCTACTACAACGCTGACCACAAGTCTATTCCTCCTATCAGCGAATTGTCACCCGAAAGCACTCCTGCCGAGCTTTATAGCCCTCCCCCCGAAGGCCGTGAAACTGTCGACTATTTCGCCGCTGGTAGAACGCGACGTCAAGGTGGGCCCAGCGATCGCGGCTCGTCCGGCAACAACACACCGCGCACGCCAATTGCAGAACTCCCCGGTGAAGATGCGATAAGCTCCTTGCCCAAAAAGAACGAAGACCCGAAACCGTTCCAGAAACCTCCGCACAGTCGAAGTCCGAGCGACAATTCACTTTCCACAAACATCGATGAAGTATTGGCGAATAAGAACGCATCAGAAGCGGAGCCTAGTACTGATGCGGCCAAATCAGAAGCAGAGCCTGGTGCGCCAGCTACTGCGGAAGAGATTGCTAGAGCGAAGGCAGGAGCACAATCTGGAAACACTGAACATGCGGAGGAATCTACAATGCATCGACGGCCGTCACACACTAGGGGATTGAGCGACACCACTATCCAAAGCGACAGCACAGCGGTCTCACAGCCAACACCTGAAGAGCTAGAACGCTGGCGGAGAAGTGAAGACGACCCGAACAGGCCGATGTCACCAGCTTGAAGGTCGACGTTTGCGGCTGCATGTTGGCGGAGGTGAAGGCGACTTCTTGATTGCACATTCTTCCTGTTTTTCTAGATGGTTGATTGTTTTGTGTCATGCTTTTTGCCTCCTTAACATTTTCATCCGAAACTACGACATTTCAAGTTCAATTTCTGATCTTTCTTTGATGGTGTTTATTACGATTGGATGATTGAGATACCCACTAGTACACTCTTTATGACTGTAATGTAATAGTACATCGCATTGCCATCTTTGCGCAGGACACAAAGTTCACAGCATCAGCACCTTTCAATGATTTTCCGGCGTCTCACAACAATCGAACGTTCTTGCGTAGTACGCATTACGATTCCCATGCGGTACAGCATCGTAAAAACAGTACTGCATCTGCAGCCCCACCGTACAATATTGTATGCTCCCCACACCAGTGGCTGCATCCTAGAGAACGGATCTTCTAGCTTCCGACATGTAGGAGCGGTAGAACACTACTGAAGATCTTCAATATGCGCATCGTTCCCATTTGACTCGCGACGGCAATACCGAATTGCCGCGTTGGTCGCAGTAAGGATCGTCGCTGCATGCGCATCCACGTTGACCAGGGCACATGGTGGAAGCATCAGAACTGCATCTGCTGTTGCTGTCGCTATTTTGACCGCAGCGCGAGGACGCGGGACTTATCGATATCATTCATAGAGGTATTGATCGAATTTCCACCTTCGTATACCTTCTCAGACAACAATGAAAATGTCTCGTCACCAACAATGAGGCTCAGCATTCCCCATTCTCCATTATGTCGAAAGAGGAAGGCGCGCACTCATGGGATCGCAGTATACGCCACCGTTCTTTGTTACCAGTCATTCCAGCGGCTGGCTAAAGTACCGTGCAGTAGCCCCGCATACGACTTACGTGAGAAAGCGGCACGGGTCTGGATCGTGAGTGAGAAGCGAAAAGAAAGCATTTTGGGGGCTGTCACACAGAACACGGGTCGCATATTGGGTGCAATGGAAGGCAAAGTCAGCCTGGGATGTCGTTGAGCGATATTGACGTGGCAATTCTCCATAGTCATACCGATCGCATGAGCGAGTTGTTGAGATGGTGCTTGGGCTTAGGTGGGTAATGGACATGCGATGAATCTTGCGATGAGCAGAAACACGGCACGTGTAAGCCTGCCTGGACAGCGTTCGTATAAGCAACGTAGTGGCGGGCGTTCATACAAGTCGGCATATATATTGCAAAAACGAGAGTTGCGTCTTGGCATGCGGGCTGCTCAGTGGGCGAGATGCGATGCAAAGCCATCATAGGATCGGAGCGCTGATAATTACATGCTCATTCGTATTGACGTCCTACACATGATATGTAGCTTGCAATGACGTCGTGTTAGAGTAATTGGAATTGCAACGCCTACGCCGCAATAAAGTACTTATTGGCCCGTCGATCTCTTTCGCATTGCCGGCCGTGGTGTGCATCGAGTTGCCGCTATTAATGCGGGTACCTAGCCGGGAGCACCACCCTCTTGGGATGTACCCGAGGTTTCGCTGCTTGCTGCCGCTAGAGAACTGCAGGTCCATAACACGGCAACATCGTGATCATGGGTGAAAAATCGCGCCACGCTCATGCGCAATATAGCATCGGCTGCAAATTCATTGGGTTGTTATGTTTGGCCTAGCCACTGCATGATGTGGAGGCAGAACTAGGGATTAGTCCTCGTCTGGAACCTGTTCGTCGACTGCGCTACCCATCTGAACGGCATACTTTGTGCCTTGTAGTTGTAAAGAGAAGGGCTGCGGCGCCTCGCCGTGGGAAGCGGAAGATCCCATAGGGGTAGGCTCTTGTTGAGGAATGACTGTCGGCTGCCGTAATGTAGATGACGTGTCCGTCAACGGTCCAGAACTCTGTCCTTGGCGTGTAAGATTCGCGAACAAATCCCATGTTGGAACTTGGTCGAGAAACGACAGAGGCCACTGTACAGCAGGTATCCAGCTTTGATCGATGACCTTCTGGCATGCCTTCATCACACGATGGCCCCAGTCCTCCATGAACCAGTATCGAGGCTCAGCTGCGAGAAGTACAACCGCGAAATGCATCAGAATGGCGATAGCGCCTGATCTCCGCTGTCGAAGAGATTCCATAAATTCTGGGTCCAAGTGGAGAGGCCAAAAGAACAGGAAACGTAGCTCTCGGTTATCGACCCGAGGAGGTAACGATATTTGAAGAGCTGGTTCAAAGTATGCCATGGTTGTGAGATATAATTTTCGTTCAGCCTCCGGAAGATCGGTCTTGTTTCCGATAAATGCAGTCAGTGCAGGCAAGTGGTCCTTCAACTCTTGTAGCATCGGTTGAGATGCAGTAGGTTCTGTCGGATCTCTCAACATAGGGCCGACAAAAGACTCTCTCACTGCGGCCTGAGCTAGCGCAAGAACATGTCCCATACCCTGCATAAGATGGAAGGCATTCATGATGCTATCGATGCCGTCTACTACTGCAGTAGTGGGTGCGGACTGAGCCTCAAATCCTGTTGAAGCAAAGACGCTTAAAGTCAGAAGCGTTGACGTAGCTACAATCGCCGGAGCCTCTTCGTTTGTAACGTTATGGAGCCTCTCGCGGACACCTCGAATCGCAAGATCCTGGTGGTGTATACCGCAAGCGTAGTATGGCTGGCGTTGATCTGAAGGCTGCTGGTACGCCTTGTGCAGCGCGGCAAAGGCTAGAATCTCATGCATAAAATAGTCGTGCGCGTTGGCGTGTTTAGGAGCCTCTACTCGCCACATATTTCGAAGATCAGGTCTCTGAGATAGCCCATCGAACGCCTCCGTTGTCCAGTGATGTCTAAAGATAATTGGTAACAATTCTTGCCCAAGCTAAGCCGACTTACAAGAGTTCCAAGTCTCGCAGCCATAGTGAAGACTGAGACGGTTGACCAGCATGTATATATCTAGACAAGAAGGGGTATGCATCAGAGTCGGAGGAATCCTCCTCCGATATTGTCGACACGGCCCTTGCTCCGGCTGCGGTCGACGGGTTGCGCGAGTAGCCTGTATGAGCGGCAGGCGTTGAAGATGCCGAAGAGTCCTGTTACACCAATGAGAAAAGCTCTAGTATGCGAAACGCCAGTTTGTGGGTCGTACAGCTATGGATCGTTCGGGCGGTGACTGATTCGTACGTCGCGATGAAGAGGCTGCGGAAGATGCCGAAGCGGTAGGCTGGTATGTATTGGGATCCCATACGACGAGGCTACACGGGACGCCATGGCGAGCGCAATTGGTGCACGGCTTGAGTTCATCACACTGAGCTACTTCAGTATCGACTCTATATAAGCATGTAGTGCTTGATTAAATATGATGCACCCTACCTTAACGTGACGAGCTTTGCATTGTCGGCAGCCTAACCGTGATCTATAAGAAGGAACTAGGTTAGACAAGAACACATGGAGAGCTTGACATATCGAACGGGGATGAACGGAAATGCAACGGCTTGATGTTACTGATTTGTGGGATGGCAATTGGTAAGGGTGGGGTGACGGTTACGGACTTTTTGTGGCCGAGGCGTGGCATTGCAGCGGGCTACGTGACCGGAGACCAGAGCTTTGGGCCTCGACGATGAACCGACCGATCAGGCTATCGTCGCAACGGACCGTCTCGAAGTCTTCCCAAGCCGCAGGATGAGGGATAACGCGAATGCGATGTGAGGTACGTGGACGATGCTTTCGTTGGTGGGTCGGGAGAATCTTCTCACGCAAGGATGATCCCACACTATACCCAGTTCAATCAAGACGATATCGAATCAAAATCTTCGCTGAAGTGGGTAGAGCTCGCATTCGCATTCGAGAGTTCGTAACGGGATAGATATAGCTTCCAAGATTGAGGTGGCCGTCGTCGACATCGCCGTTCAGTGGGTTAGTGCGACATCCGCTTCGTTCCGCACTTGACAACCCGTCTCAAATAATCGCGCGCTCGCCATCATAAATACAGCTCCATCTCTGCGGCGCCATCGTTGTATGTCAACTCCAATCAAGCGTGCGATAGTAACGTCATTAACCATGATGACTGGAAGATAATGCCTTGGAACTTATGTAGGTAGTGCTTTCTCGCGGAACCACGGCACACTCGTATGCATGGCGCCCATGCTTTTTGCGATCTGGAGGGATGGACGCCAAACGCAAAGTGCGAGACAGGAGCCTAGAGCTGGCCGCACACAAGAATTCGTACAATTCAGAGTTTCAACAAACTCACCTTTAATATTCCATCAAGGTAAATGTTGGAGTCATCTTTATCTGCCAGCTATGTTCAACTTGCAAGCCGCTTGGTGTTCGGTAACCTCGAAGATCACGTAAGGTTCCCATTTGTTTTTCTTGATTAGCATCAGGCTACGGCAATATTGGAGAGGGAGCGTCAGCAGACACAAGATGCGCCGATAACACGATTCCGGGTCGACATCGATGAGGTAGGGGTGGTCAGCCTTGGGCGCTCCAGCCGTCGAAAGAGTCATCAACAGCAGTGTATCGAACAGCAGTAATAATGAGCTCTTCGAATCTCCTGGCCGTCCGGCAATTCGCATGGTAGCGGCTCTGAGAAGTCTGCTCTTATTGGCTATCCATCCCACAGAAAGGCCTCTGACAGAAGGTACTGGTGACCTGGAAAAGGACATCAGTCGCACTCATCATGCTTAAAGAGGTTGAGTAGGCAATTACCAATAGGCAGAACATGAAGCTGGCTTCTCGGTTCTCTAAAATTTACCTACAAGGCTACAAGCAGGCCACGATTGCTGATTGCGATACTGATAACTCTACCAAGGTTAGCGAAGTGCGAGCCGCGGTTGGGTTTTGTGGCTTTTCATGCCACGACAAGACAAGGATGAGCGAAAATGCACCAGCCGTGTGAAAGCTTTATTGAATTCTTCTCCTCTTGGAAACCCAAACAGTGCACAGCATATCGCTACTTATCCCGATTACAACTTCGAGCCATCTTCGCGGGTCGTCCCCGACCAATTTTCACGATGTCTCAATCTGAAAGGGAAGAGACTTGCGACTCACATTACTTTCACAATGTCGCTCAAATAGTAGGGAGTATTCTGGACAGGGTGAAGAAGTCATGTTGTACCGCAGGGTACGCTCGCTTTCGATCTTATATGACCCCTGCTACATTCATACGCACAAGCAAATCACCACGACGAAACGGCAACGTCGATCAACCGGGAACGATTCTGCCAATCTATCCAAGGACGATAGATTCACAACACTCGTTTCGGATGTCTTCGATTAGCGCAAGGACAACCTCCATCGAGTTGACTGCAGATGTTATTGATGGACTTCGAAATCTTTCCGTTGTGAGAAATAGTTCCGATAAGGGAATCGATGACGAAGAGAATATAAATTCCGACTTGCTGGACGATCTTGATGACGAAGACTTGGAGATCGTCTTCGGATACCGCGTTGACCTCATCACCCAAGAGAGTCAACATAAGCGCAAACCGATCTACACGCGCGGACTGCTGAACGATGTCAAACTATTTGTCGACCAGATACGTGAAGGGTTTTCTATAAGACCTGATCAAAGAGGCTTTCAAAATCTATATGGTTACGGGCTAAATCACAATAGCTACAAGATCTGGCGATTGGATAACAACAATCTTAACTCTAACTTCATCCAGGTTGAATATCTTTCCCGGGTAGAGATGCATCCTGAGTTCCAGCATCGATATGGTATACATTCTGACCAGATCAAAGCGCTTCGAGTACAACAAAGATAGCAAAAATGATTGCATCGACACACCATACACGTTCATAACCTTCGATCGGCAGTGCTTGAATGAACACCAAGATACTGCTAAGATGCAAGAATATTGGGCAGCTATGATGCACACGAAAAGACTCTGGAAAGAGAGCTCTTCAAGGAGGAAGCTTCGTGAAGACTTCGAGGAAACAGCTAAGAGATGTGTACCGATTACGCAGGTCGTGTGCTTTGGACTGGGTGCGCTGAATCTGAACAAGAAGTTTTATCATTCGGCTATCCAGTACATGGCCGTTTTCAGCATCATACAAATTTTGAACGACTTTTACCGCCAAACTGACCCGGATCGGCATGCGATAAAGCTTGTGCTCCAAGATCCGAACTACGAGATCAAAGCCCATTAAATCTTGAAGAGACTATCCAATGACGGCGATAATATCAACTTCGTGTCCGATCCAGAAGGTCTCCTAGCGATCGACGCCGGTACACTAGTAGTCACGGCTTTCCTCCCCGTTCAGATGCCACTGGTTCAAGTCATAGCGGACTTGTTCTCGAAAGACCCAACCGAAGGTCCAGCGGCCATAATATGCGATATCATGACAGTCGACGTCGAGAAGCGAGAATACTCATTGAGCGATCGCGCATCACCAGCGGTCGCACGATTCCTCACATACCATTATGAAAAAGCGGAGGATGGTTTCGATGACCATGGACTCGAGGATGAGCTCATGGCGGATGCATATGGAGATGACTGGGAGAATAGGTTTTATTGGTTGAATTGGATGGATCTTTGGGTACGAAAATTCGACACAAATTAGAACCATTCTGCAGACAGCGAGTGAATAGTTTGCCGTGTTCACAGTCCTGTCATAGTGATTCTGCATTGCGACAGCATTTCATACGGTAAACTGTAAGCATACCGTCCACAGAATACGTGGCAGGCAATTATGTAGA
>Ga0265797_10003159_pt1 | contig 26743 bp, 16 predicted proteins | sample P2T30metagenome_FD_192433 | JGI IMG/M metagenome (GOLD analysis project Ga0265797, IMG submission 192433) | Plant litter microbial communities from East Loma Ridge, Irvine, California - P2 T30 | ecosystem: Environmental > Terrestrial > Plant litter > Unclassified | place: USA: California... | reverse complement strand
CCTGGTGAATCCGTCCGTGTTGTGGCTAGGTACGCACCATGGGAGGGTGTCTACATGTTCCATTGTCACAACCTTATCCATGAAGACCATGAGTAAGTCTTTTCACGATTATCATCTCATTGCTTTAATACTAACAAAAAATAGCATGATGGTTGCGTTCAACGTCACGAACCTCGAAAAATGGGGCTACGATAATACTACGGTCTTCATAGATCCTATGGAGCCAGAATTCCGACCGAAGAACATTGACACCGCGGATTACACGGAAGAGGCTATACGCAGCAAGCTAGACTGGTTCTACAGCCTCAATGCCTACAACGAGCGCTCTGAGCAAGAATTTGAGGAGGACCGTGCCTAATAAAGATATGATGGTTCTCTTATATATGATCAGACTCGGTCATGTGTCACTTCTCTTATCATCATTCATTTTTCATCATATATCAATATTACTTGCTCTGCATAATTTACTGATACACTCTGGACTTGATAGTGTGGAGGTCAGTCTTCAAGCTAATGCATGTCATCAAGACATAGGTGGGTAGGTAGTGTATGCCATACCACCAACGAAATACGAAGCAAGTGATCAACCACGCGAGATAACTACCATGGTTCATACGAACATCCGCAAAGATCTTTGTCTCAACCGAGAGAGTACACAAAATGTGTTCATCTCGTTACGACCGTCAATCTCGTACTGAATTCTCCCACGCCATACGGACTTCGTACCCCATCACACGTACGTCGAAAGCCAAACGAAGCATCGGCGTTAAGCATTAGCGACCGCTCATCTGCATATCTCAACTGCAGGGATCAGTATGCCTATTGCAGCAGGTCGAACAGCCTGCGGCCTGGCTTCATTACGGTTCCGCCGAGACAACGCCTCTTCCAGCGGGGAAGCGGAAATCTGCTCACCTGCTAGAAGGAGAATGCGAAAGAGACAGGATATTCAGTATCAGACATCGCTGTCCACCAGGGTCCTAGTCTCATGTAAACCAGCCATTCCCAAACTTGCATGCTCCAATGGACGAGCAAGGCCGTCCCCGTCACCAACACCTAGCATAGCCCGCCAGGCCACCCCAGATAATCAGCCGTTGGAATACGACTCGCGGGGTCCGGGGCCACCTGTGTTGTGCCATGACTCATGCAACGAGTGCAGACTTGTCAGTGTCGTGTCTTCGGGCAAATCTTGAGAGTTTAGAAACAGACGTGTCGATGGTTTCAGGATTGTTTCCGACATCTTCCATTCCGTCCAAACGATAAGATTGCGCGGACGGGTGGGCTGTTTGGTCAACCGCGTGCCTTAGGGTCCACATAGAGACCCATATTGCAACGTCGCCTGGTGATTGATTCGAAACATGTGCAGACTACTATGCGGTACCGCAGGAAGATATGTTATCCGTGCCGAGAAAGATGGTGCACGAGTGCGATGTGCCGTAACGTCGTGTCAGTAGGTACGCTATAGTGGAGCCAGAGTAGGAAATCGTGATGAAAGGTGCGACAAGACCTTCGTAACTTCCTCTTACAGATGCGGAAACCGTTCCGCCAGAATGGAAACACCTATCACGATCGATCCTCTTACAATACTCCTCTCAACCCACCCACCCACAATTAACCTCCCATAGCCGCGAATGCCACAATCCTTAATCTCACAGCCCACATATTGCACCTCACACAACGTTGATCGCGATCCCATCGGCAATGGTATTCTCGGCCATTCTCGTAGCTTAGGTGTGGGCTGACATGATGGATGGTGTGGTTGGCCGTCGTAATCGTAAGTGCTGTTGGCCGCACTAAACCGGCGACTTATGAGCTTCTCGGCCCGACTAAGGCGGTTCGCAACACAAGCTTCGCGGTGTTGTGTGCCGCGTACAAAGTAGTGTCGCCTGGGAAATGCCGGGTAACGCGGCGTGAGTACTTTCGTCATCTCAAGTGTGAATGATCAGAATCGGAAGTTGCCGCACGCGCTGGTACGGGTATGATGTGTCGACGTGAGGCATTTCGAGGCGAGGAGACGGCCTGAATATGGCCGGATCGATTTGGTCGATGATGCAGACGTCAGTAGTTAGTCAGAGTAGTGGTAGTGGTAGTTTACGTTTCAATGTGTTGGTCTTCATTAATCTGAGAAAGAACAATGGAAAATTGTAAATGATGTGACAAGGCTATTATGCCTGCCTGGTATCATGTGTTGTGTTTGTATCTACCATTTCGTGATCTAGCTAAGTGTCTATGATCTATGGCCATTATTGCCAGCGATATAATGAAATCAAATGAGGTAATACCCATGCGCCATGCTATGCAGAAAACTAATAGAAGAGAAAGAAGGAAAAGAAGATCCTTCTTACTGCTCAAGCACACCAGTGTTCATCATGCTCTCCCTTAGAGCCTTTTTGTACTCGCGCTCCATACCATGCTTGACAGCTTCGAGGACATTTTGCACAATAGCCTTGGGCTCAAAGCGAGGAGTAGTACCGCGTTGGTAGACGCCTGTCTCTACCAGTATGGAGTACCAGTTTGCTGAGTCGGTGTGCGCGTTATACTCGTTGGTGCCCCTGATGTCCGACTCGGGTGTGTCACCTACAAAGTAGACGGTTGAAGGAGCGGAGTTGATGCCATGAGTGTCCCTTCGCCACTCCTTGAGAAGACGAGTGGCAAACTCGAAAGTGCCGATTTGAGGTTTGCCGAATGCGGTAGTCTTAAGCTCTCGGCCAGTGACTGCCTTGAACATAGCCTCAAGTGAAACACGGAGGGCACCCATACCAATGCGGGTAAGGTCGTGCGAAGCACTCCAAACAACGTCGTTGTGTGAGAAAAAGACTGGTGGACCCTCGTCGAAGTTGGCGGATCGGGTTCCAAGACGACCTTTCTTTGACATCAACAGATCCAAGATGATCTGCTGATCAGACGCCCAATCGCGAGAATCGGCGAAGACGAAGATCGCCTCGATCTCGACTTCAGCGAAGTTTCGCGCTCGTGAGTTCTTGTACTCTTCCTCTGTGAGTTTGCGGAAGGGTGTAGTGTCCTGGTTGTCTTTGATGATATCTCCTGGGGTAACGACATCCTTGAAGCCGTAGCCCTCAGCCACGATACGGCACTTCTCGCCCTCGCCTCCGACAACGAGGACAGTGTTGTACTTCTCTGCCATCTCCCTCATGGGAGTGTGTCCGCAGATGAATTGACCAGGTGATACTTCGATTTCCATTTGCTTGCTGAGCTGTACGCAGCGCTCGGCTTCAGTCTTTCCACCACCGTTGGTGACAAAGATGTATGGCACTACGATACCGTATTCATTCTCACCATTGAGCATTTTCATGGCTTCAACAGCTTCTGGAATAGGTCGACCACCTCGGATGAGGACACCGTCAATATCTGAGCTATGTTAGAGTAAATTCACTTTGAACTAATGGAGTTCGACTTACCAAAAGCGAAAGCATACTTGTCCGTGACTGAAGTTTCGGGAGGAGTATAACCAGGCGACCCAGGAGTCGCGGCAGAGTCAAGGTGATGTCTGGCAGTCTCGAAAGCGCTGGCAATCTCCGATGCTTTTGACGGGGCCATGAGATGTTGTGGGGGTACGACGACCGTTGGACCCATTGTGATGTTCTCGCGGGTGGCTTCACTGGAAGATAGACGTCGAGGGTTTCCCGTCGAGGGAGGGACTGCAAGAGAAGGCGCCGACATTGTTAAGGATAATATGAAGACTGATCTTCCAACGGAGAGTCTTGCAACTTATGTTGTTTGCTGCGAATGAAGGAGTTTGTTGAGCCTGGTTTGATGAAATCTCAAAACACTGGAATTCTGGTAGCCTTTATAGTATACGAGCCCGGTAGATAGGTCGAGACTCCAGGTAACCCCTCAAAAGAAGCGGAGAGAACTGTGGGTATGTGGGTATGTGGATATGTGGAGGTGGATATAATGATAGATGGTTGGTTTGTACGAAGAATACCGAGACATTTATACCGAAGACATACAGTAGTCCTTACTTCGCCCCCCTACATTACTCAAACACGTACTGCAAGTATAGCGGCAAGGTACAATGCACTTCTACGTCGATGTGCCGGACCTTGAGCGATAAGGGTATGGCTCGGGATTCTGTTGGATGGCATTGCGTAGATCGATGGCGTCACTCGGTCAGATCCAGAACAAGGGACACATTTGCGACACCAAACGCGATACTAATCGATAGCGGTAGAGAGTGCCCAGGCGTGCGCTTCCGCCATGGAGTGAGAGATTGTGGCATGTTTCTCGATTCCCATTCGACACGTAGTCCGGTAATGTTGCAATAAGAGTGGGTATGACAGTCACGGTACAGGGTCTCCTGCATCTCTGGCGGTCTCGGATTATTGCCGTCCCATGCGCGCCATGTGGTAGACGGCCGCGGCTGGTGTTGCTGTGGAACGGTGTTGCAGAGTTTTGAGGCCATCTGCGCTAGTGATGTCATTTATGATTAGCTCGCATATCGCTTCGGCGCCTTAGGATGGCTATTCGAATCGGCTGGAGGCGCCCGCAAATGAACAGCCTCAGGGACTCAGGGCAGGCCTTGGTGATGAGTCCCTGTTGAAGCTTACCACCACCTCCGATCGACAGCTCCTCGTTTCCGGCGAGAACAAGCCGGCCGACAGTTCTCGCCAAGTATCGGAAGCTAGATGAGGCAACTTGAGCCTCAAACGTAGGCTATCTCGGCAGACATGCCAATCCGTCTTAGCCTCTTAGCATTTGTCTACCGTTACCACATGTAAGACAGATTGTGGCCAGTCGACTGAACATGCTCACCTCGACAGAAACGAAACACGTCTGCGATACTATAGGTGGGGTCCTTATCGCTGCCTTTCACATGTCGAATGTAACAACCGATGCACCATCGTTCCGATTGTAGGCGCGTGCATTGAGCGATATCTACGCAGCTTACATGGAGTGGGTCGCCAGTAGAACCAGTACCCACAGCAAGAGTCTCAGGCCATGGCGCTTGACGTAACTGTACATGAAGGTACACCGCAACTGGCGGCGCAGCTGCAGTAAGGGCTACGGCAGCATGTATGCCATCATTTCGCATTATAGGGTCAGGCTGCAAGCGTGGATATGGGCTGGCAGGTGTTGCGCCATAAACAAACCTAATATCCATTTTCCAAAACCTTCGGGAAGGACGATCGAACGACTGCGAATGGCGGGTGGAAGTAAATTGAGGCATTTGAGCGAAAATGCAACACCGATGCCTGGTCAGTTAGGAAGAATGCACCCAATGACCAGTCAAGTCGCGGACCCTGTGTACATGGGCGCTTTCAGATGCCGCAGGACCCGTTCAGGACCGGACTCCACGCTGCAAGAAGCAATGATCTGATGCAGCTGCCGAGAAGACAGCGCCATGTACGGAGCACACTTATTGCGACCGGCGTTTAGGCTTGGAATTGAAGAGACGGATAAATGGAGTATGGTTGGGAACGGTGGTGGATCTGGTATGGGGTTGTGGTTGTCAACCCCATTCTTCTCCACGTCTCCACGATTTCCCCAGGTGTGACCCCAAAGTTTGAGTTGTGGATAGCTCTAAAATCGGTCCTACAGAGCTCATGGACTTCGCATATCCTGCTATATTCGTGGATTATGGTGTAGCAACGCGATGCATCCTTCAAGTGACCGTCCCCACACCCTATGGCCATGATTGTTAAAGATTTCCCACACCCACGGGGATCCCGTCGCAGGGTCTCGGTACCTCTCCGGCGCTCCACTATTCTTGCGGAGGGAAGTGATGGAGGCGCTGATCGACCAAACGATTTGGACCCTTTCATCTGTTCTTGTTTTTCCGCCGGCAAGACAGATCCGAGCATGAGTCGTGGAGGACGCTCGTTGAGTAGTAACCGAGGAAGATGGGTCAGCCAGCGCTGTGGAGGGTCGGGTGCACAATACGAGGTGTGGAGTGCTGCAGTTGTGTTCCAACCTTAGGGCTTGGTCGGACGGAGAGGAAAGAGACGTAGCTGGGGAAGGAGCTGCCCATATTCAGCAGGCAAGCGCATGCCGCAGCTTCGATCAGCATCCACTGCCTTCCAATTACCTCTTCTCGCATGATTCTCCTTCAACCCGTGCAGTTATAGAACAGTGCCGATATGCTATACACATGAACTGGACAGGCGGCTCGCTGCAGCGCACCAAGAAAGCCAACGCAGGCGTGCTCCAACAGCAGAAAGCGTACTTTGCTAAGGCGCGCACACAGCTACAAAATGCTACTGACTCACATGTCGCTCCTCTCCGACCGAACCATCTAATAGATAACGATAAATTCGATATCTGGAACTTAGTTCCGCTTGGCTCAGGCTCAGTGCGGTGGCCTACAGGACATACAGCGAAGCGTCCAAGTGAGAGAACGCAGCGTGAGCCCACGCCAGACAAGAGACGATTGACAAGAACGTCATATGAAAGGCATTCAAAAAATCTTTTGCGCCGTTCTCCTTCGAACTCGAATGCAAAAGTTCGCATCCATAGAGGCATTAGTGGTGACTTGCTGCTCACTTGCTGGGGCCACGTGAAGATGGACTAACAACCCAACAGACTTGCATGACGGGAAACACAGGGCCCCAGAGATGGACATGGACCTCCAGTGGCTTGAAGCTAACAGGAAGAGGCTTTTAACACAGCAAGATTGGGTCGGCATTGACCTAGCGAAACCGGTCAGCCTACGGTTCCAATCAAGCAGGGAGAAGAGCAGAATCGGCAAGCGTAGGAGAACGAAAAAAGGACGCAGCGCAGCTCCAAGACAGAGGGACAATGAAGAATTCAGGGATAAAGACCTTGAACTTGCAAACGACAACTTTTCCCGCATGCTCAGAGGAAGTGGTCCACACCAAAATGTCGACAATATGCGAATCCGGATTGGTACAGATGCAATGACAAGCATTTACTCTACACAGCTGAACCAACATGCGCAGTCGCATGCTTCCTCTGAGCTAATGCTCTTCGACCAGGAAGGACCTCTTGCACAGCAACGCTCAGAGAAGCCACTTGTTAATCTTCAGCTTCATGCAGCAACTAGTGCTTCTGAGCAAGCTCGTGTTAATTCCCATGCGCCGTCGACCGGTGAGCAGCCTCAGTGCTATAGTATTGCTCGGCGCAACGTAGCTAGTCTATCTTCAGGTGCTTCTGAGCAAGGGGGCATTATCGGTGATCAGCTTGGACTGCAGTGTCAACCCACGACAATAACCTCGCGACAGACCGGGAGCTTTACACATGAATTTCGACTTACGCATCATCTTCATAACGGTGAGCGCGCTTTCCGTCTCGCCTTCAGCGGCTCCAACTCTGCTGCAGGTAGCCGTAGTCGTACTGCATCGGACGACTACCAGATCGGTGAGACACAGCCTTTTTGCAATCCAGACTCGGCGCTCCCGTCCAAGACGGAACATATGCATCAGGTCGATATTGATATGGAGCATCCTGTCAATGTTGAGATTTCGGCAGGCCACGCAATCGTCGATGAAGGACCCTGGAAGACGTATCTCGCAATTTCCGATGATTCAAGCCACTCCGATACAGCCAGAAGCAGTTTCTTGCATGATCACCCCACCACGAAACAGGACAATGAAGCTGCAACGAACTGGTCACAACAGGCCACTCACGGTCAGGGTGATCAGAGCCGCGTCAGCTCGTCCTCAATTTCCGCCTCTTTGCCTTCCTTGACGAGGCGTATTAGAGAACCAATACTGACGCATCCCTCTGGCGTGACCGCCATTCGTCGAAAGGAACCGGTGACCACCGCTTTGCGAAGTCTGGACGAGGACGAGAAGAATTGGCGGGCATTTGTGTTCCAGAGCGATGATAAACTCTCGTTGCCAGGGATGCAGGACCATGCATGCAAAACATCTCCACTGATTTCAAGGTCCTCTGAAAATGCATCTTCAGAGTATCTGCCAATATCCCGCGCAGTCAGCTCTGTCAGCCCCATAGTGTACGAGTCTGGATCAGAACTTGCTTCTGACGCGGGCTACGACGCCCCAGATCCAAGAAGCTTTGCGCCACCATTAAGATCCCGTAACGCCAGTCCACTACTCTTCGGCGGATTTGTTGAGAGATTGACTCAAGGTGAACAGGGCGACGAGATGTTAGAGCGCAAAGTTTCCGACAAGCAGTGGGTGACCCATGCATCTCTACAGAACAACGCATCTTCAGGTCTCACCTCATCCAAGGTTCTAGTAACATAACAACGTCCCGCATCTTGAAGTTACATGCATTTGCACAAGAACCAGCGAGGGCGAGCGGACCCATATTGAGCCGAAATTTCAAAGGGTCTTCTTCTGGCTGCGATATCCCAACAAGCCGTGATGGGGGCACTCCACCTCGTCGATCCTGACAAACGTTGACAGGGTACATGCTAGATGGGTGGCTCACTGCGAACGCGGGATACCTGAGGCTGAGATTTGATCGAGGTTTCGGCTCTTCTTGTAACACAGTTTCGCCTTTTCTTGCCTATCGATATGGCATTGCAGTACCGTGGTAGGCTAAGTAAACGGCGTACAACCTACTGCCATCAGCGAATCAGACATTTTTATGGGGCTTACAGATTCTCATTGGCGCAAATTGTACAAGATGCGCAGTTCAAGCTACAGTCCGAGTCGCACAGCTCGTACGCAGAATAAGATTCTGATCGCCCACGTTGATCAAACTGTGAACGGCATTGCAGCACGACTGGAGCCGCAGACAGCCAGAAAGGCTCAATGCAGAAGCTTAATGCAGAAGCACACATAAAGACAGCGACAGAATAGGTGCAGGCATGACGCCTTCGTACGGGGTGATGGGTACATGCATGTCATCGATTGCAAATGTTTCGAGCGTGGCTCAGAGCAGGCGGGGCTACGTGCAGCGCTATTTCGGGTGAGCCCTATGAGTTTGTGACAACACAGTGCCGGCCATCCCTACTTAGCAAACGGCAATCACTGACAACGGCGAGCCTACCGGATATGCGCCCGATGAGCTACGAAAGGACGCTGATGCCCAAGGGCCGAATGCGGCGCTGGAGACACAGTCAAGGCATGAGAGAGGTCGCTTAGAATACAGCAGCAACAAAGAAACGATTGGACAAAGCGCGACGATGAACAAAGATGCATCACACCGCCAGCAAGTCACATGGACATTGGGATGAGCTGGAAAAGTCCGGCACGTTGGCACTACGGTTGATGTGCGGGGGCGCGGTGGTATGATTGGCAAGTGGCTGTCAGGGGCAGGAATCCTTCCTTCTCGAAGGCATGGAAACTTTGGAGCACAGCCATGGAACAATCACGCGACTCGCAGTGGGCAGGGCGATGCGGATACGAGCATTGGGCGTACAGCATTGTCGCGCCATTCTGTGTGAAAAAGCGGTACGTGCTGTAATTGTGAAGCAGCCGAGTCGGCTGCAGCAAATTGAGGGGCCAGCGGAAACCTAGAGCGAGTCGAGGGCGGATCCCTGACTTTGCGCCGTCACGACCGTCAGAAGCCGCCTATGATGGTGGTACCGTTGTGCCGGCTTCGCACTTGGGTTTCACTTGCCCGCGCGCCACGTGTGAGACGATGCGATGCGATGGGGGCTGTCACCGCCACACATGGGGCGCCTGCTCGATGGATGCGACTCGCTGGATGGGCACGTCTGATGTCCGTCTGCCACGACTGCGACTCAGCGAGTGAAGTGAGTGAGCGAGCAAGATGCAGTATACGCTTGCTGCTTCGTGTTACTCGGACACACCGTATTGTCGCGCGAGACCAGTCAGAAACTAGCAGCACCGCGCGCAGTCGGCAATGCGGATACCATGTAGCAAACATGACGACCTGTGGTATAGCCAATGCTACCAAGCCGGCCTGTACTCGTCAAGGTTTCGCAACAGGGCCATCGCACGACCAGCGCAATAGGACCGGTGAGTCAACGAATTGATCGACGACAACGAACCGAACAACATCAGGGCCTTTGAAGTTGCTTCTGCTTGCGAGCCAGCCTTGCATCCCCTCGCCGGAAGGCACGGCATGGCCATGATAGGCCTGATGTAGTGCAACCGGCGATTGACAAACGGCAGGGCAGTGCATGTCCTGTTCTTGTTCACTGTCCCAGCATATGCTTCCTCAGTGCTTCCACTGCCTTCCTGGATGCCTGAAAATCATCAGGCCAGGACAGCGACGGCTCAGTGTGCCTGGACTATGATTGGCGGACCCCGTAGTATATCCATGGGCTGCGTCATACAGGACACCGTTGCTCAGTGGGGCCTTAACCAGCGTCGCGGCTCTCGTTGTCCAGCGCTAGCACAGGAGACAAACAGGGAAGTGCCCTCGGAGCCCGAATTGAGCGGAGGCGGATGGAAGCCCGAATGACTAGGAGTCAAGGGATAATCGTGTGCTTGTAAGATTTAGCTGAAAATTCGGTGTGCGCCTTGTCTGTTCCTGGATTAAAGAAGGCCGCCAAGCGCAGCCGTTGCCCATATACTACTTTGTCTGCCCTACAGCCCACTCCTTCCTCGCACTATCCAGCACAACCACCAATTACAAAGAAACATTTTCGTCCACGTCAAGCCCTCCCACACTCACACCACCGACGACCATATAGACGACGGCCGACGATACGCTGCCTCACCACACCCTTCTCCGCATTTCCTGCAGCACCGAATCCACGCGCTGATCGATTTTCGCCCGCCCTGGTCTGCCGAATCGCTTGCAACCCCCACGACTGCTCCGGAGTACTTGAGAATCCCAAATTATCCATGCAGAGTGCATGCAAGTCAATTCTCCAGTAATCCCAGCTGACCTGCGTCTGCATCTTCGCGCAGCGCGCGCTTCCCAGTCCCAACTCGTCATAGCCCAAACGCATTCCGTCAGTCTCACGATGCAAAGCAGCTCCTAGCCTGAGCTTTTCCACCAGGACCCAGCAGGCTGTTGATCCTGTCTGCTTTTATTACCCAAGTGGCGCCCGCACGCCGTTACGCTCCTTCTCACTCAGCATTGCCCGCGCCATGAAGATTTACTAGCCCGCCCCGATTCCATCTGATTCAAGTGACACTACCACGACCATGTCGCTGCTACACGACACCTACTCGCGACCGCGCATGCCCTCACCCCAGCCCAGCTACGCCCGCGCCATCAACATTCCCGCCCGTGCCAGTCCCGCCCTGACGGCCTCGTACCTCAATGGCTCCCTGCAATCTACTCCCGAGGGCATGGTGCCCGTCTCGTCGTCGCTACCCGCCATTCCCTCCTACACCCTGCCGGAGTCGCTCCTTCCCCCTCCACCACCACCAGTTCAGTCGCCGCCCACATCCTCACCTTCGGCCATGGCCGAGGCCCTGGGAAAGGGACCGGGCTTGATTCGCAGAGTTAGCCGGGGCGCCCAAAACATTCCAGGCCGCTTCCGCCGAGGCAACACCTCAGCACTACGCGACAAGAGCTCCGGCCCCGTCATCATGCGCCGCCGCAGCGACAGCAGGACTGCCGCCGACGCCGACACTGGCATCTCCGATTTTGACGCCTTTGAAGAGGAAGAAGCAGTAGAAGACCCCTTTGAGCCCATCCACGGCCTTGGCATCTCGAACCCGACCCCAAGCTTCAGCTCGATACCAGATGCCGCAGTTGTCGCCCCAGTGCGCAACTCTCGCCTTGAGCAAGGCACCGTTTTGAGGAAGATTACCAAGAAGGAGAAGAAGGAGATCAACCTGCGGCTCGATCTGGAATCGGCCAAGGTATTCTGGGATCCATCGCGACCCTCCAAAGCCTTCTACATCGATGATGTGAAGGAGATCCGCTCAGGACCGGAAGCAAAGCACTACCGCGAAGAGTGCGGCCTATCCGAGAACTGGGCACCCTACTGGTTTACCATCGTGTACACCGACACAACTCGCTCCAAAGGCCGGATACGAACGATGCACTTGATTGCGCCCGACGTCGGTGTCTTCAACATGTGGACTCAAACACTTGAGTCTGTGTCGCGCAACCGCATTGACCTCATGGCCGGCCTACTTGGCTTCGCGGACAAGAGCGCAAAGCTTGTCTGGCAACGCGCAATGAAAAAGCGCGGCGGAGGCGACGAGTCTCTCGACTTCCCAAGCACTGTCGAGCTGTGCCGAAGCTTGCACATCAACTGCACAGAAGCCACGCTTCGCGCCTACTTCTCAAAAGCCGATACCCTGGACGCTGGAAAACTCAACCAACAGCAATTTCTGTATTTCGTCCGACGCCTCAAGGAGCGCAAAGACATCAAGGCCATCTATAAGACCTACACATCTGGCTCGAAAATTGAAATGGACAAGTTCACCTTCTTTACCTTTCTGCGTCAGGACCAGGGCGTAGACGTGAACGAAGACCTTGAGTACTGGACAAACACTTTCGAGAAGTTTGCGCGCGCGACAAGACCCAGGATGGCTGCTACTCCCACTGAGGGTGGGGATATCCCATTGCCCTTGGCAATGAACTTCCCGGCTTTCCAGACGTACCTGACATCTGCCGCCAACTCCATCCTCAAGCCAGTCGGTCAGCCAAAAGAACTCAACCGACCATTGAACGAGTACTTCATCTCCAGTTCCCACAACACCTACCTGCTCGGCCGCCAGGTCGCAGGCGAGTCAAGCACAGAGGCCTACATTACAGCGCTCCAGAAGGGCTGCCGATGCCTTGAGATCGACTGTTGGGATGGCGCCGATAACATCCCTGTTGTTATGCACGGCCGAACCTTGACCAAGAGCATCCTTTTCCAAGACACCATCAAGGTCATCAACAAGTATGCCTTCACAGAGTCACCTTACCCAGTCATCCTCTCGCTTGAGGTGCACTGCTCACCGATTCAACAATCTGCCATGGTCAAGATCATGATGCAGGAGTTCGGCGACAAGCTGGTGCTCCAGCCGCTAGACTTTGACTCGCAATCGCTGCCTACACCCGAGGAACTGAAGTACCGAATTCTTATCAAGGTCAAGCGAGCTGCTGGTGACGAGATCGATACCAGGGCCCTCATGGGCGAGATCACCTCAAGAAGACAGCGCAGTTTCAGCTCTCCTTGGTCACGTCCTGTGATGCTGAATGACAAGCTCGTCCCAGACTCGCCTCTTCTTTCCAGCCCCCCTTCAATGAGCCCGCCAGAGCGATCCCAGTCGTTTTGGGCAACACCACGAACTTCAAACAATACGCTACCCACATCGGCAGCGGTCAGCTCAGCTGAAGACAGCGATAGCCCTAACGCAACCACTGCCGAGACAGCAGAGATAGTGGATGATCGCCGTAAGCCGAAGAAGACTAAGACCAGCAACATCACAAAAGAGCTCGGCAACCTCGGTGTCTACACACGCGGAGTCAAGTTCACAGACTTTGGCAGCATCGATGCGAACACGTTCAACCATGTCTTCTCTATCAATGAGCGAGCTTTCGAAAAGCTCACTAAGCCTGGAGCTCGTGAGAAGCACTTGCTCGAGGCACACAACATGCGTTGCTTGATGCGCGTCTACCCTCACGCCTTCCGTATCAACTCATCCAACTTCGATCCCCTCAAGTTCTGGCGTCGCGGCGTCCAAATGGCTGCGCTGAACTGGCAAACTTACGATCTTGGTCAACAGTTGAACGAAGCCATGTTCGCTGGTGGTGAAGACCGCACAGGCTACGTGCTGAAGCCGGCTGCACTTCGTCTCGACCCAGAGGCCCCAGCCACTAGCTACAGGAAGGCACCCAAGAAAGAAGTCAAATTCACTGTGCAGATCATCTCCGCTCAACAGCTACCCCGCCCCCGCGGCCTTGGACAAGAAGCCAACATCAACCCGTACGTCGAGTTTGAGATGTACTGCGCAGAGGATATGGGTGCGAATGCCACAGGAATTGGTGGACAAGACGCATCAGCTCGCAATGGCCATTCTGGTATCGGCAACCCTCTGCGCAAACGAACACGCATCGTAGAGGGCAATGGCTACAACCCTGAGTTCGGCAACGAGATCGATATGACGGTCACCACTAGATACCCAAGCCTTGTCTTCGTGCGCTGGACTGTTTGGAACTCGCTCGATGCACGAACCACCAACCACGCCCCTCTTGCTACGTTCACAGCCAAGCTCAACAGCATCCAGCAAGGCTACCGCCATCTTCCACTTTACGACAGTAACGGCGAGCAATATCTATTCTCCACCCTCTTCTGCAAGATCAAGAAGCAGGACATTGTCGATGCGCCCGAACCTTCCGCAAGCGCTTCTTGCGGGTCATCCATTGAGCCTACCAGCCCACTTCAAGAACCCACAAGCAACAAAGCGAGCCGCAGCTTTGTTAGACGCTTGATCAGCCGAGCACCTAGCGAGCGTAGGAAGCGCAAGGAAGACCTACAACGGGCGGGAAGCGAGTCGCGCGAGTCTGACCTAGACTCTATCAGTCGCTCCAGCACATTCGAGCGATAGTGTGAGCTTGCAACATGACGCCACTCTTTGCAGCTGACGACGCCGCCACGCGTCAACTCGGCTTGAGTCGTCGGCTGCAGTTGTACTATACATTTCTATCCTCTACCGACCTCTACTCTGGTATCCTAAGGCGTTTCGGTTCGACTTGATGCATTCGGCATATAATCCCGCACCCTATCCTCAAACAGAACATCGCGTCCTTGCTCAACCGCCTCGTTGGCAAGCTCGCTTCCGACGGCTATCAAATCCTCATCGAACCGCAACATGGCCTCGGCACTCAAAAGTTATCGCTGATCACCTGTCCTGTTGGACGTCGATCGTTTCATTACACTTCTCTTCTAGCATATACCCTTTCTTCAACCAATACTTTGTTTCTTCATTGGTCGTTGGCGCAATACTCAACTATGGGGGCAACAAGGATGGTTTGCCGGCGAGCAAACCTTGACCTTAGTAACTGCATCTTGGCGATATCCCATAGACTTGCTTCTTGAGCTTCATTGCTCGTTCATTACCCTGTACAAAGTTTCTACCTGTATTCTCTTGTTTCCTTTGTTAGCAACCTCATAACGACGCTACGACAACACAAAACTGCTTTGCATAGCATTGTTTTCATTTGCCGAGCCTGCAGTGCGGGGTTTTCGCATGGGAAGGTCGGTTGTTGGTTTTCGGTTCGTTTATTTTCTTTATTTCGTCTCCTCCTTCCGGCGGTGGCCTGTGAGCGGTTGGGAGGACGATCAATTTCGCTTCAATGCAGGACATGGTTTGGTGCAACTTTTTTCTCTTCAATTCTATACGTGGGCCGGCCCGGCTTGCATGCTAGTCTTGCAAGGAGAGAGGGGTGTGCATTGGCCAATACTCACCTCTTTGGCTTGGTGTGGGTTATGGGCATGGCATGGCGTGGGATACCTAGGTTAATTATCAGGAAGATACCACTCAACAACTATTTAGAAATGATACCATACGACTTCGGCGCTACGATTGCGCGAATTTGGAAGTCAAATTTCCACACATACACATTCTCGATGCTTCTATGCTTTAGCCACGGTGGTGAAAACTTTTCCTGATCTCAGGAGAGGATACTGACGGAAAGGGGCGATGGGTTGAAGCGGCTTGCCTTGCAGCCCGATCGACGCTGCCGTTCACGATCTTTGCCTCGAGAGCATGCGCTACGCTGCCTCGAACCATTTCCTCGGAGCCGCAACGCCGCACGCATGGCACAGTAACATGGTAATTTGACATGATATTTTAGCTAAACCTGCCTGCCACGTTGACGTGGCTAGCTTCCGTTCTAACCTCCTTACTCTCCGCACTTGCAGTGTTTAGCTCGCAGAATGATCACTCGACTCCTGCCAACACATGCTCTCTCCTACCTCGGCCGCCTAACCCCACACTCCACATATTGCTTATGCACTTACTCCGCACCTTGTGTGTTTCAAACAATCATGATGTCGTGACTTCATCTACGTAGAGTTAACGATACTAACGTGCGGAGAAATTCTCTAGTCTGCAAGAAAAAAGTAAAGGAGCAAAGCCTGTGTCGATCTGGACCGCTGTGGCGTCAACGGAACGGGCGCTCGCTGGCTCTATTTGCAGCGAACGGACGGGTAGGGCAATTTGGTTGGGAAACAAGGCGCGCGCCCGATGCGAGGTTCTGACGGGCAGCGGAAGCGTGGGCTGGTTGTTCCCCGCAGAGCAGAAGCCACTATCCGGTCTTGCGGGAGATGCGGATGGGCTGGACTGGGCTTTTGGTCATTGCTCAGAGAAGTGAGGCAACAGGGGAGATTGGAGACGGAGATGTGCCGATAGACTGGGATTACTCATAGATAGGACTTTACTGACATGTTATAGATGCGCATCTGGAAAATGGGCAATTTCGTCATGGAATGACGGTTGAGGCTGGTAAGCCAAAAAGCAAATCCAAGACGGAACCTCACGGCACGATCCGATCACCGTAGTAACGTTACACAGCCGTATATATACGTATCAATGCATCAATCACAGCCAATAATTCTGCGGCTGTGCTGTGTGACGCGAACTCTGGTCTTTTGCGGCTGTGCTCTCTGCCTAATCCTTCCACTCCTTCCATCTCACCTTCCCATTTCTTGACCTATCACTATCGGTGTGGAATTACTACGGAGCAGTGCAGCTTTGCCTTGTATATGTACCGAGTCATGCCACGCAGCTACCTCCGTTCTATCCATGTATGTATGTTACACAGCATGCACGCAATACGTAGTGTCCGAGCGTTTGCTTTCGCGCCTTTGCCAAATGTATGTGTCTTTGCTGGTAACTTGGCTTTCTTTCGCGCCCGCGCGTAGCTGCACGCAAGACACGCATGTAGTGGGTAAGAAGAAGGTTGCGCTCACAGCGTTTCGGGCATAATACTTTGGGCATGAGGACAACATTGGGCATCGGAGATGTTGTGGGATGCGAGGTATGCAGAACATATGCGAGACATCGCGAGTGATGTCTCTTCCTGACCACATGAATGGCTCATCTGTTCATGAGCTACGAATCTGATCGCCTGAGAAAATCCTGGAAAGGATTGCGGGGCCGACCTCCTTGTACGTACGTGTTCATGTACGACTGCCCTGTGAGGACAGACAGGTGCGGAGCTGAGAAGGATGAAATGCGCGATTAACGAAAGTCTATTTGCTCGGATGCTTATCCGAGGCTCTTCTTGAGTGAAGGAGTATGCATGTGATGGCAGAAGTGACTTAGCAGCGGAACGTGGTGGTGTGCCTTGCGTTTACGATGCTGTACGCCATGGAGTAGGGCCGATTGCACTATCTATGGCTATTTGCATGTCATGTCACACGTACGGAGCGGAGGTTGCAGCATGCACGAGGCTGAAAGCAGAGGTTCGTTGCATAAGAGAAAGTTCGGCAAACTGATTCATATCGGAGTGTATCACTGTCGTTTATCGGTGAAGATGATTGTAAGCTGAGCTCCTCGGCCACAAAAGCGTCAGGGCGCTGGTATGGGGGCGCCTCGCTTCTGTGGGGCGTGAAAACTTCTATGTAAGGATTTCATGAATTTGGTAACACTCTGTCATTTGTAGGATAAGCGCGCTCGACTCGGTATTAGGGACAAGGTACCCACTACGTTATAGAATGTGAGGCTGCAAACGTGCATATAGTTTCTTCCGCACGTGGCGCCGTTCTCCGACTGAACATCAGGTCGCGGTGTGATGAGGCTGCATACTTCTTCCCTTGTATAACGGGTTTGCCGATGATTCTCCGCAGGCGCAAATGGCGGCTGATAAAGACTCCATTATTAAACTCGTCACAAAACAGGGTCCCACGGCTAGGCAGTTGGCATGCAGTGACCATGCGAACTTGCTGTGGATCGGATGCTGAGCAACGTGGTACTTCTTGTGGGGTTGCGCATGAACGGATAGCCGACTGTATGTCAGCTTTGGGGTCTTCCGGTGAGGTGCTCATCTTGCAAATGCGGCGTCCTGCATGACCAAGTGCAGGAAACTGTCGTCTGATAGAGTCGGAGTCAGACCGTATATGCACGGGCAAGCGTATGCAAGCCTCAATTTTGATAGTGTTATTCGTCGCTTCGAGTTTTCGACCATGTGTAGAATGCGAGACGAGCGGACCACATGAGCTGCTGACTAGTAGTAGGCTTGCATACATGCGATACATTCAATGCAATGGTGATCGGATGACCTGAACCGAGTTGATGCGCAGCATGAACTGATATTCTTCATGATTCAATGTCTATCAAGTCAGTGAGCCAGAATCTCGGAAAAGCTTACTAAGATGCGTCGATATAGTCGGCATATCGCGTTACCACTATAGCCGCAAGTGCCGCGAAAAGAGTACAAACCAACCTACAATGCTTTATTCCCGCGGCTTAAGTAGCGATCGACACCCTCAAGGATGAGCTCGTTGGACTACAGTAACAGAATTTTTCTAGAGCGACTGTTCGGAGCCAGTTGCATAGCTTGGCATTTGATGCGTCTAAGTGCTATAGGAACATTTCAGCCGATCATCTTGCTTCACTTCTTTGGCATCATAAGTTGTGTAGTCGAGAATCTTTTCTCCATAGAAGTTACGAGGCGAGCTCCAGTGGACCAAGAGACGTACACGTAGCCATACGACGTCATACCGCGATGTTCTCATGCCCAAAACCTGTGGAGGTACACCCACTTGATGCCTTTTGGGCATAGATACCACAGTCCTTTACTTCTGGGATTTCCGACCTTGAAGGGGTGCAGACCGTAAGATCTCGTGATCTCGTCTCCCTGCCTACCAGAAGGACTGCCATGTTATCGAGGTTTTTAGTTCGCGGCTTTCAGTTTGATCAAAACGCGACCACTCCCAGAACTATGTCATAGGCTGGCTGGTACAGTATGCGCGGACTATTTTGAAGGCGATTGCAGCGGTGGACAATGCATGGACGTCTTGTCACAAGCGCGCCCCGCATAAAATACACAAGCGTTGATCGATCATTCGGCCAGTCCCGTGCGGCACGTTGCCTCGTTGTTTCCTGGGACCGACGCGCTGCCCGTGTGGTTGCAGCGGCTGCAGCAACAATGCCAGCGGGTACTGTGGGGCATTCGGATGCTCTCCGGCGATAGTGCTCGGCGTTTTGTTATAGTATCGCGTCGGCAAAAACCCAGCCTTGATAAATGGAGAATTGGATATATCAACATATGCCGGTACATTGATTGCTGTAGCTGGATCCACAGGCGTGGGGGTTAGATATCAAAAACCTTCGCCAATGACTTATCGCTAACATGCGGGCTGACTTCCCGAATGATATCATCGAATCGAGTGCTCTTGATAGATTATCCAGCGATTTATAAGTTCAGCATATTCTTCGGATGATGTGAATATCCTCGACGGGACAATCTATCCTTCTCTGCTCGACTAGGGTAAATACGTAGTTTGGCAAAGTTCGCAGATTTCCGAGTGACGGTTGTGTTTGATTACCGCACATGCGAGTGCATGTTGTTGGTGTGAGGAAAGCGTTTTAGGGGTTTGGTAGTGTGCAAGCTTCAGAAGCTGCGGCTGTTGATATACCTAATAGCGTTCCGTTCTGAAAGAGACTCCGGGAGATGTTTGGTCAGGGTCTTGTGGCTCGAAGATGCTTGCGGTAACGTGTATGAGGAAAGTATACTTTCAACTATCCTCAACGAAAAGACGTTGGCACTAGGGTAGACGATCCACAAATGCGGCTCTGCTGCAGGCGGTACGACAACTGAGTTTCGAGATTCGTTATGAGGTTGGATAGAGAGGCTGCCATTGCCACAGAGTTTGGGCATGGTGGTGTTCCGGAACCACAAAGGACAGGAGGGCAAAGCGGGATTCGAATGAGATTCGTTTGTTTGACGTGGAGTGAGTGTTTTGTGGAGGAAGTCGCGACTGCGTCAGGTGAAAGTGCGCTAAGCCGTGTGCTCCGATATTCCGACCCCCGCTGAATTGCTGTAACCTTGAGACACAATCTTCTCCGCCACACCAACCACTTTCGCGCGCAAACACGCCAAGCGCAACCACCAAAGATCCCGGCTGGAAATGGTGTGAGCACGAGACTTGTTTACACCCCGATCTGAACACCTCCGGCAGCAACTGCCCTCGAAACTCCAATCTCAACCCCACGAATTTCGAATCAACCAAAGAGCCTCCGGCGCGAGCCTTCACTATGGAGGGCGCCTTTACGCACATGGGCAACCACCTGGTGTCCGACTCCGCCGCCACCATCAATGCCGGCGACGTAGACGAGGGCATCCTAGACGGCGACCTTTCCCGCGGCGGTCTTTCTCGTAGACGACGCGCGGATGACGACGAGGAGTACGATGAAGACGATCTGGAGAGCATGGCCAGTATGCCGGTGGGTGGGCGCAATGGCCAGTCTGCTATGCGGGCGGAGGATGCTGAGGTCGAACTACCAGCACATGCTTGTACGTAAACACGGTCTGGGTGGATATGGGAGACATGCTAATTTCCTGGGTAGGCGCATACTGTGGTATTCACAATGCCGGCAGCGTCGTCAAGTGTCTCGCATGCAGCAAGTGGTTCTGCAGCGCTCGTGGCAACTCTTCGTCGTCGCACATCATCAACCATCTCGTTCGCGCCCGTCACAAGGAAGTCCAGCTCCACCCCGCCTCTTCGCTCGGCGACACGACGCTCGAATGCTATAATTGCGGTACCAAGAACGTATTTCTCCTCGGTTTCATCCCCGCCAAATCAGACACCGTCGTTGTTCTGCTGTGCCGTCAGCCATGCGCTGCTATGCCTTCCCAAAAAGACATGAACTGGGATACCTCGCGTTGGCAGCCGCTGATCGAAGACCGCTCCTTCCTTCCCTGGCTTGTACCTGCCCCAACTGACCAGGAGCAACTCCGCGCCCGCCACCTTAGCCCCCAGACCATTGCCAAACTTGAAGAGTTGTGGAAGGACAACGCAAATGCCACCATTGCCGATCTTGAAAAGGGCGCTGGTCAAGAGGAGGTTATTGCCAAGGTCTTGCTCCGATACGATGACGCTTTCCAATACCAGAACGTCTTTGGTCCCCTGGTTAAGATCGAGGCCGACTACGACCGCAAGTTGAAGGAGTCACAATCGCAGGATAATCTTGTGGTTCGCTGGGATATGGCCCTGAACAACAAGCATACCGCTAGCTTCATCCTCCCCAAGCTTGAGTTGGGCGACGTCAAACTCGCAGTCGGCGACGAAATGCGACTACGCTACACTGGAGAACTCCGCCCACACTGGGAGGGTGTTGGTTATGTCATCAAGATTCCCAACAACCAGTCCGATGAGGTGACAATTGAGCTGCGCACCAAGGGCGATCACAAGTCTGTTCCTACCGAATGCACACACAACTTCAGCGCCGATTACGTCTGGAAGGCTACCTCATTCGACCGCATGCAACACGCCATGAAGACTTTTGCCATCGACGAGATGAGCGTATCAGGTTACATCTTCCACCGTCTTCTCGGCCATGAGGTTGCTGCTGCACCCATGAAGATTCAGATTCCCCGCAAGTTCAGCGTACCGGGCCTCCCTGAATTGAACGCTAGTCAGATCAACGCCGTGAAGAGCGTCCTTCAAAAGCCACTTAGCTTGATCCAGGGTCCTCCAGGTACCGGAAAGACTGTCACTTCAGCCACCATTATTTACCATCTCTGCAAGATCAGCGGCAGTCAAGTCTTAGTTTGCGCGCCCTCTAACGTTGCTGTTGACCAGCTGTGTGAACGTATTCATCTTACTGGGTTGAAGACCGTTCGTGTCACCGCTAAATCTAGGGAGGATGTCGAATCTCCAGTTGGCTTCCTCTCCCTTCACGAGCAAGTCCGCATGAACGACACCAACGTTGAGCTCAACAAGTTGAACCAGCTCAAGAGCGATGTCGGCGAATTGTCAAGTCAGGACGAGAAGAAGTTCAAGCAGCTCACTCGTGCAGCCGAGCGTGAGATTCTAAACGCAGCCGATGTCATCTGCTGTACTTGTGTTGGTGCCGGAGATCCTCGCCTTTCCAAGATGAAGTTCCGCACTGTCCTCATTGACGAATCGACTCAGTCAGCTGAGCCAGAGTGTATGATCCCCTTAGTTCTCGGATGCAAGCAGGTCGTACTTGTTGGTGATCACCAGCAACTTGGTCCCGTCATCATGAACAAGAAGGCCGCAACAGCTGGTCTCAACCAGTCCCTATTTGAGCGTCTGGTCATTTTGGGATGCTCACCCATCCGCCTTCAGGTTCAGTACCGTATGCACCCCTGTCTCTCGGAATTTCCTTCAAACATGTTCTACGAAGGTTCTCTCCAGAACGGCGTCACAATGCAGGAACGCATCCGTCGCGACGTCGACTTCCCCTGGCCTGTCGTTGACAGCCCAATGATGTTCTGGTCCAACCTCGGCGCAGAGGAGATTTCAGCGTCCGGTACATCCTACCTCAACCGTACCGAGGCCCAGAACGTCGAGAAGATCGTCACTCGCTTCTTCAAGGCTGGTGTACAGCCTGGCGATATCGGTATCATTACCCCATATGAAGGTCAGCGCAGTTACGTTGTCAGTTCTATGCAGGCAACGGGTAGCTTCAAGAAAGAGAACTACAAGGAAGTTGAGGTTGCCTCCGTCGATGCTTTCCAGGGCCGTGAAAAGGACTTTATCATCTTGTCTTGCGTTCGTTCCAACGACCACCAGGGTATTGGTTTCTTGAGCGATCCTCGCCGTCTCAACGTTGCCTTGACCCGTGCCAAGTATGGTCTTGTCATCCTGGGTAACCCCAAGGTTCTCTCGAAACACCCCTTGTGGCATTACCTTCTTCTCCATTTCAAGGAGCGCAACTGCCTTGTTGAGGGTCCTTTGACCAACTTGCAGGTCTCGCTTCTGCAGTTCAGCCGCCCAAAGCAGACCTACCGTGGACCTCAGCGTTACCAGATGGCCTACCAGCATGCCAACGCTATGACATCTGGTCGCCAGGCTGGCTTCAACGGCAACAAGCCTCGCCAGGAGTACAACGACAACGGATCCATTGTCGGCTACATCCCAGACGACGTCTCTTCAGTCCACTCTTCTGCCCTCGGTGGTGTTGGTGTCCCGTCCAACTATCCTCCGATGTTTTCCAATTTCCAGGAGTCTTGGCCTCTTCCTGGTCGTCCAAATGGCAAGGGCAAGAACGGCGCACCTCAAAGCGTTGCTGGTGAGTCAATCGCCGCCAGTGAGCTTACCGATACTCGCAGCGATGCACCGGGCGGTATCAGCCTGTCTGGTTTAAGCTTGAACGACTACAACAAGCCTACTTCACTCAGCCAGTCTGACCGCCTCAACCGCTACGTAGAGAACACCCGCCAGGGCCCGAATGTTGGAACTGGCTTCGGCGCTGGTCGTGGTCTGCCACGTGGGCTTGGTGGCTTCGAGGATGACGATGCTCGTAGCGTTTCTACGGCTTTTGCCAGCCAGATAGGCACTGGTAATAACGGATACGACTGATCTCTTGTCTCCTGATACCATGGGAACTACTCCTACTGGTTTCTTTCCACGTTTTGGCTACGAGCCTCTCTTCCACCCACTGGGGCAAGATGCTTCGCCGGGAGCCGTCCAATCTACAGTGCGCTCCGTTGGTAGAACCAAAGAAGGCGACTGCCAGTGCGTTAGCACCGATATCAATATTGGATCCAGTCCGTACTGCAGCCCAACACGGCACTTATCCTCCAGGCGCCATCGCTCATGCACTCGTGCCAACACGCGGCCGTATACCGCCATGCGTATGAATCCGAGACTTCACACTTCGACATGGGCAGTGAAAAGTCGTATGGAGGACATGACGTAAGACGGGTTACCCTGGCTGCAGTGCGGAGGGCTTCGTCGGCTGTCCTGAAGAAGTGGCATTCAATTTCTCACATTCCTTGTTGCCCTCTTGGGCTTATCACAGCTTTTGTACGTAGAAAAAGGCGAGAAAATCATATTACAGTTGTTGTTAGAGAATCATAAAACATTTGCTTTACATTTTGTTCCGTCCTGCACTTCATCTATCGACCTTTGTTGTCATGCGTATACTGACGATGATGACAATTATCACCACCACTCTCCGTTACGAGTTTTCTCTATAACATTGTCCTGTCCAAACATCTTTTGCTCGGTATTGTCCATGAAACTGGGACATGTTTTTGCTCTCGTTCTCTTTATCGGAAGTAAGATCGATGCCAGCTCCAGCGCACATGTCGATACTCGCCAGCTCTTTGGATGACAAGGTCAAGGAGCGGATGGAAGTGACAAGCAAGCAGAATCCTGTACTTTTTGTAGAGCCTCGAGGTCTGAATGATGTGTGGGCAGACATTAAAACCACTTATGCATGTATTTTGCGTGAGGTTAAAGCTTGGTACATCTGTACTGCTGGGGCTGTTACGATGCGGGATACATACTCGAGGGGTATATATAACCCTCGTTGTCATTAGCATGTCACCTCCTTCTGTCTCATGGTATTCACCAGGCCATAACCATGCACAGCCACTTCATGGATAATGCCATTAATTCCATTCAATGCAAGTGGTATCAATACTCCATCATGTATCCCGGCGCTCACAGGACCTGCGTCAATGCGCAATCATTCCAAACTCGCGCTCAACATTTATTTGCCGCCCAGCTCCTTCTCGATTTCCGCCTTGAGGTCCTCAGGCTTCTTGGTGCTTGCCCACCTGCCCTTGACCTTTCCGTCACGGCCGACGAGGAACTTCTCAAAGTTCCACTTTACGCGCTTGAGGCCCATGAGGCCGGGCTTCTCGTTCTTAAGCCATTCGAATGCGGGGTCTGCCTGTGCGCCATTGACCTGTTGGTAGAGGGAAGGATTAGCCAGTGTTCAGTCATCGTATGGGGAATAGTTCGTATATATATCAAGACAATGTGGTGTGAGAGGGTTCTACTCGTACTTACATCAATCTTTCCAAGGACTGGGAAGCTAACGCCGTAGTTAATCTGGCAGAACTCCTGGATCTCATCGTTGGAGCCTGGGTCCTGGCCACCAAACTGGTTGCATGGAAAGCCGATAATCTCAAAGTCGTTGGGATATTTGCCCTTGACCTCCTTGTATAGCTTCTCCAGACCCTCGAACTGGGGTGTGAAGCCGCATTTCGAGGCGGTGTTTACGACGAGGACGACTTTGCCGTTGAGCTTGTTGAGGTCGTAGGGAGAGCCCTTCTCTGTGAGTTGTTAGCGGCTGAAGTGCATCAGAAGAGGTGGTGTGATTAGTAAACGTACTGTCCTTGGGCTTGAAGTCGAAGAAGCTGGTAGCGGAAGCCATGGTTGTGTAAAGCGCCTTTCTTCCTGTTCTTTCTTTTGTTACGTGGTCAAACTTCTTTCCGGTACTAGGTGTGTAGGAACGTGTAGAAATCGAGTAACAGACAGGTGCAAAAGTGGTGGTCAAGCTTCGGTGCTTTAAGTTGTGTCGCGAAACAGGCCTGAAGTTCGTCGCGATACGCGGGGCTGTGCTTGTCGCCCCTCCCAATCGAATCATGACATGTGATCTTAGACCTGCACTGACAAAACACGGAGCTCCGTTGATCGTTTTTTTCTGCTTACTCGAGAGGCACTGGTCTGGCCTTGCACGTTTTTGGCTGACAGTTTGCGGCTTACGAAATAAGACCCTGATGGAGACCCGATCGTTGGCTCTGGGCTTGGGTGGTTGGGGGGCTGCCACCTGCCACAGAACCTCGGCTTGTCCCGCCCACTACGTCTTACGGACGAAAACCCAACTGCGGTGGGGCGCCGTTCAAAACGTCGGTGATTGCTTCCTACTTTTGGGAGTTGACGCGATCGGTCCTATCTTGGAAGAAGGTATTTGGAAGCATAGAGGGGTTGCCGAAGTATGCCGAACATCCTCGAAGCCCTCTGTGAAGGAGACCGCATGCGCGTTGTCACTATCACCACATTGGCAAGCAATTATGCACATTGATTTTGAGATATGAGCGTATAACAAGAACAGCATGAGTAACAATACTATGTACAAAAACAACGTCCCCCTTCAGCCACCAACGTCCGCGCGGCGGGTAATGGTGGCGATACAAGACCGACCTCTCTCCATGGTCATCCTTCTTCGTATCCAAATAAAACTCCATATCCAAAGAAATACAGCTTCACTAATTACACTCCTCCGTTAACAATAGATCAATCTGATACATCAACCAACTCATGCCAACCATATTGCAATGAGTATGACCTTAGTCCATCTCCCCTCAACGGGGTTGCTGTCGCTCTAAGAGTCGACTAGCGATCCTGCGGCATCCAGTCCACGGCTGGGACATGTCCTTGGCTCTGTATCCTGGGTCTGTTTCCGGAGTTGTGGCCAACCAGGGCAAGAGGCATCCATCCGAGACTTGTGGCAAGTCATGGTCCTTCATCCGCTGGCACGCGGGAATCCATCCGGGTTCGGAGAACGCAGAAAATCAAACGCGATGTGTGTATATGTATTGCAAAAACAAGGGTAGGGGTCCGGCTGTGTGATGACAAACCTGCTTGCGGCTGTATCAGCAGACGAAGTCTACCAGACACGTGTGCTTCATTCAGCCGCCGAAGACATCCCGGTACTGAGTGCAGATGTCGTGAAGACCAACAACCTCCTTTGTGAGCTGAATGTCGTCCCCAAGATCACTGGGAGTGCTGAGATTGGTCAAGACATCAATGATGTGTTGCTTCTTGCTCAAGAACTCCTTGGTGAGGGCCTCACGGCGCTGCTGGCGTTGTTGCTCAGCAGTAAGCTTGACGACCTTGACGCGCTTCTCGCCGGTCTCCTCGGCTGACGCCTTGCGCTTGCGAGACGCCGACTTGCGAGGAGCTTGTCCTTGGACTGGCGGCGAAGGCTCTGTGGTAGGCCCGTCATACTGGTGGACACGCTTCATGTGGTCAAAGAGGTTGTAGCGACGAGGGAACCCG
>Ga0265797_10003158_pt1 | contig 26745 bp, 26 predicted proteins | sample P2T30metagenome_FD_192433 | JGI IMG/M metagenome (GOLD analysis project Ga0265797, IMG submission 192433) | Plant litter microbial communities from East Loma Ridge, Irvine, California - P2 T30 | ecosystem: Environmental > Terrestrial > Plant litter > Unclassified | place: USA: California... | reverse complement strand
ATTGTGTACATAACACAAATGTTCTGGGTGATGTGAAAGACATGGGTTCACCAAGGCTGCTCCAACAATGAATTGAAGCGGGGTCACGATCGACAATCTCGATGGAGCCGGCCAGAACAATGGTGGTGGGTGGCGAATGGTCGCTGCTGGGCTTGTTTAGGCCCACTCTGAATGCTTGGATCTGCATGCTAATTGCCAGCCCGTTTCCACGCCGCCGGTCGTTGCGGGGCTTGACACTTGCGCAGTGTGGAGTTCGCGAGAGATCCGACGGGTCCCTTCATGCACAATCCGATGTTGCCCCGCCCTCTGCCTCTTATCGCTTCGTAGACAGGTGCGCCATCACAGTGCCCTCACACGGGGCAACAGCAATGAAAAAGCAGCAAACTATTTTTGCAGCGTGTGTGCTTCTGCGTTGTCGACCCGATCCAACCACAGAACTTTGTGTGGTCAAGCGTGCATGTGGCTTGCATGATACCAGCCAGGATCAGTGAATCAAAAACGGCCCTGTCGAATCCCAAGGCGTGAGATAGCGGGGAGAGATAGCATTCCACTACTACGCTGTGCGACGTCCTCTTCAACGCCCACTGCCCCTCCGTGCCTTTTCCTCCCTTCTTCAGAACAGACCAAATCACTTTGCATCTCATCACATTTCAATTCACCTCTTTCAACAAGATGCTGAGCGCACCCGTTGCCACGCTTTAGACCTGCACCTCCCGCAAAGGGCCGGGACCGAGAGCTCTTTCCCGTCCGACACGCGTCACATCATCAGACCCTGAACTGTAGTTCGCGCCGAGGTGTGTCACTATCTCACAACACTCTTCTTTGGCTCGTTGCTCATCAATTGTACCCAGTAGACGTTGCCGTCACATCATCACCATCGCGTGACTCGCGTGTCACCTGAAGTTGGATCACAGACTTCGGCCGTTGGATCCGTCTGGAGTAGGAAGAGCAACCCAAGTTTTTTATTAAGTTGTTGCTACCGTGAAGGACCTCCCCAACGATCTGCTCGCCGCCACGTTGCGTGCTTTCAATTGTACCCCTGTTGCTGCTCGCTTCAACAGCCAACATGACTGCCGCAGTCGCCAGGCCGTCCATGCCCATGTATCGCAGTTCGACACCTCCACCACAATTATCGCTCAACACATCGACCCGTGGCACTCCTGCTGCTGTGCCGAACAAGCACCTCCCAGAATGCGCTCCACAAGGGCTCCGACTTCCTGCTACTCCGCCAGCTTCACCACCACGTCAGGATAGCCTTATTGAAACATCGTCCATCACCTATCCGCCGGATCAGCACTGTACCCAATACTGCGATGATCCGCCAGTGTACACGATCACAGCCGATCGCATGGCGGAGGCTTTGGAACATATGGCTACTCAACCACTCCCGAACCCTGAGCAGGTATTTCCGTGGCTGCATGGTCTACATGCCGAGAATCAGATCCAGCTCGCCTTCTTCTCATCTCGTCGCAGAAGTGTGCGCAAGACGCCCAATTGCATTCGTGGTCTCACGATCGTGAAGACGGGAGGTAATTTGAACTCCTCCAAGCTGAAAGGTGCAATCGCCCCGGACGAGATTCTGCAGCCAGCTTCAGCAGAGGAGCCTGCCTTCATCGAGTGCGATCCAAAGGATGGCTTCTCTGTGCGCAACTTTCAGATTCAAACGTGCAAGTTAGCCATTGTGTCCGACATCATCGTGTATGGCGATCACAAAACTCATCCAGACGACACGGTGGCTGTAGCGCAGAGGATCTCAAGGGCGCAGCGTGAATACGAGGCAAAAAACGGCTTTCCTCGTTGCTTGTTCAATACGTTCATGCTTTCAGACTCTTTCAACGTTGTGCAGGAGAAGTACCCAGACTTAGTCGCGACAGACTCAACTGGCGGTATGACCGGCAACGTTCCTGATTTTTCCCATTGGGAGCGCTACGAGATGTGTGACATGTCGAAAGCATCCGAAATCAGCAACAACGTCTTTCTTGGTCCGACGCCTGATCATGGGGTGAACCCTGATTGTGTAGGAGAGAACGCGTACGACATGCTGATCGAAGCCTCAGATATGGCTCACGTCCCGGAATCGCGCTCGTTGCGGGCGTTACGCATGGGTCTAGAGAAGCACAATCGACGATCTGCGATGCACATGGAATTTCCCTCATCCGGAAGCATCATGCCTCCGAGTTGGTCGCATTCGGAGATAGATGGTCTGATGGAGATGTGCAAATGGATGTTTGACTTGGCGAACCCGCAAGAAGCCATTCGCTCAAAGCGAAGACGGTCGGACGAGGACGAGGCTATCGAGATGGACGACATTGCGACTCCACGCAAATTTCTATTACACTGCTCAGATGGCTATACTGAGACGACATTGCTCGCCTTGGCATACTTCATGTACGCCGAAGGCTTGCCAGTGCACGATGCTTGGATACAGTTACATCGTGAAAAGGGTCGGAACTTCTTCGCGTACCCTTCGGATGTTGCGCTTTTGATCTCAATTCAAGCGCGTATCCTACAGGCGTCGCCACGATTCAACCAGAGCTTCCTCAATATTGCTGAGCCTAATTGGTTTTCGAAAATCGACGGAAGCTTGCCTAGCAGAATCATGCCCTACATGTATCTCGGCAATCTCGGGCATGCGAATAATCCGGAGCTTTTGCATGAGCTTGGAATCACTCGCGTTCTCAGCGTTGGAGAAGCACTATCGTGGCCTGACGGTGTGCAAAAGAAGATGAACTGGCCTGCGGATAATCTCATGATGATTGATCAAGTCCAGGATAATGGCGTTGACCCGCTCTGGGCTGATTTCGAGCGGTGCTTGAAGTTTATCGGTGCGTGTGCGATTGCTTCTCTTGGGAAATATTTACTAATATGGCGTAGAAGCTGGGAAACGTGACGGAGGTGCAACTCTCGTCCATTGCCGAGTGGGTGTCTCACGATCCGCAACAATATGTATCGCGGAAGTAATGAGTGAGCTTGGGTACTCTTTCCCACGCGCATAGTAAGCATCTCCACCATCAAATCGGCCCTTCAGCCACTGACAGGTATCAGTTGCTTCGTCCGAGCCCGGCGCTTGAACGTTATAATCCAACCACATCTTCGATTCACATACGAACTTCTTAAGTGGGAGGAGTATCAGTGTCAGCGACGCAACGAACCGCTACGACGCGAACTCGAATGGGCCACTGTTGCGCGCGAAATCGCGCTAATGAACAAGCCCTATTCGAAGTGAAGGCAGCAACCTTTTTTACGACTTACATAATTCCTCGAACATGATATTACGAACGATACGATACGACCTGCGAATGTACGACCATGAGACTGCAACAATAATCTGTTTGCGTATGTTTCAGCAATGTACGTTCCACGGTCACCTTTTGTGCGATTTCGATTCTTGACTTTTACGACGGTGTAAGCGATATATTTCCGGCGTTATTGTTGTGCTTTACTGGACGGTTTATGTTTTCTCAATGGTTCACGGGTCACGAAAGGGTCATTTCCTGGGGCATGGGCAGCACATCTGTGCTGAATGGTCTTATGATGGAACAGAGATGGAAAGGGCATTTGTCGTTTCCTCCTGTATCATGATACGGATCATGTGGCCTTTGACTCACGAGTGAGCATCCTGGCTGGATACGTTACCAGATGGCGGTCTGGTCTGACCGCGGCGTCGAAAGAACTGGATTCTTCTTTTCGGCGTACATATCACGATCAACTATGGGCATGCGTCCTTTTCTCCACTTATGAACATCTTCACCGGCACATGTGTTATTGCTAACTCACTTTCATGGACTGTGAAGATACAACTACATTTGCTGAAAACGTGCTGACGTGCTCCATATTGGGATTCTTTCACAATGTTACGAGGGCCTTCAAGCTTCGCAGGTACTCCTCCCACTTCATGCCGAGCTTGTGGGCAAGTCGAAGAAGTTTTTCCGGCACATGGGACAGTCATGCTTCCTTTTCTGAGCGCTGTTGATTTGTCGGGACAGGCAGTCCGCGCAGAATTTATGCCCACCTGCTGTGACTTCCCGCAACGTCTCGTGATTTTCGAGGCGGAGCGGACACTCGTTGTCGCTGACTGTGCTGAAGGCATCAAGGTTCGCAGTCGGCGGAGCCGGCGCAACCTGCTCTGATAGTATCTCAAACGTAGTCGGGAACGCTCCAACTGCAGGACCTGAGCTTGTGATTCTGCGTACGTTCGGGGCACAATGTGCGCGGTACTGGTGAAGGTCGCGCTCGTGGTGGAGTAAAGGTGAGTCGCCGCACTCGTCAAAAGCTTCCAGATACAAGTTCTTAAGAGGGAGATGGCCATCGGCATATCGTTCCCGTTACCTTGCGCACGGCAGACATGGGTGAGAGGAGATATGCGCCCACATGGGAAGTGTTTTGTACCAACTCAGATCTCCCGTCGGCGTATTACAGGTGATCTGTTCAACCGAGAGTACCCAATGCATGCTCCAGATCCGATGTGTATTCCTGCCCTGGAGAGTGACTTTGTCTAAATTAATCCCTACGTGAAATTCCACACCTCATCCCACCTCTTCCCATCCAGCTCCACAGGTCCATCCCACTTCCCAAATCTCGGCGGTCCGGTACCAGACTCCGGAAGACAAATCCAGTCCCTTATACATCCTGGAATCTCCTGCCGACTATGACTTACACATAGTAGTGCTTGGTGTTCTTGAAGGCCAGACATCACTACCTCACCATTCCAGGATACAGGCTTAGGTCCAATTTCCGTGTACCTCAGCTCCATCTGTTGCCCTTGGCTGAGGAACAGCAAGCACTTGTCTCGTGCCAGGTCATCCATGCCGCTGAAGGCTTCGTCCAAGATTACAATGTCTGGGTTTTTGATTGTTGCGCGGAGGAAGAGCAAGACGCGCTGTGCTGAGTAGGAGATTTCACCGAATAGTGTGTCACTTGCCCAGTCCAAGCCGTTGCAACGCTTTGTCGACGGGTTAATCTGGTCCTCGAACCACTTCAGTGCTGCGTCCACTCTCTTCGTAGCGTATGCGTCCATTCTTGGCTTTGTAATTGGTGTATCACTCCACGCACTCTCCAGCGCTGTCCTAACCCTCAGATGCTTGGGGAAGAGTGCGTGTACTTCCGGACTCGCATGACCCATGCGCGCCTGGATCTGGAAGATGGTAATGCCAGGCACACCAGGCTCCGGCAGGCGTGATCGCTGGAAGAGCTTCACTGGCGCAGAGTAAGTTTGCGGGTGGTCTGATGTTACGAGGGAGAGAAGAGTCGTTTTCCCCGAACCGTTTGCGCCAAATATGCCCCATCGAGAGCCGCGAGATATGGTGAAGTGGAGGCCAGACTTGGAGGCGCCGTCAACGTCTTGTTCCCAGTCACCGAGGACCGAATTAGTGCCGTACGCGATTCGCACACCTTCCATCTCGACTATGGGCTCTCCCGTTGGGACCTTGATTGTTTCGACCTTTTCATACCCGTCTCGACTCAGTACTTCAGTCGGACCTGATGTGTTACTGCTCTCGAAGTTGCCGCTTTCTGAGAGGTGACGGCCGACCTCCCTAAGCTCGACCGATTTTGCGTCCATTTTGGTTCCGCTCGTGGAGCCTTCAATCTTCTCGTACTGCTTCTTCAGATAGCCAAAGACCTCCTCTTTCGTACCCATTATATCAACTCTGCCGTCTTCGCCTGCATACACAACATGTGTGATCCAATCAGGCACCGTGTCCTGTGGCCGCAGACTGAGCACTACCCGTGGCGCATTCGCTTCTGCAAGCCTATGCAGCACGTTGGATATATGCTTGGTGACTATCGGATCCAGGCCAATGAAAGGAGCGTCCAAACACAAGACCAAAGGCTGGCTCAGCAACGCTTTACCGATCCTAGCGCGGCGACTTTGTCCGTTCGAAAGCATAGCGACTGGCTTCTGCAAGAAGCGCTCGAGCTCCAAATTCTTCATGACCTTTCGCATGATGTCGCCGTCGATTGATTTAGCTTTAAGTTCTTCCTTGCCAGGATTCATTGTCACAATGCCAGTCAGGTATCGCTGTAGAGTGAAATCCGTGTCTTCCTTCAGTGACTCGTATCGTGCAGACAAATAGGCGCCACCAAACTGCTTCCTCTGAACATCGAACCCGACATATTCGATGGCGTGCTCTGGATAGCGCAATTTCGGGTTCTGCTTTTCAATGTCTTTTGATTGTAGATATGGAAATGTTCGTGCTGTTGGTGGGGAACAGAGGAATTGGCCACGTAGTATCTCTAGAAAGGCAGTTCGAATCGTAGATGACGGCGATAGAATAGCCCAGTTCTGGTTCGGCGTGGAGAAAGAGGGTAACGATAGTGTAAGATCTGGGAATAGCGGTGGGTTTGAGTCCAATTCTTGGCTGTTTGATGGCTTCGAAGAAGGATGTCGTCGGTAGAATGTGCCATTTTGGATGTTGACGATAGGCTCTGAGCAGAGCCATTGTGAGGTGTGAAGTCTTGAATGTCCTGTAGCTGCGAAGAACGATGCAGGTGTTCTCCTCATGGCGAAAGCTTGTCAAACTTCACCTCACATTTTGTGGTATAAATCATTGGCGCTTTTGAGTTGTTCAGCCCGCCGTAGTGAGGAGCGGAAGTGAGTCCATCTCCGCGAGCGCAGTGACGTCGCCCCGCAATATGCCGAGGCAGTTGCGGGTCCGCGAACATGGTGAACGTGCAGTAAATGTGTGGTTACAAGGACATCACACGAGCATTCGAGATGATATCAGGACTACAGCCATCGAGGCCAAAGGTACCTTGATTCGTATATACCTATGCGCCCTCATACTAACGAACCACAGCCACCACATCAGCCCGCGCAAACGACATTCGTGCACCAACAGCAACGCACATCACACCAAGCCCCACAAACCTCACTCTCCCCAGCCTCGCAAGTCCCGGCATCACACCCCTCTCCAGTGAGACCCCGGTCCCAAATCGAAGCCATGCCACCCCATCATGCCACGCCCTTCCAACCACCGCCACACGCATTCTACAACAGCGCAACACGACATCCAGTCTTCTTCACACCAAACTTGAGGAAGCCACCGTTTCCCATACCACAAATCGCAAGTCAAGGCTGGAGTCCGGTCGCTAGTGGATATATCATGGAACAGCAGAGAGCTATAAATGCGGAGCCGAAGACGAAGTTGTGATGCGGCACTGATGTGCGCACTGCTCATCTCATAAGTGGCTGTACTGCGATCTAAGCTCCCTCGCCTTTTTCTGCGCCTACGGCGTGTTTCTTGCTCTCCACCGACCCAGGCTGCTTGTCTATGCCTGTATACACAGTGCTCGCCTTCCACTCGACGCCAGGGCCGGTAACCTCATCTACCATATCGTACTAGAAAGTCCCATGTGCTACTGGCGGCCGTACAAAGTGAAACACATCAAGTGCGTGTCTTGAGGCATTTTCGATGAGCATGTTCTCGAGCTTCTCCTTTTCGCACAATGACAATAACATCATTTTGATTAGTCGCGGAATGCTCACCACCATATATTTCGGGGAATTTAGTTGCCGTCTCACTTCCTTCAGCCTGTGGAGTAGGGGAGCCGACAGTATGTTACCTCATGAGTGGCCTTGGAGGAAGGTCGAAAAGTGTTCGAGGCTGGGAAGGCGCGCGCAGATGGACCTCATGAGTTGTGCAAGAAAGTTCGGTGGTTACATGGCGCTGGGAAGTGCTTGCTATTGCCCATACAATGCGCCTCGATCATGACCAGCTCGCGGAAGCTGTAATGAATGTGGAGAGCGGACAAGTACCTGTCTCGCTGCAAGCATAGAACTGCCAATGTTTTGGACTACTGTATTGTGCAGAACAGGAAATGAATTGGCTTGATAGATATGGTTCATGGTCTCGAGAATTGAGTTCAGGCCTACTCACCTCATTAAGGATGTCTGCAAGGCGAATCTTCTTCATGATCGATGTCGTTCCTTAACGAGACGGAGGGTATCATTGTTGCTATGGACTATACTCTCACATATGCTCAACGGACCTGCGAGTATGAAGTGCCTCTCAAAGCAGTGTATCTCGAATAGATACTTTGCTGCCGACATCAAGTGTGGAGCCTTTCCATCATGAAGTCGACTTTCGATATCGCTCAAGTAACAAATTCACAGCGAGCGAGTCAATCGTAGACTATCCTCAGTCACCGTCGTCAAAACCAAAAGTCACTCCCACAACGAGCAAAAGCAATTTCATCACCCGGATCATCTCCCGGATCATCTCCCCTCAATCCCGTACCCACAACGTCCAATCCGTCCACCTCAAAAGACATCAGCTGCATGTCCCACTGAAACAGGAAGTGCACGATGCGCCCCGCTTCCAAAAAGGATGGTGGTTGGGCTATATAACGCGTGCTAAGAACGCCAAAGTTCCAGCATGTATTTCAGCCAGAAGCAGTTGGAGATCTGGGGTACATGAGCTTTTTAGCCAGCGTCTGCATCATGCGGGGTGCGTCGAGCAGGGTTTTCTGTGAAAGTGCTGTGCTTATGAGTGACCGGGTCGATGTTGGGTTCTCGGTAGGTTTATGTATCGCCATACGTACCCGTGCAAGTCATTGTGATCGACAGGGATTCGGGTAGAGCTCATGCAGAGTCCAGCCTCACTTTCTGCAATGTCTCTCCGGTATTGGATGGTGCTGCACAATGATGTTTCGACGGATGGTACGGGCGGCTCGGCTCTGGTGGTTTGCAGGGTTTGAGAGTGGTGAAGATAGGGAACTTTGCCCGTCCAGTAATGAGGTGCGTCAACGACGTCGATTATTTTCAAAGGAATCATTGAGTTCGGCTTCAGCGGATACGTCGGCCAACACGTCTTCATGTCACCGTTGCGAGGTCTTCGGCGGTATAACATGATGATTAGATGTGTCGAACTCTATCTGCTAGAGAGTGTGTAAGCACAGGAGGAGAACAGCATGTACCCGGTATCGAGATATCGACCCTTGCTGTGTTGCACGAGCATGTGGCACGGAAACAGATCCCGGTGCACTCTGCTGGCGGTTACCTACCAAATGTAAGTACACAAAAACGGGCAGACAACAAGGCTGAAGAGATAGCTGCGAATGTTACCAGCTTGCCATCTGTCGGCAAGTATTGCACTAAGGTAGTCCAGTCTCTTTTGGACAGCACTGCTGCTCGACTGCATGTCGAGAGTCCGGGGCATCCTTGTCCGGATCTGCAGCATAGACTCTGGAGGCGCAAACGGTGGGAGACGGTAAGCTTCGGGATGATGCTGTTCACCGATCAGTGTGTCTTGGAGAAGAACTACTGGATGTGAGGGTGGATAAAGTGACTGGTAGCGGACAAGTCGGAGGGGTGTGTGCAGCAAGGTGCGGGTGTGGGAAGCATGTGTCGGCTCTGGAGGATGTGGATCCGTCTCTCACCGCCAGAAGCACTTGTAGACTAACAAGACACTACTCAAATCCACAAGACGCGCCCCTCCTCCTCACCTTCACCCTCATCGCACCCCGCACGCGACGGCTCCTTCCTCTCATACCGCGCTGCCTGTTCATGTGACTGCGCGCATACCACGGACCTTGTGACATCACTCACCACCAGTGGAGGGGAAGCTCTGTGTTCTACACACGCGTTGACAGACAGTCGCCGATCCTGCCATGGGGAGTCCCGTAGCCTACAACGTCCTCGCCCGCGATACTTTCTATTGCGGCTCCCCCAGTAGCTGCTAAGGCGGGTGTTCTGGTGCCGGCATGCTCCCACCATCACCATGATCGGCAAGATCTTCAACAACATCCAGAGCGCGGGCGCATCGCAGTCCTCACACTCGCACTCGCAGCCCACCGCCCTCGAGTCTGCCACCGAAGAGAGCCACACGCGACATCTGCTCTACCCCGACTCGTCCACCTTCTACCACCCCGATGGCCAGCCCTACCCCCTCCATGCGGCGCCCCTCACTCCGGGCAGTGGTCACGACGGACCGCTGCCGGAGATCGACCTCGACGTGACACGCGACTGCCGCATCATCATCGCCCAGGACGAGAGCGGGGGCATGCCCAAGGCCATCCTGTTCGACTCGAAACCAAGCCCCCCGCGCGCCGACTCGCCCACACAGCACAATGCACGGCTGCGGGCCACGTTGGGGCCGATGGCGGGCGGCATACACGCGAGACGCTCGTCTTTGGTGACAGAACCCTCAGCCCCCAGGTCGCCCACAATGTCGGGCTTCACACGCACGAGAGTCCGCGGCGGCTCGGTGAGCTCAATGCCCAACATCGACGAACACGCACAGTCGCAGGCACGGGCCCAGGCAAAGGCCAAGGAGTCGACCGACATAGCCAACATATGCCTGGATTGCTGCTTTGGGAACCTGCCCATGGGCTTCAGGGGGAACTCCAACAAGATCCACATCCTCCCGCTCGACAACAGCACACAGTCGGCGGACAGTCCGCCTCTTGCTTCAGGCGCACAGGACACGACGGGCTCCTTGGGACGGGCAGAAGGCGTACGAAGGCGCAGCCACTTGGCCAAGTCGTTCACGCCTGCAAACCTTCCCACCGACCTTCCTCGCAGTGGCTCAAATGACAGCATCTCCAAGGAGCCGAAGCGACGCACCATGTTCATCACGCGAATGTTCTCAGTGACTGTCCCGGAAGACGATGCCGACGATCAGACTCCTACCCTGCAGAGCTCGCTACCAAAGGGCAATGGTTTCCCGTTTCCTGCTAGCAGCAACAAGCCTGGCGCATCAAGGCCGTCTGCCTCACAGATCCGCAAGGCCCCCATGTACGCCATTACCATAATCCTGCACCTGCCCATAGCACACACTTCGCCTACGCTACGGCCACCCTCACGAGGAGGGAACTTGCGAAGTGCATCGCGGCTGTCCACGTCCGTTCCTGGTCAAGATTCACTAGGTTCGTCGTTGGACTCTGATCGACGAGCTGGCTGGGCTTTCATCGAACCGCCACATGGCGTCGATTCATTCCTGTCCTCGTCATTCAGTAGCGACGTGGACGACCGGGTAGATGTTGTTGGACAGCACTGGGATGTCATACAAAGAGCCGTCACGAGCCTACAGTATGTTGTGCAGGAGCGCATATTGGCGCAGTTCAAATCGCCCGAAATGATGTCGCCCCCAATCATCCAGCAGCATCGCCAGCAGGCGTCCCGTAGTAGTCTGAAGGACTTTCCATCCCATGCTCTGAGGAGGCCTTTGCGATTGCAGCCCAATGCTCTGCAAATGGATAGGGACATACAAGCTGCCGTCAAGATGACAGGACCCCGTGTCGTCAATGGAATGCGCATCCCACGAGTCCTGACAGGTCAGGGCAAGTGGGGAGTCTGGCGTGAGGAGGCGAGGTGGCTCGCGCGTTGGGCCGGGAAGAAAGAGCAGAATTTCTTCTTCTACAACCTTCTGACAGCTTTTCTTGGCAACCACACGGAGTGGCTCAACGTTCTCGGTCCAAAATGGCATCGTAAACGCCACCGTGAACAGCAGAAGGCCGCTGCTGGAGAGAACCTGACCATTCCCAACCGTACTATCATCGTGTCACCCGACAAGATGGCTGCCCGGAGGCTGATCTTCCTACTTGCCGCGTTCCTGCCACCAAACCCAGCAACCGTCTGCGAGAATGGTGTGTTTCTACGCCCAGGCACGTCAGCCTCATTTCGCGCGTACTCCCAGTCACCACCAACGAATGTACCGCCTTCTAGGAAACAGTCACTGCGCCGACAGATCCGACGCAAGCCAAATGGCAAGCAAAGCATGAGCAACGTGCTCCTGCAGCCTCCTACTGCCAGCAGCGGTCATCAGCCACCTGTCGACATGGCCAATGAGCGCAGCGAAACTGCAAGGGCCGACATGCTCAACGCTGAAAGGCCACCTGCGCATTCTCGTCGCTCCTCAACTCACTCTATCCGCACAAGTCTCGTAATGCCAGCTATGTCCGGTGGCCCAGCGACCAATAAGAACAACATCCCAACAACATCGACTGCAATGTCAGAGACGGCAGTGCCGTTAGCCCACTTTATGCCGCCGCGAGCAAGATCTTTTGGACCAACTCCCGGACCGAGGCCTGAAAGCAGTGACAGCTTGGCGTCGGCAAACCTCTTCAATACGTTGCAAAGGAGCGGCACAGGCCAGACCAGCATCGCCAGCAACGAATCTAGCACTAACAGCCGCTGGAGTGGCTTCATGAATTTCTGGGGCGGACGTCGCGCATCTTCGACGGATCAGAGTGACTACCTGCAGACAACCGACGACGGTATAGGCTACCGGGGGCAAGAAAGACCAGTTTCTCAGCTCGAACAAATGGTGCAGGAGCTTTCGATGGACGGCATGTTTGGCGAAGGCGAACTGCCGGAGCAACGGTTCAGCGAAACTGAACCTGCTCATACTGAATCAGGTGACACCTTCCCCATGGGCGGGTCGAGTGGGGTGCCAGCATCGGCAGCACGTCCAATACCAGAACGACCAAAGACATTCGACGCTCAATTCAAGCTCTCGGTGAACGAGAAAGACGGTGTCATTGACGTGGATATCCCTCTTCCCGACTTCGACTCCCCTCTGCAGTCGCCGCTACTCGGAGTGTATGGCTCAGTCTCCAGTCATCATGGTTCGAGTTACGGCGAATCATCGATCCTGTCGCTCCCATATTGCGAATCCGAGCAGCCTGTGAACGCCGCAGGCTGGCTGAGCCAGTTCCACCAGGACTTTGCTATCCAAGCCGTCAGGCCCTACAAGGACAAGGACTTTGAGGCCGACATCAAAAGAGCCATGAGCGCGGAGCCTACCCCTCTAGCTACCGTCACCACACCTAGTCTTGAGTCCGGCCCGCTTGAGCGCTGGGTTGACGTCTGCTCGGCCCTCGTCGCCGACTCTCGCAATTTCAAGATCAGGCGCATTCGCCTACGCAGACGCGTCAAGCTTATTCCTACACCGACATACCAGACCTCGGCGATGACTCCAAGCGTCTCGGGCATGCCGCCTGGTCGCTCGCAGTACGGGAATCCATATGCGTCTGGCTCTGCAGTACCAATGATGACAGAGGTCCATCTTGAAGAAAAGTTCATCGACGAAGTCATTATGGACTTTGATGCGAAACTAGCTGATGGCATTGATCGTGCGCTTGCGCAGTCCGGCGATGTCACTCGTGCCAACTCGGCGCAGTCATCGCGGTCGAGCTCGCGGCGGGGTCATCACGACAAGCGGACTGAAGCAGAAGTCAGTCAACATGTTGAGGTGCCGCAGGCAGATTGTAAGGGCGTCATATTCGATGCGCTAGAGACGGTGGTCAAGGATGTTACTGCTGCGCGAGGTGGCAAGGATGATTCGAAGAGAGATCATGACACGCTTAAACCTGTCAAGACTGCGACGGACTCTTCGCTCAAGGAGGGCATAAGGCGGTGGTTGGTGGAGGTAGAGTGAGGCAGTTTTGCATTGGGTGTTCTGCGTTCTGCTATGCGCACGCAAACTGCGGCAATGCTGAATCGAATTAGGTATGTTCTGTCATCGTGCTTTTTTGTTGCGATTAAGCGGGCGTCTGTCTTCTTTTGCGGGTGCATTGAACAGACGTTGGAGGAAGGCATTTGCAACGAGGATGATACCATTGAGCGAGTGTCATAGATAGACAGTAATGATGAGTGAATGACAGACACTATTCAAGAACAAGAGCAGTCAGTCAAATGTACGTGACTAACTATTCACCTATATCTTTCAGCATCCACCACGATCTTTCTCCACTACCTTTCACAGCAAACCAAACATGACACACTACTACTCCCCACACACACAACAACGCGCACACACACTACCCTCCGCCCGACACACAGGTCATCTCGTCGTCCACCCACCCCATCGACAACACATCGCCACCCACGCATCTACAGCCTACCTCCACGTACCCTCCACGCAGCACACTCCACACCACCACGCCACCACACCAATCTTGCCCTACACATGGCATACATTCCTCTACAACCGGCATCAACTCCACTTTGCAAGCGAGGTGTATTAGATCCCAGCGTACACAACCACCTTTCCAAAGGCGCACGGGCATATCGTTCATCGTCCTGCGAGTGACGGACTCATTGAATACGTGCGGAATAAAGGGAATGCGGATATACATAGGATACATGCGGGGATACGGGGCGTGAAGAAGCTTGATGCTAGTGCGTTTGGTAGCGTCAAGGCGTGGGAAGGGGATGTGTTTAGACGGGTGTTTGGGTGTGATGGGAGGGGTGGAGGGAGTATTTGGGGGGATGGGGATGTACAAGAGATGGTGAGTTCATTCGCGTTGTGTTTGGGCTGGTTGGAGATGGGATGATGAGCTAATTGGGAGATGTAGTGTTCGATCGCGTACGGGCGTATGAAGCTGAGATGGGCCAGGGGGGTGCGGAGAGGGAGAGGGGAATGGATTTTAGGGAGGCGGTTAGGGAGGTGTGTGAGGATGGGGATAGTGATGCTGAGACTATGGTGCTTTGAATGTGGTTTTGTGGTGGTTTTTGTATGCTACATGTTAGGTACTAGTCTGAAAGTGAGAAGCGAGATATCGGTTTGGAGTATGCTAGGGTGTTATGACAGAGTATGGCATCGACCAGGTGAGAGTGTAGCTTCCACGCTATATCTTAACTCGCTAGATACCTGCTTCAGAAGGCTCGACCACCGACAGCGCAATACGCCACAAAGAACTTGCGCTTCCATTCGCACTCCTCTCACACAAGATCAGGCGCCACATCCCAATCGCTCCCTCCACCCTAAAACACCCCCATTTTCTCTACTACATCTCTACCCAACCAGCCCCACCACCTCCTCCGGCCATCTCGCCAAAACCATCGCATTCCCCGGCACCATACCCGGCTGCGGACTCAAAATCCGACATCTCCTCTTCCCCTCATCGACCTCGGAAACGTAAATATACCCGACGATGCTAGCGTCGCGGATGACTTCCTGGCGCTCGGTCGGCGCGGCGGTGGTGATTGCCAGCAGGGCGTTTTGGAGCGTGGATGCAGAGGGCGGGATGCGTGTGTAGAGGGAGGTTAGGGGCGGGGATAGGGGGTCGTAGTCGTGGGTGCGGTTGAGGGCAGGGGTGGAGTCTGTGGGGAGTTAGTTTGGGGTTCAGATGATATTAAAGTGGATTGGAAGTTGTAGTAATTGTAATTACCATCGCTTAATTGGAAGACATGCAAATCGGCATAGTCGCACGACTGACTACTCGGCGCCAGCGTGTTCTCGCCATGGCCGAAGAAGTACTCTCGTATTTGGGCGTGTCGGAGGGCTTTCATGTACTCTTCTGAGCGGGGCACGCAGCCGCCGGACTTGTCGATGCGGAGAATATGGACGGCTTCGGAGGGGTCGCGGTTGGCGTACTTGCGGCTGAGCTCAGAGTATAGTCGTTCGGAGCCCAGGCAGATGAGGATGTTGACTGTTGTGAGTTAGTCGATCTGATCAAACATCGATGAATGTACGAAGGGAAACTGCTGCGACTGGGAAGGAGGAGGGTGGAGGGATCGTTCGCGACAGCTGTGTATAGTTGTTCGTAGGCTTGCAGGGCAGGGGGAGTATTGGAGGCAGAAAGCTGCAATTCAAGACATCACACGCACCAGAGAATTCAGACACAATATGTTCTATGTTCTCGTAAACGCCATTCCTCCCCTGACTGATGGCGCCCGAGCTATCGATGATGAAGCCAGCCTGCTTGCTCAAAGTGTCCACCTCCAGCCGGCTCATGACAGCCAGCGCCATTCGCGTCACTAGCGGCTTGAATACCTTACCCTCCTCCGGGTCTCTCAGACCGTAGTGATACACCAATGGCATCTTCACGGGTATGAGGCTAGGTCCCGAGATTGGACTGCTGCCCCAGCCCTCCTCGATGTCCACAATGGATGAGTATACGGCGGCTGAGAAGGATCCCGGTGGACTGAGCATGCCTTCTGTCGGGTCTAGGTTGATGACCATGGGCTGTCGGCCGCATTTTGCTGCATATGCAGTCAAGGTCTTTGCGAGCGAGGTCTTGCCTGAGTTCTCGGGGCCCACTATGAGTACACGCGGACCCATCTCTGTGCTGCCGCCAGCCGCGCTCCCGTCTCTTAACGATTCCAAAGCGAAGTGGAGATTAGCACAGCTAAGCATAGGCGTCTCTTCAGCAACGTAGTCCGACTCGACGTCGCCGCCAACCTCGAGGGTGCAACCATGCCATGTGAATACAGCGCCTTTTGTGCCTTGGAAGGTGTACGTTGCTAGAGGCGCCAGTTCGGTGCCAAAGAACTCTGCGGTGCCTGTCTGGAGCTTGATGGTGAGGGTGCGGGCAAAGGCGACCTCAAAGCGGTATTCGGTGTTTGCGGCAAGCTCTTTCGTCCGCGTGACGACGGTCGCAGGAGCGTTTACTGTATCTGCGGCTTGCGGGGCCAGATTGAGGCCGGGTAGAGATATCATGTTGACGCGACCACGGGTGGATAGACACTTGGAGACGTTGCTCGCAGGTCGTATGGGGCGGTAGCCGAGTGGTGAACAGGGCCTGGTAGGAAGTACTGGCGAGATTAGTGTTAGTACTGACAGACAAACGTAGTGGTCAGTATGGCGAGGGCTGAAAGTTGGGTGTGATGAGCGGATATGAAAGAGCGACGAGGAATGCGCGAAGTGCGGACAGCTGCGGCCGGAACGCGCTCTCATTGGCCGAATGTCGGGCGCTACTGAGTGCAGGCTTCAACACGAAGACAGCAGAGAAGTTGGTACAATGCATCCAAGAAGTTAAGACACGCTGTTAGAAGGTTTCTAATCATTTCAGACGTATCATAGCGCCTCGAATGCCTTGTTATGAAGCCGCCGTCGCCATGCATTCTTGTCGAAAGGTCTCGCGGGGCTATCTCGAACCACCTGTGCTTCGCGAACCTCGAACACTATCCGTCCTCCTGACACATCAGATACAAGACCATCCATCTGAACAGGCCAAAGGCGCCATTCTAATTGACGTCGCCTCCAGAGGAATGCTAGGCTTCACTTGAACGACACCCTCCTCATTTGCTTGGTCATTCCTCGCTTTCTGCTGCTTCAAGCGCGTGGCCAGTACTTGTCGTTGCCCTCCGCCAGCATCAATTCGTCGTGTCTAATTTAGGCACACAATTCACCATGAGATCTTTCACAGCTCCAATTGTGGCTGGACTGCTGCTGTCCTCGGGCTGTGTAGCTGACCTCAATACTGGCGAACAAGATCCTCTCAATGCGAACATCGACCCAACAAAGTACAAGGCGGCATGCCCAGACTACAAGAGCTACTCGATGCGACCGCAGTATGCATGAAACTTAACATCCAATACAATGTCACTGACTATCTGCAGCTTGCCGTATGGCAAAGGCCCGCTTGCGCTACCATTCCAGAGACCGAACAAGTACTGCCGCACGTTTGAGTCGCCGGCCGTCGAGAAGGTCATCGAGCAGATGAATACCAAGCTCGTCGATAAGGATCTCGCACGCCTGTTCGAAAACGCGTTCCCCAATACATTAGACACAACAGTCAGATGGCACGTAGACGACACGGTCAAACAGCACAGGATGGCACAGAAGACTTGGGATGCCGCTGCCTGGAAGGGGCCACAAAGCTTCATTGTCACAGGAGACATCAACGCCGAATGGCTGAGGGACTCTACCAACCAGCTCCAGCAGTACCAGTCACTAGCGAAGAAAGACAAGGAAATCCACCAGCTCATCTTGGGAGCCATCAACACACAAGCTGAGTACGTGATCGAGTCGCCATACTGCAACGCCTTTCAGCCACCCGCACCGAGCAATCTCGACCCTACATTTCAAGGCGACGGCGACAATGTCCACCCCGCCTACGAGCAGTCCTTCGTCTTCGAATGCAAGTACGAACTCGACTCCCTCGCACACTTCCTCTCCCTCTCCAACCAATTCCACAACCACACCGGATCCACCGCTTTCGTCACTCCCCGCTGGCTTCTCGCTCTCGACACCCTTCTCGACGTCCTCGCCGAGCAATCGAAAGGCACATTCAACCCCGACACCGGCTCCCACGTGCCCAACAAGTACACCTTCCAGCGCCAAACCAATCTCGGCACCGAGACACTCAGCCTCAGCGGCATTGGAAATCCATTGAACAGCGGCACGGGTCTCGTTCGCAGCGCCTTCCGCCCCAGCGACGACGCAACGATACTCGGCTTTTTCATCCCTGCGAACGCTATGTTGAGTGTCGAACTCAAGCGCACCGCCGCAATGCTCACCTCCCTCAAGAAACACGCCACAGTCGCCAAAACCGCGCAAAACTACGCCGACGCCATCGAAAAAGGCATCATGGAACACGCCGTCGTCAAGCATAAAGTCTACGGCGACGTCTTCGCCTTCGAAGTCGACGGCTACGGCTCACACATCCTCATGGACGACGCGAACTTGCCTTCCTTACTCGCCCTACCCTTACTTGGCTTCGTACCCGCCACGGACCCAATATACATCAACACGCGCAAAATGATCCTCTCAAAAGCCGGAAACCCATACTACCTCACGGGCTCCGACTTCAGCGGCATCGGCGGCCCACACGTCGGTCTGAGTTCCGCATGGCCCATGAGCGTCCTCGTGCAAGCCATGACGAGCGACGACGACGCGGAAATCGTGCGCTGTCTGGGCGCGGTGAAGAATGTGAGTCGGAATGGGCTTGTGCATGAGAGTGTGAATGTCGAGTATGGGCCCACGTATACGCGTAGTTGGTTTGCGTGGGCGAATAGCGTGTTTGCGCAGACGGTGCTGGATTTGGCGGGGAGGAAGCCGCATTTGGTGTTTGGGGAGGGGGCGGAGGCGTGGGTGCTTTGAGGGGGGCGGGGGAGTAGGGTGGTGGAATGAGACTGGATCTGTTATAGCTTGTTGTTATGGGGCGAGTTTGCGCTCGTATATGCGCCAGGACGGTGTAGAAATGACTTATGTTGCAGCTTACTCTTGTCCGAGGTGAAACTCCTTCAGCGTATGTTATCACCTACGAGTGAAAATCTAAGTACGTCTTCGGAGCGCGCCGTCGAATTACAACGCGTTGATCTGCGTGACAAACTATACTCGTAGCCATCATTGCGCTACTTCCGCCTAACAAATACCCCAGCATTCTTTGCTCGTTATGTTCCAGCCCGTGGTGTGGAAATAGCAATCAAGTGTGAATGACCGTTGCATTATCGCCTCCTCTCTCCGCTACATATTTACATATTCTACATTACGAACTGGCGCCTCGTCTCAGTATACATACCCAAGCTCTGCACTGAAATCCAAGTGCTCCACCACATCTCCATCTCTAACTGCCGGCTAATTCCTCAACTCCAACTATGGGTATACAAAAATCAAGAAAAAAAACCAAGCGTACGAATTATACAAACAGAATTACAGAACAAAATGTAGAAGGGGTATTGAAAATAGAAAAAATGGGAAAAGAGACGTGGAGAAGGGGGTATTTCGCTCGTTTTCGTCGCTCGTGATATCGACTCAGATCTCCGTCTCCCTTCTTCGTTCAGCGTGTAAAAGACCGCATATCATCCCGCGACACCGTGCCGCGCAGTCGTTCAGCAGTCCTTTTCCTCGACGCGCTCCTGTGATCTCCGTGTCCTGCGACGACGGCTTCCCAGTCTAGCCTCTCAGACGCCATTTCGGTCAGGACATTGCCCATGACCTGCGCACTAGCCATGAGGCCATGCTGCTCGCCCTCCAGAATGCGCACTTCGCATCTGCGCATCAATTTGCCGAGCCAGCGCACATTGTCGACAGGTACGCGCGTGTCCTTGCTTCCGTGGTGAATGACAACAGGCTTAATGATGTCTTCGTACCGGAAGCCAATGGTCTGCTTGGTCTCGAGGCAGACAATGAGGTCGGTGGCTGGATTGGCGTTGGTCGTTGCGCGGTCCCAGATGGCGAAGGTGAGGCGCTCGTCGTATGCGCGCTGGCGTTCTCGGTCGGCTAGGGAAAGCTCATCGCGTGCGTGTTGTTGCTTTTCGTTGGCTGGCGTGGCGGAGAGAGTTAGGGAACTTGCGTTGGGTAAGACCTGGTCCATGAGCATCATCGACTTGCGATTGTCGTCTTTGAGCGACGGGCGCGGTGATTGCGCGGGCACAGGAACTGGGGCGGAGCTTTTCCGTCGTGCTTTTGAGGAGTTCTTTGGGCCTGAGCGTTGGAGGCTGGCGCTGGTGCCGCTGAGAAAGGTCGAGTTGGCGACTTTGAGAAGTGAAGGAGGAAGGGCGCGGAGGAAGCGCTGTGATCGTGGGAGCTGCTGCGTTGGTGGTGAGTCTTGGCTAATTCCGACTGGTGCCATTTGCGATGGGGGAATCCATGGTGCTAGCAGATGGACTCTTCCACGAATGTGCTGGGGCATGCGCAGAGACGTCGATAGTGCATAGACTGCGCCTGCCGAATGCGCCAATATGGAAAATTTTGTGATCTTCAGAGCTTGACATATCACAAGGATGTCATCTATTAGAATTAGTCGGTTGGACAATCAATGTATTGTAGACACTCACCAGGCCAACTCATTGGCGTCCCGGTCGGATCGACCTGACTCTGTCCAATACCAGGGCGCTCTGGCGTGATCAAGCGCAGCTTCAATGTCGCAGCCAGCTGGTCATAGAAAGCCATTACGTAGCGCGTCAACCCCATCCCTACGCAAACAAACACCACGAAGCCATTGGGATCGCCCACGTCCGAGAACGATATGATCCTCCCCGTTTGTGGATGTCGGATCTTCTGCGACAGGCGTGGCTGATTGAGATAGCTCTCTACTTCAAGATCGATGGCGTCCAAGCTTGCTGTGCGTTCTTCGATCACCGTCTGCGGGAGGTTCTGTACGCCTCCCAGTGCAGCCGCTTCCTTTTTCATCATTTTCTCGTTGTGCGCTTTCTCCGCTTTCGCTGGTAGATCGGGGTGCGACCATCGCTTCTTCGAGAGAGTACGGGTACGCTGCAGCTGGGCACTGTTCGATGCCGACGCTGAGGATGGCAGGATCATGGATTGATGTCGATTTCCAACTTCTTCGCTGGCCGAGCGGAAGGAGGCAGTCCTTGGTATCGAGAAACCGTCGGTCTCACTCGAAGAGTGCGCATGTCCCTTTGAGGTTGCCATGAACGTCGACGTCGTCGCTTTGCGCCCAACGGCAGAACGGCCACCGACCGCTAGAGCAGAATTTGAGCGCTTGATTGAGGGGACACTGGCTTCTTTGCTCGAGCTGGCACTGATGCTAGAGGGCTGAGGCGACGACTTGCGCACGAAGGACCCCACAAGTGGTGTTGGTGGCGAAGCTGCCTCAGCACTCTGAAGGGCAAGGGCGTAATTGATGGGTAGCGGGGTAAGGTCATCGCCGTCGTTTACGGTCAGGCTCCTGGTTCTCGAGTGGCGCAAATTGCGGTTTTGTGTGATGGCCGCCGATTCCGGTTTGAGGTGTCTTGTCTCAGCCCTTTCGGCTAGCTGCTCTTCTGGTTTGTGCACAGCGAATTGTTCATCTGTAATCCCGAGCACTTTGTGCGCCTTAGTTGTATTCCGCACGCGAACTTCCGACGTGCTTGACACAGTTGAAGTGGGGGAGGCCTCAGGACTTGAAATTACTGAAACCTCAGGCTCGCCAGGTGGAGTTCCCCCTGCATCGACGCGCATGGGCTGCTCCCCTGCTAATATGTGCCGCCGCAACTTCTGTTCCTTGAGCACGCGAATTCTCCGCGCAACTTCGGTTTCCTCCTGCTCCAGCTCCTGCAAGAGCTTCTCCTTCCTTGCTGACTCTTCGTCCATCTCCACAACCTCCTCTGGAACAGTCACAGGCTTAGGCGACTCGGTGCGTTTGGTGTCTTTGGTGCGATGTTTCTTGCTTCTCCGCGGAGGGCTTCCAGTGTGCTTCAGGGAGGAGCCGCGCTCTGGTATCGGGCCTGGTGATCTGGGAGAACCAGAACCTCCTTCAGCAGGCCCGTCGACCAGGTTGATGCGCAGGCGCCGAGGACTGGCGCTCCTGTCCATGAAGCGCTGGGCAAATCTAGACGACTCGGCCGGAAATGGCTTGTCGTCTTCTACGGAAGTGGGCTCCTCCTTGATCGTGTCTTCGTACGGGAACAGTGGAACGACAGCCTTTCGCGGCGAGTCGTGCAGTACGTATTCCTCGCTGCTCTGTCCAGGGTGGCGCTTCTTGTCCGTCTCCTTCATGCGCAGCCGCTCTCGCGAGCCCATGTACATCAGGCCCCTGTGGCCCTTTGCGCTGCGCTTGCTCTCAGCGGAGGAGCGCTCACTACTTGCACCGGGTACGTTCGGCAGGCCGGGCTCGATGCTGATGTTGCCAATGCTGGCGGTAGAATGGACCGAGTGGTTGGAGTGAACCGAGGCCTGGCTGCTGCTTTTGCGGCCGAGGTAGTTGCTCAGGGCGTGCTTGTTGTCCTTCTTCTTGGGGGCGGTGACGGAGGAGAAGCCCGAGGGCGGCTTGGAGATGCGGATGACGGGCGGCTCGCAGGCGTCGTCGGGGAAGTCGTCGTTCTGCTCTCTCATGGACGTATTGAAGCTGGGCTGGTCCAAGGAGCTGCCATCGCGCCCCGACACCGAGTTCTTGCGCGACGCCGAATGCACGCTCGTGTTCCGGGACGCCGTCGGCCCGTCTTCGTAGCCGACGAGGAGGTTCTCAAAGTGGTCGTGGGCGGGGATGGAGATGGCCGAGAGCTGGTCGATGAGCGACGAGATGACTGCGGGCGAGGCGGCCTGCGTGTGCACGTAGTTGGGCGAGCGCTTCTTGTGCCGTGAATCATTGGCCGCGGTTTTGGTAGGCGAGCGTGAAGTGCGGCGACGCGGCGCAGATGTAGGTGCAGGTCCAGCTGTCGCGGGCCTGGATGACGGCACCGGAGGGTGTTGTGTTGTCCGCAGGTCCATGTTTGCTCTTTCTCCCACGCCCTGGGCTGCTGTCAGACTCCCTGTCCCGTGGGCGTCGAGCTATGTCACCCGGCAGGTAATATATGCAGTGAGAGCCGATCTGCAGTGGCAGCATGCGGAGAACGACTCGTGGGCATGCGCGCGCGCAACAGCCAAAAAGACACCAAAAAAGAACGACACCAACGGCAGCGTGGCAGAGGTCGCGAGCAGAGGCTCGAGGTTGCCGTTTGATGAGATGAGCAATTGACCGTCGACCAGACGGGTCGCGCAATGGGGCGTGCCTGCGATGATCTGCGGTCCGGCGCTTTTGGCACTCTGCACGTGCTCCCGACCAGCCCGCACTAGGGATCCCTTTCCACTCCTCCTCGCTTCCTACACTCACGCAAACGTCCTCTCTGCAGTTAGAACCAGACTTCCAACAATCATCGCGTCTTGCAGCGAGAGTTCTGTTGCTTGACGTGAAAGCAATGCCGAACCACTGCAGGTCGTACTGTGAACTTTGTCACGACTCAAGCACTTTCATGCAGGCGACTCCACAGGCCCCCACGTCTCCAAGAACCATCGCTCGGGGCCTGCCCCTGAGGACTTGAAACTTTAAACTTCAAGTTGTCGCTGTGGAAGGATCCCTTCTTCCGCCCGGCTATGCAACATCGGAGTATTACCAGCACTGTACGCATATCGCTCCAACCACACGTTCGCAGATGCAGGCTGCATGCAGGTCCATGCATGAGTATGGGTCCATCATGTACGGAAAGTTCACACATGCTCGAACTAGACACATGACGACCAGCTCATGCACAAATCAAACTCCCCTCTTTCCCAAAATGCAAACGAACTTCAAGTCCATACAGCCCAACCAATATCCAAAAGACCACACGCACGCGCCTTCACCAGTACCCAACCCACTAAAATCGCGTATCCGCCCTCCCCGGCTGATCGCTCACGTCAATCTGTCAGACTCGCCATTAGCGCACATGCCCAACGACGCCATTTAGCTTTGGGTCCCAAAGCCCCTTCCAGTAATTGGCAGCATGTACAAGAGCTGAACACACCAAGAGCGCGCTAGATCTTCCTTCCCGAAATGAACATGGACCGCGAATGGAAGGTATGGGTACTAGGGCATTTGTGCTCAATGCGCTGGTCAGGTAGGTAGATCTTGGAGCAGATAACGATGATGAGTTGTTGACGGATTCGTGTTCGGGTCGAAGGTTTGTTTTACGGATGCGATTGTAGAGATGGGTTCAAGGGTATACTTTGGGCCTCGCATCTTTCATGTGAGAATGAAGTAGAAGCGGACTGCATGTGAACATTGCATCTTTCATGTGAGGATAGAGTAGAAGCCGACTGCATGTGACTGCACTACAGACGAGACGAGACGCGATCACCAGGTACAGCAAGCATTCGTATCCATTTCAAATCCACGAAAGACTACCAACACAAGGTCTGAAGCATTTCTGTGCAAGATACACGCCACATTTGGAAAGTAAAAGTACAGCCTGTCTACCCTAACAGTATCCTTCGCGGACTTCTAGCTTTACTGAAAACCTTCGAAGATAGACAGGCTACTACATTGCCTTCCGATCAGAAATCCTGACCGCACCCGACCCCCCCTCTCCTCACTTCTTTTTCTCAGTGCCCTCGTAATGATAATCCAATGTAGTCCGAGCCATTATCGGACCAGGAGAGTGCTCCAGCACCCCGTCGTTGTAGCACTACACTGAGCCGATGATGATCTGAGCCTGTGATCATCCGACTGTTGTCGAGAAGTAGGTGCTGACTGAGAAATATGAGAGCTATGCTCGAGAGGTGAATACACCCGCCCAAACGACTCTGCGAGAGGGACTTTGTGTCTCTCTGCTCAAATGCATGTATTTGAAGGTTCGAACAGTGAATTCACGTGTGAGCAATGACGAGCATCGCATGTTGGGACTATATTCGGGGTATATGGCATCTAAGCACTCTTCCATCCGCTGCCACACACGATGCAACTCACTCATCAGCCTCATGCACCTCCTTCTCCGTCTTATCCAGTAACCCCTTCAGTATCGTCGCCGTACTCCTCATACCCTTCAGAGCATTCTCATCCGGCCCCTGACCGGGCTGCCACGTCGCATGCGCAAAGTCAATCATCTTGACCGCCGCCAGTTTCGGCAGATTATCCTCATCTTCCTCCTCCTCCTCGTCTTCCGGATGTTGGCCCCTAAGTATTTGCTTCGTCTTCGCGTACTCGTCGACGTCGCCCTCGTACACCAACAGTAGACTCGCGCTATACATCCTGCTCTCTTTCTCCTCAAACACCTCGATGATATCCTTGACTTCGCCGAGGAAGAAAGCCAGGACTTCGCGCGCGCGCTCGAGCTCGGGCTGTGTTTTTGACCCGGGGAAGATGTAATGTACGAAGCCGTCATTGATGTCTTTGGCGCTGAATTTGCGCCCGTACATCTTGTTGAAGACCCAGTATCCGCCCTCCTTGTCTTGCTCGACGAACTCTTTCAGGTTTGACGGGACGTCCGGTGCGTCTGTGCCTTTGAACGTGCGCATGCCCGCAATCCTGAAGCCCAGACTCCCACTCGTCGTCTGCGCACTCACGGCGTCTAGTCGCGCGCGCTTTTCAGGCTTCGAGTTCTCGTCCCATAGTTGCGCGCCGAGCTTGAGGTCCAGTACGTTGGGCTTTTTGAAGCCATTTGTAATGTTCTCTAGGACTATGTGCAGTTCGGTGGCGAGCTTCTTGCCGTGTAGGCGCTCGACTGTGCCGTCTGTGGTGAGTATGGTGCCGCTTTCGACTTCTTCGGCGGCCTTGTCGGCGGCGGAGAGGGTCAGCTGGCCCATGTAGGTGGGTAGGTGGGGGGTGAGGTCGGGGTGTGAGGATGCAACGGACTCGTAGAAGGAGATCTCGGCGGCGGTGCAGGGCTTCACGACTACGGCGCCGGTTGGGTCGCTGAGGACGCCATCGCTGGTATTGTAAGTGTTATGCTTCGACATAAGCTCAGCCTGGAGGTACATACTGTCCCGCAGCTGCGTTTCCGAAGCTCTGGAGCGTTGAGGGGTCGAATGTTTTGGTAGACATTGTGGCGGTATATATGTATAGGTGTTGGAAGTGGTCAATCGAGAGTTGTGTTTGTGTCGAGTCGTGGAGGAAGATTGGTGAGCACGAGAAGCTCCAATTGAACCCCCACCGTCAGCTTCAAGACAGGGTCCAGAGCGAGTCAGTCGACTTTGTATGTGAGCGTGGATGACTCGTGCACTATGCTCTACGTCGGACGGCCGAACGTTCTCGTTTTCCTACACGTAAACATGCAATAATGTAAGAGTTGACACTTAGAAACACACAACAATAGATTAGCTAACAAGGTCACGAGGCATACCCAGGTAGTGTCTGATAACCAGATGCCATCTCGACAGTCTACTGCTTCTCAACAATCACGAGCGAAAAAGACAAAATTTCTACTGCATGAATGCCGTGTAAATTCATTGCGAACTGCGATCTTGTAGAAGCTCAAGTTTCATTTGCGCGACAACTTGCCGTTCGCTCGTAGCTCGCAATTCGCACTGTAGTATTAACACACTCCTAGGTCTTCGCGTACATCGACACAGTCCAGCACGATGTACAGAGCATATTGAACCATTCGTTCATTACCGCGGTTCCGTTCCAAACAGCACCGCACAGCTACCGCTATTACCCTTGCGGGTCTTTCGAACAAACGCATCTAATACAGTGTAGGCTTACAGTCGACAAGCTACGGATCGATGGTTAAACAATAGCGTGCACTTCTCAGTGCTTCGGTGAGGGACACGGTCGCAACTGCCGCTCTCAGACCGCAACTTCACCTTGAGAGGCAAGACACGCAAACACAGCCGTCGACTGAGCCCGCTCCTCGCCGACCTCGCTGTACATTAACCTACCGACACCTCGCCTCTTTCT
>Ga0265797_10003157_pt1 | contig 26746 bp, 19 predicted proteins | sample P2T30metagenome_FD_192433 | JGI IMG/M metagenome (GOLD analysis project Ga0265797, IMG submission 192433) | Plant litter microbial communities from East Loma Ridge, Irvine, California - P2 T30 | ecosystem: Environmental > Terrestrial > Plant litter > Unclassified | place: USA: California... | reverse complement strand
GGGCGCCTGCCTGCGCTCACCAAGAAAAATTACGCAAAGAAAGCCCCGCCGCATCCCGCCGCCCCGATAATGCAGTCTGGGGCGCCGTTTGGCCCGACTGTCGCAGCGGGCCCGGACCCGCTGTTTCGTTTTTATAGAATGCAAGTGTAAAGAAGCGCGGCGCTCCGCCATGACAGGAGCGCCGCAATGTGTCAGGAGCCGTCATGCAATTAAAGATTCGAAATTTGTCCAAGACCTACGCCAACGGCGTGGTTGCGCTGGATCGTGTCACGCTGAATATCCCGGCCGGGATGTTCGGGCTGCTCGGTCCTAACGGCGCAGGCAAATCGACCTTGATGCGGATCCTGGCCACGCTGCAGGAATGCGATGCCGGCTCGGTGTTCCTGGACGATATCGACGTGCTCGACGAAAAAGACGCGGTGCGGCGCCTGCTCGGCTACCTGCCGCAAGACTTTGGCGTGTATCCCAAAGTGAGTGCGCTCGAACTGCTCGACCATTTCGCCCAGCTCAAGGGCCTGTCGCACCGCGCTCGCCGGCGCGAAGTGGTCGACGGCCTGCTCCAGCAGACCAACCTGTGGGACGTGCGCGAACAGCGTCTCGGCACCTTTTCGAGCGGCATGCGCCAGCGTTTCGGCATCGCCCAGGCGCTGCTCGGCGACCCGCGCCTGATCATCGTCGACGAGCCCACCGCCGGCCTCGATCCGCAGGAGCGGGTGCGGTTTCATAACCTGCTGTCCGACATCGGCGAAGAGCGCACGGTGCTGCTGTCGACCCACATCGTCTCGGACGTGGCCGATCTGTGCGCGCACATGGCGATCATCAACAAGGGCCAGGTACTGCTGTGCGGCGAGCCGCAAGAGCTGATCTACGGGATCGAAGACTTCATCTGGGCCCGCTTCGTGACCAAGGCCGAACTGCCCGACTACCAGGCGCGCCACACGGTGATCTCGACCCGCCTCCTGAGCGGGCGCACCCTGATCCATGTGTACGCCGAAGACGATCCGGGCGACGGCTTCGAGCCGGCCCGCGCCAGCCTGGAGGATGTGTATTTCGCCACCATCGCCGGGCGCCACAACCCGGCGGCGGGGAACTGCTGACCGTGCGCGCACTCTTCGTCATCGCCCGCTTCGAGGCCGCGCAGCGCCTGCGCCTGCTCTCGACCTGGATTTATTTTAGCGTGTTGCTGGCGCTGGCGATGCTGTGGATGGCCGCTGCCGGCGGCGCCTTTCGCGACCTCTCGATCACCTTCGGCGGCCGCTTCCTGATCGACGCGCCGCGCCAGGTGGCGCTCACCTGCGCGGTGCTCGGCTCGCTCGGCTCGGTGGTGGTGGCGGCGGTGATGGGGCGCGCGGTGCAGCAGGATTTCGAGCACCAGATGCACCACTTCTTCTTCAGCGCGCCGATCCGCAAGACCGACTACGTGTTCGGGCGCTTCCTGGGCGCCTTCGCCGCGCTGGCGCTGGTATTTTCCGGCATCGTGCTCGGCGCCTGGCTCGGCACCCTGGTGCCCGGCATCGCACCCGACCGCCTCGGCGCATCCACCCCCGGCACCTGGCTCAAGCCCTACCTGTTTACGCTGCTGCCCAACCTGTTCATCTTCGGCGCCATCTTCTTCGTGCTGGCCGCCCTGACGCGGCGCATGCTGCCGGTGTACGTGGCGGCGGTGGTCATGACGATCGGCTACATCGTCGCGCCCTCGCTGGCGCGCGACCTCGACTTCAAGACCTTCGCCGCGCTGATCGACCCGTTCGGCACCACTGCCCTGATCCGCCTGACCGAATACTGGCCGCTGGCCGAGCGCAACCTGCGCCCGGTCGACCTGGAAGGCGTGTACCTGCTCAATCGCGCGCTGTGGGGCGGCTTCGCGCTGCTGGCGCTGCTGCTTGGCTACTGGCGCTTTCATTTCATCGGCGCGCAGGATGCGCGTGCGCGTGCGCGTGGCGCGTCGGCCGCCGCGCCAGCCGTGCCTGCGCCGCTGTCGCAGGCCGCGCGCGACACGCTGGCCCGGCCCGACTTCGCCGCGCGCAGCCTGGCGCTGCTGGCCGCGCGCTCGGCCTGGGGCCAGTTGCGCGAGCTGCTCGGCAACGCGTACTTTGCCGCACTGGCGCTGGCCGCAGTGCTTGCCCTCGGCGCCAGCGCGCTCGACCTGGGCACGGCCAACGGCGGCGCCACCTATCCAATGACCTACCTGCTGCTGGAACTGATCCGCGCTGTGGTGTCCCCATTCCTGCTGGCCGCCACCGTGTTCTTCGCCGGCGAACTGGCCTGGCGCGAGCGCGAGACGGGCATCAGTCAGATGGTCGACGCGCTGCCGGTGCCAGGCTGGCTGCCGCTGGCGTCCAAGACCCTGGCCTTGACCGGACTGCAGGCGGTGATGCTGCTGCTGGCCATGGTCAGCGGCATGCTGATCCAGATGTTCAAGGGCTGGTTCGGCCTGGAGCCCGGCCTGTATCTGCAGACGCTGCTCACCATCATGCTGCCGCAGTACGCGCTGGTGGCGGTGCTGGCCATGGCGCTGCACGCCATCGTCAATCACAAGTACCTGGCCAATTTCTTGCTGTTCGGCTGGCTGCTGGCGATGCTGGTGCTCTCGGGCGCGGGCCTGGACCACCCGCTGCTGCGCTATGCGATCACGCCGTACTTCGCGTACTCCGAGATGAACGGCTTCGGCCACTACCTGCTGCGCGAGCGCCTGTACCTGCTGTATTGGTGCGGCGCGGCGTTGATGCTGCTGGCGCTGGCGCGCGTGCTGTGGCCGCGCGGCGTCGACAGCGGCTGGCGCGAGCGCCTGCGCCTGGCGCGCCTGAATCTCTCGCGGCCGGTGCTGGCGGGGTTTGCCGTCGGGCTGGCGCTGGTCGCCGGCGGAGGCCTGTTTCTGGCACACGAACTGGCGACCGGCGGCTACCTGACCGCGCGCCAGGCCGAACAACTGCGCGCCGAGTACGAACGGCGCTACGCGCGTTTCGCCACGCTGGCGCAGCCGCGCATCGTCGACGTCGATCTGCGCTTGGCGCTGCGCCCCGAGGCGCGCGCGCTGGCGGTGAAAGGCACCTATCAGCTCGAGAACCGCAGCGCCCAGCCGATCGCCGAGCTGGTGCTGTACCAGGCGCGCGGCAGCGAGTTTACGCCGCGCGTCGCTACGCCGGGCGTCGCTACGCCGGGCGTCGCTACGCCGCATGCGGCCACGCTGGTGCTGGCCGATCGTGAGCGCGGCTTTTATCACTATCGTTTGGCCACGCCACTGGCGCCCGGCGCGCGCATGGCCTTGAGCTTCGATCTCGGCTACGCGCCGCGCGGCTTGCTGGGCCTGGGCAGCGAAACCCCGGTGCTGGCCAACGGCAGCTTCTTCACGCATGAAGTGCTGCCGCGCATCGGCTACCAGCGCTCGGTGGAATTGATCGACGAGCGTGACCGGCGTCGCTTCGGCCTGCCCGCACGCGAACCCAAGGCTGCAGGCGCGGCGGCCCCGGATATCGACTGGATCGGCTTTCATGCCATCGTCAGCACCAGTGCGGACCAGATCGCAATTGCGCCCGGCACCCTCGAGCGCGAATGGATCGAGGCTGGCCGTCGCCACTTCGAGTACAGGATCGACCGCCTGACGCCGAACGTCTACGCCTTCCAGTCGGCGCGCTACGAAGTGCGCCACGACCGCTGGCAAGACGTATCGATCGACGTGTTCCACCACGCCGGCCACGGCGTCAATGTCGAGCGCATGATCCGCGGCGTCCAGGCCGGCCTGGACTACGGCGCGCGCAATTTCGGGCGCTATCCGCTGCGCGAACTGCGCATCGCCGAATTCGCGCGCTACACGCGCAGCAGCGAGGCCTTCCCCGGCCTGATCCCGTTCTCGGAAAGCGCCGCCTTCACGGCCCGCGTCGACGCTGATGCCGCAACTGACCTCGACTATCCGTTCTACGTCAGTGCGCGCCAGACGGCGCACCAGTGGTGGGGCCTGCAGCTGGCCGCCGCCGACCATCGCGGCGGCGCCGTGCTGTCGGACGGCCTGGCCGAATACACGGCGCTGATGGTCATGCGGCGCACCCATGGCGCGGCGCGCATGCGGCGCTTCCTGCGCCATGACCTGGACGCGTATCTGATGGGCCGCATCCAGGAGCAAGGGCGCGAACTGCCGCTGGCGCAGGCCGGGAACCAGCACTACGTGCACGCGCGCAAGGGTGGCCTGGCGCTGTACCTGCTGGCCGACCTGGTCGGCGAAGCGCGCGTCAATGGCGTCCTGCGCGGCCTGCTCGAACGGCACGCCTACCGCAGCGCGCCGGCGCCAAGCGCCGCCGAACTGGTGGCTGGCTTGCGCGCCGTAACGCCGCCCGACAAGGCCTACCTGATCGACGACCTGTTCGAATCGCTGGTTCTGTACGAGAACCGCGCCGACAGCGCGGTCGCGCGCCGCCGCCCCGACGGCCGCTACGACGTCACCATCACGGCGCATGCCGGCAAGGTGCGCACCCTCGATAGCGGCGAAGAGCAGCCGATGGCGCTGCGCGACTATGTCGAATTCGGTGTCGACGGCGCCAACGGCACGCCTTTGGCGCGCGAACGGCGCCTGCTGACGCAGGCCGGGCAGAAGGTGACTCTGGTGGTCGACGCGCCCCCGGTGCGCGCCGGGATCGACCCCGATAACAAACTGATCGACCGAAAACCGGCAGACAATATGGTCGCCGTCGACAACTTGTAATCTTCGCGCTATGATCAGGTCAAAACAAGTTGGAGGAAGACATGTCAAACCTGGTCACTGAAATCGCTGAAAAGATTCAGATGCTGAGTGCATCGGAAAAGAGTGACCTGTTGCGCCTGCTGTTGCAGGACATCGATGGCGCCGATCAGGACGCCGACGAAGCGTGGCAGAACGAAGTGGTACGGCGCGTCAAAGCCATTCACAACGGTGAAGCGGCGATCCATGCGCTGAAAGAGTGGCAAGACTGAGCATCAACGTTTCGCCATAAAAAAACCGCGGCATGCCGCGGTTTTTTTATGGGGCGGCGACTCTGCCGCCAACCTTACTTCTTGGCGGCAGGTGCCGCAGCCTTCTTGGCCGGCGCCTTGCGCGCAGCCGGCTTGGCTGCAGCCTTCTTGGCCGCTGGCTTGGCAGCCGCCTTGGCTGCGGCCTTGCGCGCCGGCTTCACGGCAACCGCTGCGCCGTCAGCACCTTCGGCGCTCTCGGCCACCGCACCGTCAACAGCATCCGCGCCCTTGGCCTTGGCGCCCGGCTTGGCCTTGCGCTCTTCGAACTCGAAGCTGATCTTGCCGTCCTTGCCGCGCGTGAGGTAGGCCTTGAATGCGCGGCGGGTACGCTGCGATACGAAGCCCGGCATCAGGTCGGTCTTGCCGGCGACGAGCAGCTTGGTCATCTGCTCGGGCAGGATCTCCTGCTGCAGGATGATGCGGCCGCTGCGGAAATCGCAGGTCTTGGGCTTGGCCACGCTGTTTTCGCAAACATAGGCCAGTGGCATTTCGAACACGCCGCCGGCGCACTTCGGGCACGGGCCGAGGGCGGTCTGGCCAGTGAAGTCGACGCCCTCGCCGTCTTCGCCTTCATCGTCCTGGCCAAAGTCGAACTCGAGCTTGAAGTTCTTGATGTCCTCGTCGCGCACGATGCGCAGGATCGCCGCGAACGGACGGCCCATCTTGGAGCGGAAACCTTGCAGCGGGCCGATGGTGCGCTTGTCCAGCAGCTCTTCGACTTCTTCGATCTCGAACTGGCGGCTGCCCGGCGTCTTGCTCATCGAGAAATCGCACTTGGTGCAGGCGAAGCGGCGGTAGTTTTCCTTGACCACGCCGGCGCAGTTCGGGCACGGGGTGCGCAGGGTCGCGTACTCGCCGGGAATCGTGTCGTTGTCGTATTCCTTGGCGCGCTTGACGATGATCTGCGTCATCTGGGCGATTTCGCGCATGAATTCTTCACGCGAGATCTTGCCCTTCTCCATCTGCGACAGCTTGAATTCCCATTCGCCGGTCAGTTCCGGCGCGGTCAGTTCGTTCACGCCCAGGCCGCGCAGCAGCGTCATCAGCTGGAATGCTTTGGCGGTCGGCATCAGCTCGCGGCCTTCGCGCAGCAGGTATTTTTCGGTCAGCAGACCTTCGATGATGGCGGCGCGCGTGGCTGGCGTGCCCAGGCCCTTGCCGGCCATGGCGTCGCGCAGTTCGTCGGAGTCGACCAGCTTGCCGGCGCCTTCCATTGCCGACAGCAGCGTCGCTTCGTTGTAGCGCGCCGGCGGCTTGGTGACCAGGCCGTTGGCGGTGATCTTGTCGGTCAGGACCTTTTCGCCCTTGGCCACCGGCACCAGATTGGCGCCGTCCTTGTCGTCGCCGGTATCCTTGCCGTACACCGCCAGCCAGCCCGGGTTGGTCATGACCTTGCCCTCGGTCTTGAACTGGTGGCCCGAGACTTCGGTAAAGCGGGTAGTCACCAGGAACTCGGCGGCCGGGAAGAACACCGCCAGGAAGCGGCGCGTGACCAGGTCGTACAGTTTCTGTTCAGGCTCGCTCAGGTTCTTCGGGATCACGCCGGTCGGAATGATGGCGAAGTGATCCGAGATCTTGGTGTTATCAAAGATGCGCTTGTTCGGTTTGACCCAGCCGCCCTTGGTGATCTGCTTGGCGAACTGATTGTAGTTATTGGTGTCGGCCAGCGAGGTCAGGGTTTCCTTGACGGTCGCGATATAGTCTTCCGGCAGGTGGCGCGAATCGGTACGCGGGTAAGTCAGCACCTTGTGCTTTTCGTACAGTGCCTGGGCCAGGCCGAGCGTGTTCTTGGCCGAGAAACCGAAGCGGCCGTTGGCCTCGCGCTGCAGGCTGGTCAGGTCGAACAGGGCCGGCGCCATCGAGGTGGTCGGCTTCGATTCTTCGGTGACCACGCCCTGCTTGCCGCGGCAGGCGGCAGCGATCGAATCGGCGGCAGCCTTGCTCCACAGGCGCTCGGCGCGCTTCTCGGGATCGTTCTCGTCTTTCTTGAACTTGGTGTCGAGCCAGCGGCCTTCGTAGATGCCGGCGGCGCACACGAACTCGGCGCGCACTTCCCAGTAGTCGCGCGGGATGAATTTCTTGATCTTTTCTTCGCGCTCGACCACGATCGACAAGGTCGGGGTCTGCACCCGGCCGACGGTGGTCAGGTAGAAGCCGCCCTCTTTCGAGTTGAACGCGGTCATGGCGCGGGTGCCGTTGATGCCGATCAGCCAGTCGGCTTCGGAGCGGCAACGCGCGGCGTCCGCCAGCGGCAGCATTTCTTCATCGGTGCGCAGGTTATTGAAGCCGTCGCGGATCGCGCCGGCCGTCATCGACTGCAGCCACAGGCGTTTTACCGGCTGCTTGGCTTTCGCATTTTGCGCGATCAGGCGGAAGATCAACTCACCTTCGCGCCCCGCATCGCATGCATTGATCAGGGTGGTGACGTCCTTGCGCTTGATCAGCTTGTTCAACACCTTGAGACGCGATTCAGTCTTGGCGATCGGGTTCAGCGCGAAGTATGGCGGGATCATCGGCAGGTGCGTGAAGCTCCATTTGCCGCGCTTGACGTCGTGCTCTTCGGGCACCGCGATCTCGAGCAGGTGGCCGACGGCGGACGACAATACGTACTCTTCGGACTCGAAGTACTCATCGTGCTTGGTGAAGCCGCCGAGCGTCTTCGCGATGTCGTTCGCGACCGATGGCTTCTCGGCGATGATGAGGGATTTGGTCATAAGCGTTTCTCGTCTTGCTCTATATAGTGTGTTTTGCTGGGCATCATACATGCTCGCAGTCAGGCTGGTGAAATCACGGTCCAGCAAACTGCGATAGTGTCTGGTTGGTAACAGTCCCGATCAAGCGGCCAATGATAAGCGTGTTTTCGCGCTCACCGCAATAGCCTTTGTGCTGCATCGTGGTGCTGCAAATGCAAAAACGGGGCGCGCAGGCCCCGTTTTGATGTGTTGCGTGGACGGCCCAAGCCGCCTGATGGCGATCAGTGCAGCAAGCGCGGCTCGTGATCGTCGTCGTCGCCGAACAGGTCGTCGAACATCAGCGCGTCCGGCTCCTTGCCCTGGCTCCAGAGCACCATCAGCACAATGATCTTGAGTTTGCTCAAGGCGATCGGCGACTCGTCGCAGGCCAGGGCGCGCTCGATCACGATCTCGCGCTGGATCGGGCCGAGTACCTTGGCGCTTTCGAGGAAGGCAATGAAACCGATCGCTTCGCTGCCCAGCTCGATGTACTCTTCATCCACGTAATAACGGGTACCGGTGGACGCATCGATCGTTTCCGGCAGCGGCGCGTCGGTGAGCCCGGTAAGCCAGTCGAGGGCTTCCGAGATTTCGATGTCGTCGAAGCCGACGGCGGACAACTTGCGCGCCAGGGCTGCCGGCTCGGGGCAGGCGTCGGGACGGTAGTACGTCTCGTAGAGGTAGACCAGGATGTCGAACATAGTGACGCTACTGTAGCAGCTAAGCTCGCCGAGGTACAAGTGCAGCACGCCCGGGGCGCTGCCTGGTGGAAAAAACGTTGTATGGTGGCCTTGTTCGTTCAACTATCTTACTAAAAACCATTAAAAACAAGCACATATCGTTCTTTGAATGGCTAGAACGAAGCACAAGCATGTTTTGCATTTTGCCCATTTATTACAGGAATTACAGGCTGTCAGCGCCAGATCCGCTGCACCCGCCCGCCCGGTAATTGCGCCACCAGACCGGCCAGTTCGAGGCCGAGCAAGCGCGCGCCGAGCACGCCGGCGTCGACCTTCATGCGCATCAGTAATTCGTCCAGCGCCACCGGTTCGGCGCCCAGCGCAGCGAGCAGATCGTCGTCTGGCGCCGGATCGGAGTCGGGCAGCTTGGCACGCTGCGCAGGCAAAACAGCCAGCGGCGACACCTGCATCGCCTGCAGCACTTCTTGCGCCGTCTCGACCAGTTGCGCACCGTCGCGGATCAGGCGGTGGCAGCCCTTGGCCAGCGCCGAGTGGATCGAACCGGGCAGCGCGAATACTTCCCGGCCCTGCTCGGCCGCCATCTGCGCCGTGATCAGCGAACCCGACTGCGCCGCTGCTTCGACCACCAGCACGCCAGCCGCCAGGCCGCTGATGATGCGGTTACGGCGCGGGAAATTGGCGGCCAGCGGCGGCGTGCCGAGCGCGTATTCGCTGACCAGGCAACCGTGCGCGGCGATGCGGTGCGCCAGTTCGCGGTTGCGCGCCGGGTACACACGGTCGAGGCCGGTGCCGACGACGGCGATTGTCGAGCCGGCGCCGCGCAGGGCGCCTTCGTGGGCCGCCGCGTCGATCCCCAGCGCCAGCCCCGACACCACGCACAGGCCGGCGCCGGACAGCGCGGCGGCGAAGCTCTCGGCATCGAGCTTGCCTTGCACGCTGGCGTTACGGCTGCCGACGATCGCCACCAGTGGGCCCGTCAAGAGTTCGCGGCGGCCACTGATATACAACAGCAGCGGCGGATCAGGGATCTCGGCCAGCGCCGCCGGATAGTCGGGGTCGTGCAGGGTCAGCAGATGGTGGCCGGGTTTTTCCAGCCAGTCGAGCGTGGCCTGGATCAGTGCGCCGAGCTCGGGCCCGGGCGGCGCGCACAGGGCCTGCGCCTGGGCGCCAGAGACGTGCGCGCTGAGCGCAGCGTGGCCGGCAGACAGGATTGCGCCGGGCGCGCCGAACACGGACAGCAGCAGGTGGGCGCTGCGGCAGCCCACACCGTCTGCCTGCTCGAGCCGCAGCCAGTCGGCGATCGGGCTGGCATGTGGGGCGCGTGGGGCGCCTGGGGCGATGTGGGGTGCCGTGTCCTGCACGGTAGGCTTACTCCGGTGATTTGGCGACGTCGCCCACTTGCACCGGCGCCGTTACCTGCATGATCAAACCGTACGACACGTTATTGAACACGCGGAAGATGAACAGGCTGCCATATTGCTCGTCGGGCAGCTTGAGCGTCGAGCGGCCCATGCCCAGGAAGCCTTTGCTGTCCGGGTCGGGCACCGTCTTCCCGAGATGATAGAGCTGCAGCACGGCGCCGATATCGAGTCCGTCAACCGAACCACGATTGACCGTCACCACCTGGCTCTGGCCGGCGTACGTGACGCCGGCATAGATCGACATGACGCGTGCGCCGACCGGACGCAGCGGCGCGTGCGGCACGTAGTTGCGCACCGGCTGCGGCGGGGCCGGCACCAGCAGGTCGCCGACGCCCATTTCTTGCAGCGTATTACTTACCTGGAAGGTGTGGACATCGACGCCCGGCTTCGCTTCACTGACCAGCTTGACGCTGCCCAGGTAGGCCGCCTCGTGCGCCAGCACCTTGCCGGTTTCGGGGTCGCGCAGCGGATTGCCGGGACGGAAAACCTGGAAGCTGGCGCCGCCCTTGATGTCGCCGCGCACATACACGCGGTCGCCCTCGCCCAGATAGACGCGGCCTTCCTGCGAAGCGACGATGCGCGGCGCGCCGGCCAGTTCGTTGGCCTCGACCACCAGCGGCTGGGTCAGGTAAGGCTCGATGGCGCCGGCCGGGATCGATGGCACCGCACCGGCCTCGAGCGACTCGCTGCGCACCTGCGGCGACAGGCGCATCAGGGGCGGATCGCCGCGCCCGTCGCCGCCCTCGCCGGCGCCAGGGCGATTGAGCGAAAGGCGGCCGCGCGCGCGGTCGAAGTAGACGATCTGGCCCGGATAGATCCAGTGCGGATTGCGGATCTGGTCGCGGTTCATGCCCCACACCTGGGGCCAGCACCATGGATTGCGCAGGAAAGCGCCGGAAATGTCCCACAAGGTATCGCCCTTGACCACGACGTGCTGGTCTGGCGCGTCGGGACGGAAGGTGCAGGTTGTTGTCTGGGCACTGGCGGGGGCCGCGCCCAAGGCGACAACGGCAAACAGTGCGACGGCAGCAGCGCGGGTCGCGACTGTGCTAAAATTTTTCATTGAAGACGTCCGTTATGTGCGGCGTTAGGAACACGTTGTGAACAAACCACGACCGATCACCTGCCGCGCGGCGCTTTGGCCCCGGCTGCGACGCAAGAGACAGCACACTTGTGGCAGCATGATGGTACCGCTCCCTGTCCTGAAAAGGGTTGCCGTATTGAATCAAATTCTGCACATAAATCCCTGAAGGTGCAAGACAAACTGCCGTTTGGCGGGGCGTCGCGTTGTTGCGTTTGCATTTTTATACGCGCTCTTGATCTACCGTCATCACCGCTGTCCATCTAACTGAAATCGAACTGAATATGGCCTTACTGAACATCCTCCGCTATCCCGACCCGCGCCTGCACAAGATCGCCGCACCGGTCACCGAATTCGGCACCGAGCGCCTGCGCCAGCTGGTGGCCGACATGGCGGAAACCATGTATGACGCGCCCGGCGTCGGTCTGGCCGCGACCCAGGTCGACGTGCACGAGCGCGTGGTGACGATCGACGTCACCGAAGCGCAGGACCAGCTGATCGTTTTCATCAACCCTGAGATTACCTGGGCCAGCGATGACCGCCAGGTCTACGACGAAGGCTGCCTGTCGGTGCCGGGCGTGTATGACGGCGTCGAGCGGCCGTCGCAGGTCAAGGTGCGCGCCTTCGATATCGACGGCAAGGAATTCACGCTCGACGCCGACGGCCTGCTGGCAGTGTGCATCCAGCACGAGATGGATCACCTGATGGGCAAGGTGTTTGTCGAATACCTGTCGCCACTCAAGCGCAACCGCATCAAGGCCAAGCTGCAGAAGGAAGAACGCGGCCTGGCGCGCGACGCCGCCCAGCGTTCGGCGCGGCGTTGAAGCGGCGCGCCATGAAGGTCGTCTTCGCCGGCACGCCCGAGTTCGCCGCTGTCGCCCTGCGCGCCCTGCACGGGGCCGGCTTCGAGATCCCGCTGGTACTGACCCAGCCCGACCGTCCGGCCGGGCGCGGCATGCAGCTGCAGGCGTCGGCCGTCAAGCAGTACGCGCTGGCGCACGGCATGCCGGTGGCGCAACCGCTGTCGCTGCGGATGGACAGCAAGGACCCGCAGCGCGCCGAACAAGCGCGCGCCGCCCACGAGCAGCTCAATGCAATCGAGTATGACGTGATGGTGGTGGCGGCCTACGGTTTGATCCTGCCGCGCAGCACGCTTGATATCCGTCCCTGCATCAATATCCACGGTTCACTGCTGCCGCGCTGGCGCGGCGCTGCGCCGATTCATCGTGCGATCGAATCGGGCGACGCCGAGACCGGCGTTACCATCATGGAAATGGAAGAAGGCCTGGATACCGGGCCGATGCTGCTGATCGACCGGCTACCGATCGACGCGCTCGACACCACCGGCAGCCTGCACGACAAGCTGGCCGACATGGGCGGACGCATGATCGTCGAGGCGCTGCGCAAACTGCAAGCCGATCAATTGCCAGCCACGCCGCAGCCGGAAGCGGGCGTGACCTACGCCGCCAAGATCAGCAAGGAAGAAGCAAAGCTTGATTTCAGCGGGTCGGCCGAGGTGTTGGCGCGCAAGATCCGCGCGTTCAATCCATTCCCGGGAGCGAATGGCGTCGTGGAAGGTACGGCGATCAAGATCTGGCAAGCGCAAGCCGTGCCAGGTGACGGCGCGCCGGGCGCGGTGCTGAGCGCCGATGCGCACGGCATCGTGGTTGCCTGCGGCGACGGCGCGCTACGCCTGAACGAGCTGCAGAAACCGGGCGGCAAGCGTCTGGCGGCAGTGGAATTCCTGAAGAGTTTTCCGCTCGCCGGGCTGCGTTTCGCCTGATTCGCCGCGCACGCCTCCTCTTCACGCAATCGCCAAAACGTCATCCCCGCCTGCGCGGGCGTCATTGACCGCAATGACGCCTCGCGAAGCAGGAATGACGTTTTTGGGCTTGCCAATCAAGCCCCGGCGCTGGCAACCCACAGCGCCGCAATCAACATTACTCCGAACGCCCGGCGCGCTGCGCATCCATATGTTCGCGCAGCACCTGATTGATACGGGTCTGGTAACCCGGACCGGCTGCCTTGAACCATTCGAGCATGTCCACGTCCAGGCGGATCGTGACGATCTGTTTTACACCATTGCTGGCCACTTGCGACTTCGACGACATTACTGGCTCCGGGTTGCGGTCCATTGGCTGATCCCAATCCGGTTGGTATTCTTTGTTCATGCGATTATCCGATCTTTACGAGCGCCACTCCGGGCGGCGAACTTTGATTGTCGTCGCCTTATGTATCGTAAAGATTGCTGCACCCCCGTGAATTGTAACGCCGTGTAACACCCAGCCCGATGAATACATAAGGATACATACACGGATTGTCACTACGGCCGTCCGCCAACCGTCCCGACCACATACCGTATAATGGTAGACCGCCCAACAGTAAACGGCCTGTCAAGCCGCTCTCCAGGAAAGCCCCCCCATCATGAATGCCCGTCTCAACGCCATCTCGCCGATCGAAACCCAGCTGCGCGACATCCTTTCGCGCCGCATCATGATCCTCGATGGCGCGATGGGCACCATCATCCAGCAGTACAAGCTCGATGAAGCGGCCTACCGCGGCGAGCGCTTCGCCAGCTTCGCCGCGCCGGCCGGCGCAGGCAACCGCGAATTGTTCGTCAAGGGCAACAACGAGCTGCTGACGCTGACCCAGCCACACGTCATCCAGGAAATCCACGAGCGCTACCTGGCCGCCGGCGCCGACCTGCTCGAAACGAATACCTTCGGCGCCACCGGCGTCGCCCAGGACGACTATCACATGGCGCACCTGGCCTACGAGATGAACGTGCAGGCGGCCAGGCTGGCGCGCGCCGCCTGCGCCAAGTACTCCACGCCCGACAAGCCGCGTTTCGTCGCCGGCGCCCTGGGACCGACCCCGAAGACCGCCTCGATCTCGCCCGACGTCAACGACCCGGCGGCGCGCAACGTCACCTTCGATCAACTGGTCGCGTCGTACCATGAACAGGTGCGCGGGCTGGTCGATGGCGGCGCCGACCTGCTGCTGGTCGAGACCATCTTCGATACGCTCAACTGCAAGGCGGCGCTGTTCGCGATCGACCTGTATTTCGACGAGCACCCAGAGCTGCCGCGCCTGCCGTTGATGATCTCGGGCACCGTCACCGACGCCTCGGGCCGCATCCTGTCGGGCCAGACCGTGCCGGCATTCTGGAATTCGGTGCGCCACGCCAAGCCGCTCACCATCGGCCTCAATTGCGCGCTCGGCGCGGCCCTGATGCGCCCCTATGCGCAAGAGCTGTCGCAGATTGCCGATACCTTTGTCTGCATCTACCCCAACGCCGGCCTGCCCAACCCGATGAGCGACACCGGCTTCGACGAGCTGCCGGCCGATACCTCGGCCCTGCTGCGCGAATTCGCCGACGCCGGCTTCATCAACATCGCCGGCGGCTGCTGCGGCACCACGCCCGAGCACATCGCCGCGATCGCGCGCATCCTCGAGACCCGCACGCCGCGCGCGGTGCCCGACGTACCGGTCGCGATGCGCCTGTCGGGCCTGGAGCCGTTCACGGTCGACGAAGCGTCGCTGTTCGTCAACGTCGGCGAGCGCACCAACGTCACCGGCTCGAAAGCGTTCGCGCGCATGATCCTCAACGAGCAGTTCGACGAAGCGCTGTCGGTGGCGCGCCAGCAGGTCGAGAACGGGGCCCAGGTCATCGACATCAATATGGACGAAGCGATGCTCGATTCGCAGGCGGCCATGACGCGCTTCTTGAACCTGATCGCCTCGGAACCGGATATTTCGCGGGTGCCGGTGATGATCGACTCGTCCAAATGGTCGGTGATCGAGGCCGGCCTGAAGTGCGTGCAGGGCAAGGCCATCGTCAACTCGATTTCGCTCAAGGAAGGCGAAGAAGAATTCCTGCGCCAGGCGCGTTTGTGCCGCCGTTACGGCGCCGCCGTGATCGTGATGGCGTTCGACGAAAAAGGCCAGGCCGACACCTTCGCGCGCAAGACCGAGATCTGCGCGCGCGCCTACAACACGCTGGTGGACAAGGTCGGCTTCCCACCCGAAGACATCATCTTCGACCCCAACATCTTCGCGATCGCCACCGGCATCGAAGAACACGACAACTACGCCAACGACTTCATCGAAGCGACCGCGTGGATCCGCGCCAATCTGCCGCACGCGAAGATCTCGGGCGGCGTGTCGAACGTGTCGTTCAGCTTCCGCGGCAACGATCCGGCGCGCGAAGCGATCCACACCGTGTTCCTGTACCACGCGATCAAGGCCGGCCTGACCATGGGCATCGTCAATGCCGGCATGGTGGGCGTGTACGACGACCTGCCGGCCGAGTTGCGCGAGCGCGTCGAAGACGTGGTGCTGAATCGCCGCAAGGACGCGACCGAGCGCATGATCGAGATCGCGTCGTCGCTGAAGGCCGGCGGCGGCAAGCAGGAGCAGAACCTCGAATGGCGCGATGCGCCGGTCGAGAAGCGCCTGGCGCACGCGCTGGTGCACGGCATCACCCAGTGGATCGTCGAGGACACCGAAGTGATGCGCCAGCAGGTGCTGGCCGCCAAGGGCCGTCCGATCCACGTGATCGAAGGCCCGCTGATGGACGGCATGAACATCGTCGGCGACCTGTTCGGACAGGGCAAGATGTTCCTGCCGCAGGTGGTCAAGTCGGCGCGCGTCATGAAGCAGGCGGTGGCCCACCTGGTGCCGTTCATCGAAGAAGAAAAAGCGCTGGAAGAAGCGCGCACCGGCATCGTCGCCAAGCCCAAGGGCAAGATGGTGATCGCCACCGTCAAGGGCGACGTCCACGACATCGGCAAGAACATCGTCTCGGTGGTTTTGCAATGCAATAACTTCGAGATCGTGAACATGGGCGTGATGGTGCCGTGCGCCGACATCCTGGCCCGGGCCAAGGAAGAAAACGCCGACATGGTCGGCCTGTCGGGCCTGATCACGCCCTCGCTCGAAGAGATGGCCCACGTGGCGCGCGAGATGCAGCGCGATCCGTGGTTCCGCGAACGCCAGGTGCCGCTGCTGATCGGCGGCGCCACCACCAGCCGCGCCCACACCGCGGTCAAGATCGCGCCGCACTACGACGGCCCGGTGGTGTACGTGCCCGACGCCTCGCGTTCGGTGTCGGTGGGCCAGGCCCTGGTGACCGAAGAAACCAAGGGCGCCTACATCATCGAACTGGCCCAGGACTACGAACGCATCCGCATCCAGCACGCCGGCAAGAAGGCGCTGCCGATGCTGACGCTGGCGCAGGCGCGCGCCAATAAAGCCAAGCTCGCGTACGCGCCAGTCAAGCCAAAGTTCATCGGCCGCCGCATCTTCAAGAACGTCGACCTGAACCTGATTTCGCGCTACATCGACTGGGGTCCGTTCTTCCAGACCTGGGACCTGGCCGGCCCCTACCCCGCCATCCTGAGCGACGAGGTGGTGGGTGAAGCGGCAACCAGGGTATTCGCCGAAGGCCAGGCGATGCTGCGAAAAATCATCGAAGGCCGTTGGCTGAGCGCCAATGGCGTCATCGCGCTGCTGCCGGCCAATAGCGTCAACGACGACGACATCGAGATCTATACCGACGAATCGCGCAGCCAGACCGCGCTCACCTGGTACGGCCTGCGCCAACAGGGCGTCAAGCCGATTGTCGATGGCCAGCAGCGCCCGAACCAGTGCTTGTCCGACTTCGTCGCGCCGAAGGACAGCGGCATCGCCGACTACATCGGCATGTTCGCCGTCACGGCAGGCCTGGGCATCGAAAAGCACGAGCAGCGTTTTGAAGCGGCGCACGACGATTACTCGTCGATCATGCTCAAGTCGCTGGCCGACCGCCTGGCCGAAGCGTTCGCCGAATACCTGCACCAGCGCGTGCGTACCGATCTGTGGGGGTATGCGGCGCATGAAGACCTGTCGAACGAAGCCCTGATCGGTGAGCAATACACCGGCATCCGTCCGGCGCCAGGCTACCCGGCCTGCCCCGAGCACACGGTCAAGGCCGACATGTTCCGTACGCTGCAGGCCGACGAGATCGGCATGCAGCTGACCGAATCGTACGCCATGTATCCGGGCGCGGCGGTGTCGGGCTTCTACCTTGCCCACCCCGAGTCGAAGTACTTCGTGGTCGGCAAGATCGGCGACGACCAGGTCAACGACATGGCGGCGCGGCGCGGCATGGACAAGGCCGAGGTGGAACGCCACCTGGCGCCGAACCTGTAATTCCCTCCCAGACGCCGCGAACTTCGCGGCGTTTTTTCTGGTCGAAGGTGCATGGGATTGTTCCGGATTCCATTCACCTGCGGAGGCGGTCATGGCAATGCATTTCTCGACCCGGCGCTGGAAAGACCAGCTCATGTTGCTGATCGGCGTCTGGCTCATCGTTTCGCCGCTGGCGTTTGGCTATCCGGCCGGTTCTGCGCCTGCGATCAACGCCTATTGCGCGGGCATCATCATGGCGCTGCTGGCCGCGTTCGACCTGTACAAGACGTATCTGTGGGCGGTGCTGGTGAACGTGGCAGTCGGCGCCTGGGTGGCGCTGTCGCCATGGGTGGTCGACACGGTATCGGACAATCTGATGACGACCAGCCTGCTGGTGTCGGGCATCGCGGCCATCGTGCTGGGCCTGTGGGAACTGCGCACCGATCCCGAGCTCCACCGACAATGGACCAAGACCGGCGCGGCCGGCTGAAAGCAGCCGGCTCTACATCGCGTAACGCACCACCTTGTCGCTCCACTCGAAGGCCGAGACCTCGAGCTCGGCCAGGTCGTCGCCTTCCATCGACAGCGCCTGCAACACCGGCAGCACCTCGTCCTGGGCGTCGTCCATGCGCTCGATCGATTCGGCCAGGCGCAGCAGCTCGCCGAAGAAGCCGCTGCGCGCCAGCAGTGCGCCGCGGACTTCGTCGATTACCGGAATCTGCTCGACGATGTCCATCATCGGCATGCAGAACAGGGTGTCCATCAGCGACATCATGCCCACCGTGAAAGCGATGTCGGCCACGTTCTTTTGCGCCGGGCGCAGGCGCTGGGCGAGCAGCTCCATCAGGCGCGCGCGGGTGGTGGCCAGCATCAGGAGCGGGCTCTGGCTATGGCCGCGCACATCCGATTCGGCAAACAGCAGAATTTGCAGCCAGCGCTGCAGCTGGCGCCGGCCCAGCAAGCTCAAGGCCTGGCTGACCGATTCGATGCGCCGCCCAACCCCCACCGCCGGCGTGTTCACCAGGCGCAGCAGGTTCATGCCGAGCGAGACTTCGCGCTTGACCATGGCCTCGATGGCGCTGTTCTCGGCGTCCGAGCTGATCAGATCCATCAGCGCCAGCACCGTGGTCTGCGACGGCGACAGCTTGCGCCCGCTGATCACGGTCGGCCTGGCAAAATAATAGCCCTGGAAATAATCGAAGCCGACGTCCAGGCAGGTGCGGTATTCGGTGTGGTTTTCGACTTTTTCCGCCACCAGCCGCTTGCCCGTGGTGCGCAGGCGCGGCGCCAGCGACAGCAAGGTCACGATCGGCAGCGCGCGCAGGTCCATCTTGACGAAGTCGATCACCGGCAGCAGGCGCGGCAAGGACGGGCCGTGGCTCGATGCCTCCACCGCAAAGCGAAAGCCGTGACCATTGAGCACCCGCATGCGCTCGATGACGGCGTCGTCCGGCTCGACCGAGCGCACGAGTTCGAGCACGGTGCGCTCGCGCGGCAAGAAGGCGAAGATATCGCTCATCAAGCCATCGCGGTCGATGTTCAAAAAGGCGGTGGCGTCACCGATCGCGCGCGGCAGGCCGAGCTGGGCGGCGTGGTGCAGCACGCCGGCGCTGGCGGCCAGTCCCGAATCGACCTGCGCCGCCCCATGGGCGCTTCCGCGAAACAGCAACTCGTAACCGAACAGCGCCTGGTTGCGGTCCAGCACAGGCTGGCGCCCCAGATAAAAATTGCGCATCCGCAGGGGCTGGGAAGCCCCGTCGGGGCTGGCGGTATCGGTCATGGCGTCTCTTTCGTTCGAGGCAACTGGACTACTGTAACGCATCCTCAGCGTCAGTAGATTAGAGGCATTAATTTACTACCGGAATGATAGCAAAATACCACCAGTCCCCGCCATCACTGTGGCAGGCCATCCACGAACAATTTGAGTTCGCCCGGCTGGAACTGGGTCCAGGTTTCGTTGGTGGTGAGCGGTTCGGTAACGATGATCGCCACCCGGTCGTCGGGCGTGGTCACCTGCGAGAAGTCGACCGACAGATCTTCATCCGACAGGCAGGCGGTAACGAAAGGATATTGCCGCACCACGTAGCAGAGCTTGGTCGAGCAATGCGTGAACAAGGCGGTGCCGTCGGACAGCATCATATTGAAGGTGCCATGGGCGGCGATGCCGGGAATGATGCGCTCGAGTGCGGCGCGCAGGGCCGCGTGATCGGGCGCGACGTCGCCGAATTCGCGGCGCAGGCTTTGCAGCAGGTAGCAGAAGGCCAGCTCGCTGTCGGTTGTGCCAACCGGGCGCAACGCGCCATCAAGGATCGGCGCAAAGTCCTTGAGGTCGCCGTTGTGCGCAAACACCCAGTAGCGCCCCCACAATTCGCGCACGAAGGGATGGCAATTTTCGAGCGCCACCTGACCCACGGTGGCCTTGCGGATGTGGGCGATGACGTTGGTCGACTTGATCGGATAGCGCTTGATCAGCTCGGCAATCGGCGAAGCGATGGCCGCCTGGTGATCGACGAAGTGGCGCACCCCGCTGCCTTCGAAAAAGGCGATACCCCAGCCATCGTGGTGGGTGTCGGTGTGGCCGCCACGCTGGGCGAAGCCGGTAAAAGAGAAAACAATGTCGGTAGGGACATTGCAGTTCATTCCGAGTAACTGGCACATGCGGTCAGCTTACCACGCCGCCCTTCCCGGCCGCAGCATGAACGCCCTGCGGATTGACCGACAAAATGCGAATGTATATAATAATCATTCTCATTTACACTGCCACATAAAGTTGACCATGACCACCTCGTTGTCGCGTACCTCTGTTCATTCTCCGGCCTGGCGCCAAAAGCCACTGGCGCGCAGCATCAGGCGCGCCCTGAGCGGCGCCTTTGCAGCCGCGCCACTGGCCCTGCTGCCGTTCGCGGCCCAGGCCCAGAGCCAGGCCCAGAGTCAGGCCCAGAGTCAGGCTCAGGAGAGCGAAGCGCGCCGCATCGAGAGCGTCGTCATCACCGGCGCCCGCACCGACGCCGATGCGCCTTACATGAACGGCGGCGTGGCCCGTCGCGGCAGCCTGGGCGTGCTGGGATCGGCCGACGTCATGGACACCCCGTTCAGCACCACCAACTACACCGCGCAGATGCTCGAAGACGTGCAGGCGCGCACCCTGGCCGACGTGGTGATCAACGAAGCATCGGTGCGCCTGATGACCTCGACCGGCGGCTTCAGCGAAGACTTCCAGATCCGCGGCTTCAACGTCACCAGCGGCGACGTCGGCCTGAACGGGCTGTACGGCCTGACCTCGTCCAACCGCATGCCCGCCGCGCTGATGGAGCGCGTCGAAGTGCTCAAGGGCCCGGGCACGCTGATGTATGGCATCAGCCCAAGCGGCAGCGTCGGCGGCAACATCAACATCGTCACCAAGAAGGCCGGCGACAAGCCGCTCACGCGCGTCACCGCAACCTATGAAAGCCAGGCCATCTTCGGCGGGCATCTCGACGTCGGCCGCCGCTTCGGCAACAACAACGAATGGGGCGTGCGCTTCAACGGCACCTACCGCAAGGGCGACACCACGCTCGACGACGGCCAGATGGAATTCGGCCTGCTGGCCCTGGCGCTCGACTACCGCTCGGACAAACTGCGCTGGAGCCTCGACACCTACGCCCAGCGCGAAGACACCGACACCTTCCGCGCCCAGACCGGCTTCCGCCCGGGCATCGCCAGCATTCCGAAGGCGCCATCGGGCCACCGCGCGCTGTACCCTGGCGCCGAACTGACGATCCGCGACGCCACCGTTTCCTCGCGCGTTGAATACGACCTGAATCCAGACGTCATGTTGTACGCCACCGCCGGCTACCGCTACGGCGCCAGCGAGCAGGATTTCCCCTCGGTGCGCGGCAACGACGCGATCGATGCCAACGGCAATATGCGCGTCAGTAACGCCTGGTACGACGCGGCCTCGCACAACAAGACCGGCCAGGTCGGCGCGCGCGCCAACTTCACCACCGGCGGCATCAAGCACCTGTTCACGGTGTCGGCCTCACAGCTCGAGACCGAAGCCGGCAGCTTCTACCTGACCGCGCCCGCCGGCACTGCCACCAATTCGAACATCTATTACCCCGCTGCGCTGCCGCCCATGAGCGGCGTGCGCCAGGCCACCACCCTCACCTCGCGCACCAAGCTGTCGAGCTTCTCGGTAACCGACACCGTGTCGCTGCTCGATGATCGCCTGCTGATCACCGCCGGCGCGCGGCGCCAGACGGTGGACGCGAAAAACCTGGCCGCCAGCGGCGCCGTCACCAGCTCGTACGACGAAAGCGCCGTGTCGCCGCTGGCGGGCATCGTGTTCAAGGCAATGGACGACGTCTCGCTGTACGCCAACTTCACCTCGGGCCTGTCGCGCGGCAGCACCGCGCCGCTGGGCACAGCGAACGTGGGCGAAGTATTCGCACCGTACAAATCAAAGCAATATGAAGCGGGCGTGAAAATCGAACGCGCTGGCATGCTGAGCGGCGTCTCGGTGTTCCAGATCGACCGTCCGAACGCGCTCACCGATCCGATCACCACCGTCTACAGCATGGATGGCAAGCAGCGCAACCGCGGCCTGGAACTGTCAACGATGGGCGAAGTGGTGCGCGATGTGCGCGTGATGGCCAGCGCCACCTTCTACGACGCCACGCTCGAGCGCAGCGCCGGCGGCATCAACCAGGGCAAGGATGCGATCGGCGTACCGAAGCGCACCTTCAACCTGGGCCTGGACTGGAACCTGCGATGGGTGCCGGGCCTGAGCCTGAATGCGCGCGGCGTTCACACTGCCGCAGCGCCATTCGACGTCGCCAATACCTTGATGCTGCCATCGTGGAGCCGGGTCGATATCGGCGCGCGTTATCGCACCGAGATGATGGGCAAACCGGTGGTGCTGCGTGCGAGCGTGGAGAATGTGGCGAACAAGGCATACTGGCTCTCGAGCAGCACGCTGGCGACCGTCGGCACCGTTGCGGCGCCACGTACGCTGCTGCTGTCGGCGCAGGTGGATTTCTAACGACGTTGATGGCAGGAGGAAGCGCTGCTTGCAAGCGCTTCGTTCCTTGATATGACTGGTGCCCGCCCGCTGTCTTCGGACGCGAATGCGGGCACTTTTCTTTGGCAGTTGCGTTACCGTTGGCGGGAACGTCTGGAATGCAGCGAACCTGGTGCGGCAAGCCCCGTACAGCAGGCTTAGTGCAGCACCACTGGCTGGCTCATGAGGGTATCGTACGAGCCCAGGAAGTCGTCGATTTCTTCCATCGTCGGTTCGCTGGCGATCAGGTTGTTGACGTCGCGCCGGAACGATTGCGCCAGGCGACCGCCGATGAAGGCTTCGCAGCGGCCGGATTTATCGACGATTTCAAAGCCGCCAAAACGCAGTGCTTCGACTTCACGGTCGACGCCGAATTCGACGACGCTGTATTGTTCGCTGTTGTAGATCATGTTCATGATGACTCCTTCTCTCGATCAGAGTGTTTGGTGCAAACCTGCCGTCTGGCGGCGAGCAGCAGGCTCTTCACTTCATTAAAGAGGTGGGGCTGACCCAGACCGATTTCAAGAGTATCCACCGAGGTGAACCGTCCCGTTAAGCGGTCGTTAAGCAGTCATTAAGCAGTCTCGGAATGGACGACCGGCCCTAGTGCCAACAGCTGATCGTATGGCGCCGATTGCAGCCACGATCGCAACTGATCAAGGTGTTCACTACTCGCCAGGCCGATGAACAGGCGTCGAGGGCGTTGGCGCAGCAGTCGATTTAATGTTACACGCAAAACCAGATTGCCGTCGCAGCACAGGCAGCCGGGAGCGATGCGCGTGACGTGCAGGCCGGGTTCACTCGCCAGTGGCTGGGCGGCGACGCCGAAGCCTTCGAGGATGACGGCGTCCATCTCTGCAGAGGCGGACGCAGATGAGGATGCAGAACGTGTGCAGTCAGAAGATGCGCCGACCGCCGATGCGTTAGCGCTGGAGGCGGATGGGCTATCCGCCGTGGATGCGGACAGCAGCGCCGCGATCGCCCCTTCGCGAGCCGCAGCGCTGTTGCCGGTGACGAGGGTGACGGCAACCTGCGCAGTCAGTCCCGGCATCAGCCTCCTTTTTTGGCCAGCTTGCCCGGCTCGACGCCCAGCTGCTTGAGCTTGCGGTACAGGTGGGTACGCTCGAGGCCGGTCTTCTCGGCCACGCGCGTCATGCTGCCGCCTTCGCGCCCCAGGTGGTGCTCGAAATACATGCGCTCGAAGGCGTCACGCGCTTCGCGCAGCGGCAGGTCGAACGACAGCGTGTAGCCGGTGCCTTCGCCATGCGAGATCGCGTGCACCAGGCGGCTGCCGTTGCCGATGGCCGCGCCGCCGATGCCGCCGCCCAGGCCGGCGCCGATACCGGCGCCCAGGCCTGCGCCCGGCGCCGGTTGCGGCGCGAACATCGGCGCGCTCGCGGCCGGCTCGTTCGAGGCCAGCGGCACGCTCGGCGCGATCGGACGCGGTGGCGCCATCGGTGCGCGCGCGACCTCTTGCGCCCGGCTCAAGCCCTGCTGCACCGCTTTGAGCAGCTTTTGCAGGGCGATCGGCTTTTCAAGGAAATTCAATGCGCCGATGCGGGTCGCCTCGACCGCGGTATCGATGGTGGCGTGACCCGACATCATGATCACCGGCATGGTGAGCAAGCCATCGCGCTGCCACTCCTTGAGCAGCGTGACGCCATCGGTATCCGGCATCCAGATATCGAGCAGCACCAGGTCGGGTGCGCCGGCCGCGCGCGCTTCACGCGCTTGCTGCGCGTTCTCGGCCAAGGTGATGGCGTGGCCTTCATCGCCAAGGATCTCGGACAATAGCTCCCGGATGCCCATTTCATCGTCAACTACGAGTATGTTCGCCATCTCTCTGCCTTCCTGATCTTCTACCCGTGTGTGTGTGTATTTTATAAGTCTTTTACACTTCGGCCAAGTTCGCCTCTGGGGCTAACTTTAACAGCAAAATCGAGACTGCTGCGCCAGTTCCGTCGGCGCGATTGCCGACATCGATGCGACCACCGTGTTCGTCCACGATCTTCTTGACCATCGGCAGGCCCAGGCCGGTGCCGCGCGCCTTCGATGTAACGTACGGTTCGAACGCGCGCGCCAGGATGCGCGGGGCAAAACCGGGGCCGTTGTCGACGATCGCCAGCCGCACCGCGACCCCGAGCAGGCCGTCGGCGCCGGTGTAGTGGATCGCTTCGGTGCTGATCTCGACCTGCGGCGGCGGCGCGTCCGGGCCGCGATCGGCCAATGCATCCTGGGCGTTCTGCAGCAGGTTGTGGATCACCTGGCGCAACTGGGTGGCGTCGCCCATCACATGCGGCAGGCCGGGCGCCAGGCGCGCGTGGATGATGTCGCTGGCGTCCTCGGCCAGGTACAGGCTGAGGATCTCGCCGATCAGGTCGTTCAGGTCGAGCGCGCCCAGCACCGCCGGCGGCGTGCGCGCGTAGTCGCGGAAGTCGTCGACCATGCGCTTCATGGCGTCGACCTGGTTGACGATGGTGGTGGTACTGCGCCGCAGCAGGTCGGCCTGGGGCTGGGGCAGGAACTCTTCGAGCTTCATCTGCATCCGTTCGGCCGCCAGCTGGATTGGCGTCAGTGGGTTCTTGATCTCGTGCGCCAGGCGGCGCGCCACTTCACCCCAGGCCACCGAACGCTGGGCCGTGATCACGTCCGAGATATCGTCGAACACCACGATGAAGCCGCTGTCCAGCCCCACCGGCAGGCGCGAACCGCGCGCCAGCAGCACGATGTTGTGGTCCTGCGCGTGCTCTTGCGGATGGTCGTCGTCGGCGCCGGTCTTGCGCAGCGCGTCGCGCGGGATCTCGATCTCTTGCTGCCAGTGGCCGCGCTTGCGGCGGTCGGCCGCCGAATGGGCGCTCTGGGCCGAGAAGGCGCGCGTGATGCACACCGAAAAATGCTCCATGCCGGGGATGCGCGACAGCGGCCCGGCCAGCGCACCCGGCTCCACCTGCAGGATGCGGTAGGCGGCGTCGTTCGAATTGACCACCGTGCCTTCGGCGTCGAGCACGATCACGCCGGCCGACATATTCGCCAGCACCGATTCAAGGTGGACCTTGGCGCTTTGCAGCGCGGCGCGGTTGCGCTCGACCGCGCTGCGCGCCTCGAACAGCTGGCCGGTCATGGCGTTGAACGATTGCGTCAAGGTGCCCAGTTCGTCATTGGTCTCGACGATCGGGCGCGGCGACAGGTCGCCCTCGGCCACCGCCTGCGTGCCTTCGGCCAGCACCAGCAGCGGCTGCGCCAGGTTACCGGCGATCAGGAAGGCGCTGGCGATGGCCCCGAAGATCGCCAGCAGCAGCGTCAAGGTCAGGGTCTCGATGTACATCTTGCGCAGGCCCGTGCGCGCCACATTGCGCTGCTGGTATTCGCTGTACGCGGTGCGCAGCACTTCGGCGTTCGACGCCAGGCTCACCGGCACCGACTGCAGCAGTTGCAGGTAGCGCGGCGCCGCGCCAGGCAGCTCGGGCACCGCCAGCACCACGCGCAGGCGCAGGCTGGTGACGGCGTCGAGCGCATTGGCTTCGCTGTTGCCCTGCGCTTCCTGCTCACGAAAATCGCGTTCGATGCCGCCCTCGGCACGCGCATAACCGCCCGGCATGGTGGCCGTGCGCAGCATCTGCGGATCGGGGATGTCGGCCGCCAGGTTGGCGCGCCGGTCTTCGGTGGCGGCGGCCAGCACGCCGCCATTGGCGTCGAGCAGCATCGCGCTTTGCAGGCCGCTGGTCTCGGCCAGCAGGCGCGCCAGCACCGGCTGCGCCGTCATGTCGTTCTGCCCGGCCAGGGTGGCCGCCGCGACCTGGCCGGTGGCGCCCAGTTCGGACAGCGATTCGTCGAGCGCGGCGCGGCCCAGGTTCAGGCCCGAGGTCAGCGCCGCTTCGATCTTGACGTCGAACCACGAGTCGATCGAGTGCGACACGAACATCACCGACACCATGAAGATCACCAGCCCGGGCAGGATGCCGATGCCGGCGAACAGCAGCACCAGCCTGGCCATCAGGCGCGAGCCGAACTTGCCGGCCTTGTAGCGTGAATACAGCCGTCCCAGCGCCACCACCACCAGGGTCAGGAGCAGGAACGCCATTGCGGCGTTCAGGCCAAGCAGCCAGCCGTAGTAGCGGTCGAAGAAGCCGGAATTGTCCGAGGCCGAGGCCAGCAGGAACAGCAGGATGGAGACGACGGTGCCGCCCACCACCAGCGCGTAACGCAGCGCCTGATTGACCGATTTACTCCGCACGGTAATTGAAGGTCTTCCTGTTGGAGGTGAGGCGCCAGTCGGAATCGTTGAAGGCGTTGACCTGCAACGGCTTCTGCAGGTATTCGCGGTCCATGTACATGCGCAGCGACACTTCATAGGTCTCGCCGGGCTTGAGCTTGCCCTTGGGCGCAATCAGCCAGCGCGTCGGGCGCCGGATCATGAACATGGCTTCGTCGAAGGTCTGGAAGCTTTGCTGGAAGCTGCCCACCACCATCACGTGGTACTGGCGCGTGAGCACGTCGTACGAGATGCGCATGGTGCGCTTGAGGTCGACCGCTTTCTCATCGCGCCACCACCAGCGCGGGCGGGTCAGTTCGATCTCGGTCGTGAAGTGCAGCTGCACCCCGTGCTGGATCGCATCCTT
>Ga0265797_10003156_pt1 | contig 26749 bp, 23 predicted proteins | sample P2T30metagenome_FD_192433 | JGI IMG/M metagenome (GOLD analysis project Ga0265797, IMG submission 192433) | Plant litter microbial communities from East Loma Ridge, Irvine, California - P2 T30 | ecosystem: Environmental > Terrestrial > Plant litter > Unclassified | place: USA: California... | reverse complement strand
TCCATCTTGATCCTCCCCAGCTTCTCCCCTGTTCGCTTATGTCAGTCACCATGGTCGGGTCGCGGGCGTTTGCCCAACTGTGGGCTAGGCCAAGAAAGACGCGTAGCAGATGGCGCGGGGTGAGGGGTAGCCACTACTGGGTCACATGGGTGGATGCATACCTCCTAGGGTGATGTCGAAGAAGACGATTGGGTTGGGCTCGGCAGTCTCCGCCATGGTTGCGGCAGTGCAGTGCTTGAAGAGCGAACTAGTGACGTTGGACGGGCTTTGGCAGTGATGATCGAGGGAGTCGCACGGTAAGTGAAAAAGGCGTTCCGTCCAGATGGTTCCAAGATATGCCGAGCAGAGACAATGGTGCAGAAGCAGGGGAGTCGGGCAGCTGCCAGTGGTGGACAATGTTCATGTGGATACGCGCAGTTTGTTAGCGGGGAAGACTCCACCGGAAGGGCAGGGATCCGACATGTCTACGCAATAGTGAGCGGACGGCCTGTCTTGCGACGCTGAACTCTGGTCCTGCGATGTGAGACTGAGACTGTGTTGCAGTTGTAGTAGTGAGTGAATGCAGTCGTATTGATTATGCATCACCGCATCAGGCTGTCAGCAATTTTACAGTGTGATAGCACCTGCATGCGACGGCATCCATGCGGCCCAAAGCAGAAACCCTGCTTCGGGGTGCATTGCGCGGACAGCGCCTGTGACATGTGCATGGTGGAATCGCAAGCAACACCCAGTGCATTCACGACGCTCCCCCTCATTATACAAACAACCTCATACCTACCACTCGCCACTGCCCCGAACGCCACACTGGCGTACCATTAACCTCCTACTATCATCATTGATGGGCCTGGTTGCCGGTCATCCTTGGCACCTGCCGGCGACGTTAGCGACGCCTCTGCGGCCTTTATCCGCCTGAAGACCGGCACCTCCCCCGTTCAGCCCTCGGCCACGCACTCGCATTCACTGCCCTTCCCTGACCATCCCGCCGAGTCTGTTGCTTGACCACCAGCGCTCTTCGCATCGCATGGCCGATAACGATCCGTTCCCAATTCACCGCTAGCGATTGTGGCACGGGCAGTCACTGCGAACGACTACAGCCTCTAGGGAGCCGACTCTCCATCGCCACGCCCGCAGTCGTTGCCGTCACCATCACCGATTCATCACCTTCTCCGGCCCTTTCCTTAGCCCTCCCGCCGCCACTTCCAACTTATCGCAACTACTCCACACGCGAAAGATACTCTGTCGCCGTCGTGTCCAGTCGCCTCCTGATCCGTTTCACCTCCCGCAAGGCTCGCCGCATCCGGCCTCACTCGCGCATCGCTGACTCGGTGTCCTCCACGACAGTGCGACAGTAAATCGGCGTATGGGATAGCAGACTCGTCGCAGCCCACCATGTCCAACGTTGTGCTCTTCCCGCGGCAGCAGGCCACCCCAACAGACGGCGCCAACAACAGCGGCAGCAACAACAACAACAGCAACGGGCCCACCAGTTCGCCGCTGCTTTTTTTCGTTGCCCTGGGTTTCGGTGTCGTCTTCACAAACTTATGGTAGGCAATGGCAGTTGGCTCGGCTGCTGCTCCTCGTACTGACTGCGCTCAGGATTATCGTTGGTGTTAAGTACTGCTTCCGATACAACCGCCGTCGCGCGGCCCAGGCTGCTGCAGATGGCGAGCCAATCGATATGACCAACATGCCTCGCCCGCACCGGAGAAGGAGGGAGAAGAAGCTGATGACCATGGACGAGGTCAACGAGCGGTTCCCATTGACCAAGTATAAGCAATGGAAGTCAAGTCGCGAGACCGAGGGCTTGCCAGCTAACGGCGGCATTGCGACGGCGCCCCAGAGCAGAGCAGCAAGCTTGAAGGATGTCGAAGGTGTCATTAGTGCCCAGGACGAAGGTCCAGGACCGCGAACCGACACTGCCCTCTCCATGGCCCGCAACGACCTCAATGCCCCGGCCTCCTCTACCGACCCCGTCGCTCCCCCGAGAACAAGTGTCGAAAGCAGGAAGAGTCAGCACGTGCAAGACCTTGAGAAGCAGGTCGCCGACAAGTTGAACTCGGAGAAGACGGACAACGTTCAAGGGCAAAGTGGTACACCCCAGGCCAACGTGCGCGAGCGCGAGGACGACTCGGACGACGAAGAGGATCCCATCAGCACTGCCGCTGCACCCGAGATGTTGGCCGAGCCGGGAGACACGTGCGCCATCTGTCTGGATACCCTGGAAGATGACGACGATGTACGTGGACTGTCTTGTGGCCACGCCTTCCACGCCAGCTGTGTCGACCCATGGCTTACGAGTCGCCGCGCCTGCTGCCCTCTCTGCAAAGCCGACTACTACGTTCCGAAGCCCCGTCCTGAAGGAGAAGTTGACCCTCTTACTGGTCGCCGTTCAGTTGCTGGTCTTAGATCACCACCGCAGGCGGTCTGGACTTCCACCAACCCGTTCTCTAGGTCTCGCGTCATGGTCATCAACTCAGACTTCCAGCAGCGACAAGGTGGTGATCGGTTCGGGCGACTAAATCGGCCTACTCGCCGCGAGCGCGTGGCTGGGAACGCCTCCCAAGCGACAGGGCAGACTAGCGAGAACCAAGGATGGCGATCGAGGCTGGCGCTCAACCGAACTCAAGGCCCTGGCTTCTCAAGCTGGTTCGGCCGCAACCGTGGCGCCGGTGCCACTGGAGAAACCCCTGTCTCGCAGCAGCCAACTCCAGGACAACTCGAAGCAGGTGGCCGATAGACGCAGTCCTGTTGTCACCCAGATTTCTCGATCGTTCTCACGCCCAATTACGACTACCATACCCTCCGTTTCTGTACCCGATCCCCACGGCACTTTTCTCTTTTTCCACATTTCGGCGTTTCCTCATCCATATCCTGAGCAACTTTTCGTCTTGGTGTAATCTCGCTCGCACAGTACCTATCAGAGCATAGCGGGGTCTCTCAACACAGCATTTGACAGGCGGGGAGAATGGGCTATACATGGATAGTTGCTAGTAGCGACAAGGCTATAGTTCTGGACTGAACTGCTAACATTGTAGATAGTATAATCTACAGCTTTGCAGGCGACATAGTCACGAGCAGGGAGGCTTTCTTGGCACATTATGTAGCATATACTAGGCGATTTCGATAGCGAGCGAATAGATACATGGAACACAAGATGCTTGAAGCAAGTGAGACCTCGCTTTTCGAACCAAAACAGTGATGCTAATTACACTACGTGCTCACAAGCCAGCGCTAGGATCAGCGCGGTGAACAAAAGAGGTAACCGCGGCCCATGACGCTAGTCAGCAGCGCATCTCGCCTTACGTCAACCTCCATGTGCATGAAGTACTTAGGCACCTACATTGACGGATTCTCTTGGAAACATCCGATAGTCACGGCATAATATGCTGCAGGACACCCTCAGATTTCTTTCGCGCAACTTGTTGAAATCCGACGTCTTCTCTAGGCAGCCACCCTCACAGACGAACAACATGGCGACCCCCAAAATCACCACAATACCCACCGAAATCCTCACGACCATATTCGAGTACTTTGTAGACGACCACGAAACGCTCAAAAATGTCAGCAAGGCCTATCCAGAGCTCGCTCCAGCGGCAAACACAGTACGCAACTCCGTTCGAAGAATCCTTGTCCGCGGAAACGGTGCACACGAAGCGTGCACAGAGTTTCTCCAAGAGCTTTGTCTGGCCCATACACCGTCTGGTAAACCCATTGGACCCATACGCTATCTTGAGCTCGTCTTCGACAGCCGGGCACAATTCCGACTAGAAAACACATTGCAGGACATCCTGGATTTCCTTCCAGCGGTCCAACACGTCACGCTCAAAATCAACGCTCGGCCCTTCCCCGAAAGTCCTAAGCAGGAGCTTATCGAAAATTTCAAAGAGAAAACGCGCGGAGCCGTGGAAGACTATACGAAACTCATGGACATGCTCAACTCACTGAGGCCGGCAAGAAAAATCGGTCTTAGCCTCATCATCAACGATTGCATACTCCGCACCTCACCTATCATCGCACAACAATACCCAAACATCACGCTCCGAGAATTCGACGTCAAGATATACTTGTGTCAACGCAATACCCTCGCCGCCTTGGCCCATCGTCTGCTCTACGCAACGAAAACCCTGACCGACTTCACGATACTGGAGGACCAAAAGAGTCCATGGGAATGCGACTGGATCCCTCTTCTCATGCCGTTTTCCGGTCTCACTTCCCTCAAAAAACTACACATATCGTCTGGCTGCTGGTTCTCAAACTCGGCATATAACGCCATGCAGGGTCGCCAGGGCTTTCTATGGAAAGGCGAAATAGTACGCCCATCCATCGTCCATTTACTGCCCCCATCGCTTTCCTCGCTCCGAGTAGACTTTAGTGGTAGCGCGGCCATTTTCGCCGTGGGTGATGGATACCGTGCCGCCTTCTTCCGCATGACGTCCGACGAGATCAAAATGAAAATGAGACCGTGTTGGAACTGGATATACGAGATTGCCGCTGCTGATCCTTCGCGATTTCCTCGATTGGAGAAGGTGGAGGTGCTGGAGCTGAAATATGTGGTCAGTGATAGGGGTAGGGTCGTCAGGTGTGCGGAGCCGATGGATTGGGACCCGCCTGATGAATTGAAGAAGGCGTTTGCGGATAGGGGGATCGAATTGACAATTCAAATCAGGGGCAAGACGGAATTTAAGTCGGCGCCGCCGGGGCCTGGTGTGCAGGCAACGTGATAGTCGACGAATGCGACATTTAGCATCTCTCAATGCATCAACCTCACACATTACACAATGAGTATTCACATTGCTGGCCTACATATACTGAACTCACAGTCACAACAAGAGGGGTGATTTTAACGATGACTCGTTACATCGCTTCACACGAAATGTTCAACTTTCACCGCGTTTCCAATGAGGGCCGTATGACGAGTAATTACCAAGGTCCGTGTGAATGACAGGCAAACCCTCACTCGAGTAGCTACATAAGTCCCTTTTCCCCTCCATAAGAGAATCAATATCAGCTCAACCGCAATCCCTCCACTCTACCCGATACCCAATCTTACCCTTCAGAAACCGACGTTTCAGTCGCCAGAAACATGACCAAACCCATGATCACCACGCTTTCAAACGACGTCTTGGATCAAATCTTCGAGGATGTGGATCGAAAGGATCTGCTGAGTCTGATCAAGACGCACCGAGTCTTTCACAAATCCGCCCAACGCCTCTTATTCCAGTCGATTGACCTCCCTGTACAATCAACCCTGGCCCCTCCATTCGTTCAAGGCGGGCATGCTGCGGAAGTCAGCCACCTACCGACACCCCAGGATCGGCAGGATCCGGATGAAGAGCCGCTGCAGTATCGACGGGAACCCCGTCCATTACTACCTCCGGTCTTCCTGCCACTAGAAGACTATCAGATCCCAAAAGAATACAGGGAGCACGAGGCATATGGTAATGTCGCGGCTCGGCAGCACACGATTACCTTGTTTCTCCAGGCTATCGAGAAGGCGCCAGAACTGGCAGAACATGTACGTCACGTTCGGATAGACGCCGAGTGGGGCCTACCGCTTTTCGTCCACGAGCAAGCCATCACCATATTCGATAAACTGCCGAACGTGCGAAGCATCGAGGTGACGGTCAAAGACCGGTTGAAGGGTTCGAGATGGCATGCTTACCAGAACATCTGCATGAAGCAACTCTGGGCGGTACTCGAAGATGAACTCATCGAGACCGTCACTTTGAAGACACCGACGTTAAGGATCCTCCGTGAACTCATCCAGATCCCTACTTTGAAGACATTCTTGATTGAAACCGCGGCGCCCTGGCATGAAAGCCCTGAGTCTGATATCAAGGTGTTTCGCATCATTCACAATTGGTTCGACCCCGACCCCGACTCCATCCCTAACCTCACACACTTCAACTCTGGGACCTTCCAAATCAGCCCTCTCGCTCTGGGGAAACTGCTACGCCTATCTGAAAAGACCGAGTCACTGCACCTAACCCTCAACTGCCTGTACGCCTTGCAAAGGGACATTATACCGCCATGGTTTCATCCCACACCGCCTACTCCTCAAACCGTCATTGACGTCCTGCAAGCTTATCCAGAACTGCCCTCCTCCCTAAAACAACTCTCCCTCCTCGAACCCCCTTCCGCCAACTTCAGAGAGCACCCCTACCCCGCCTTCTCGCCCTCTTTCACCTTCCTCAAAAACCTGCGCGTCCTCCGCGTAACTTCATCCCTCTGGTACAACAACCTTGTCGACCTCCCCAACTCCGCCAAGAAAACGTGGATCTGGCAGAAACAGGACCGTTGCGCCGCAGCCGCATACACTCTCGTCCCCCCCTCGGTGCGCGAGCTAGAAATCCAATTCTGTGGGCCCACCGAGGCTATCTTCGCTACGGGCGAGGCGTGGGCGCAGTTTAGGCGTTTGCCGCAGGCGCTGCCGCCCAAGGGGTTGAACTGGATAACGCAGTTTGCGGAGATGAAATTGAGTGGGCGAGGGTTTTTGACTGAGCTCACGTGTTTGAGGCTAACGGAAGTGGCGGGTGTTGGGAGCAAAGGGCAGGCTTCTGCGGCGTTTGAGGCGTATAAGCCACCGAGGGTTGTTAGTGAGGTTTTTGGTGAGGCGGGAATTGAGCTTGTTGTTAAGCTGGCGAAAGCATAGGGGAGGTCTGGAACGTAGTGACAGGAATCTGAGTAGCATGCGTGATGGGATGGGAGGTGGGGAACCTATGTCGAGAGTTCCGCATTGTATTGACCCCAGTCAACAGTAGGTAACCTTACCCAGGGGTGTTGGAAACATCTGCGCTGGGTATGCTTCTCTTCTGCGCCATGGCCAGTCCGTTGGCCCTGCCTTTTTCGACGTCTACAAACCAGAAAAAAGGCGCAGGAGATATCATAAGAAATGCAAGAAACCAAAAACCCATTCTAATGGAGCCCGTGATGTCGATGATACGGCCTACGACGGCTGGACCAATAACAGAACTGCCTTTGTCTGTAACAGCATAAAGAGAGTAGAACGCTGCTTCCATTCCAGGCGGGATCAAAGTACCGAATATCGAGCGAGCATACGACGAGATGCCTCCCATGATGAATCCAAGAAGAGCGCCAAGAGGGTAGATTTCCCACCATTTCTGTAAGCCGAGAAAGCCTAGCGACTTGATGAACGGGACGAAGCCAAGCAATCCATAAAGAGGAATAAGCTCGAAAAGGCATATACAGCTTAGGAGAATGGATATCGGCTTAAGCTTCCAGTAGCGGGCTATGATGGGCCAACACAAGGCACCGATGATGCCTGATGCAGTGGCTGTTATGGATAGAAGTGCTATAGCCGCGGCACCTAGCTGTAACTCAACCTTGGCAAACAGGATTGCAGTCCCGGTAATTGTTGCGATACCGTCGGATAAGAGAAACCATCCTAGGAGGAATATGAGGACTTCGCGCAGTTGCACAGCGACTAGTATGGTTCGCCATAGAGAGACCCATGCAAAGAGCAAGTAGCGAAAGCCTGGGACGATTCCTCCTTGTTTCTTCTTGTTGCCGACGTTCCAGGGTAATGGTGGTCCCGGGCGACGACGAAGCCAACATGCAGTAGGTACTGTGAATGCAGCCCACCAAAAGCCCACTACAAACAAGACAGTGCGCAGGGGCATGGTTGTTGAGATCTCTGAACCAGAAGCTTTGGCCTTGCGGTAGAGAATTATGATGGTTATACTGACAACTTGAACAAGAACCGACGCAGCATATCCAATGCCAATGCCTTTCGCCGATATCGTGTTGGAAAGTTTTAACGAAGGCGACACTTCTCCTAATGTGGTCATTGTCGGTAGCCGACTGAGAAGGGCATCGACGGAGAGTCTGTCTGAAACTAGACGTTCGTTGTCAGGAGCGTCGGCGTCGTCATCGTCATCGTGGCCGTCATCGCTGTCCTCGGAGCCTGAGAGTACATCGTCAAGTGGTACAGAGTGGAACTCTTGCTGTTGGCGTATAGATGAATGATTCGCTACGAGAAGCGGAAGAAATGAGTTCAGCAAGACAAATGAGGAGCCAAGGCTAGCAACGCTCACGATCGTCAGAAACAGTCCAACTAGAAAGATGCTGGGGTACACAAAGATGAACAGCATGCAAGATGTAGAGCCAGTGAAGCTCAGAATGAGCAAGAGCCTTTTACGGTTACTGCCTGCGAAAGTGATTAGCTCACGTTCACAACATTGTACAGTGAGGTCGGTAATACCATAATCTGCTATAGCACCTATCGATATCAGGACAAGCGTCTGTACTATGATCGCCAGTGAGAAGGAGTATAGCGTAAAGCTAGAGGTATTGAGTTCGTGGCCGAATAGCTGGACAATGCAGTGGTTTTCGTCCCTTGTATGAAGCGTCGGCGAGGTCGAGGGGGACTCATGCTGAACACAAGGCGTTGATTTATCGAATTGAAGCACTCCAACTTCGCGTGCCAGAGATTCGAGCGTCAAAGGCAAGAACGAGCCTGTAGCACAAATTTATCAGATGTAGCTCAGACGAAGAGGGTTTCGACAGCGTACCGACTCCGCATACAGTGAAGACTTCGGCAGCAAGGCCGTACGAATACCATCCGTATAGCTCGCGATGACTTGTGGTTCGAGTGTCCTGCCCTTCGTAGCGAGTGGTCGCATCTTCCATAACGAAGTCGACAGTATTGGTCGACTTAGAATCGTGAATATGCGGTGCGGCGCAGCGCAAGAGAGCCTGGTCATATAGCGGTTAGCAGTTGAGCAGCACATAAAATCTTCGCATTGTGGGGGAGTGATACCTACCCAAGTAGGTGTGCTCACGGAACTAAGAGCCTACAAAGCTCTCTGCTGTGGTACCGTGCCTGTCTGATACGATACCTACAAATCTTGTCGATAATTCGAAGAAGTCACTATAATGCGAATGGATTAGAAGTTTTGGATAAGAGGGCTTGCATCGATCGTTATGGTCAGCACGGCCGAATACGGTGCAGCCTTGACGGGTCAGCGTGAGGGAAGGCCAGGCTGCAAACTAGGCTGGAGGCGCTTACCTACTGCTTGCGTCGGGACAGGGCTGAAACTGTCTAGAGCTCCTAAATTACATACACATGCAAAGGCAGTCGGCGTCACGCGCTTCTCCACCTAATGGGATGTTATTCTGCAGATCCAAATCCGGGTTAGTCCACGGTTGAATCGATAGCGCTAAGATTGCTTGGACGCACCTGCCAGTCATCAGTAGCAGTGTTTTAACCGAAGCATCGAAGTGTTCAGATATCCCGTCTCGGAAAACGCGTGCTTACCTATCGCGTTGAATACTGATGAATTGTGGACTGCTAGTATGAGCATATCCTCGACTACAAGTCTATACAAAACTTTATTCTCGATACTACCTAGGTATAGTCGACCCAAGGATGTGGTTTCTAGAACCTTAGAAACGTATTCCCACGAGCGATGTAAGTGCGGGAAAGCCCATAGTGGGGGCCCTAAGTAACACATCTCATTCGCTACCAGCTGCAAGCCAATCACGACCGGTGCGCTTTACCCGGCCCGTATCACATCAATTAGCGACGGTCATACCTATGTACGCATGTATGCATCGGGCAAGGACAAGCGAAACTCCAGATGTCTCCCACGCGCCTCTTACACCGGAAACGGAAAATGGCAGCGTGCACGAGCCCGTTTTATCAGCTGTTCATGCGGTCAATCATCGTATCGACTGCACTGATTGGTATCTACGGCTCGTCTCGACACAATCGCCATTGTTCAGCTGATGAGCTATCCTAACATTCCCGCGACGTTGGACTATGGCTATAGTCGAATCCGCGGAGGAGTCCCTTGTAATGCAGTACAGCTCCAAGAACAGCAGCGACATGAAAAATCTGATGCGACGCGCCCCAAATATCGAATTTTCCAGGCCTCCATCGTTCAGGGATGCGAAACTATGTGAGTCAACTAAAAATTACGAGCCATTTCGAGGAGTTTCACTTACTGCGTATATCGCTGCACCAACGCCGTAACTAAGACCTTCAACAAACATCATATTCCACCCGATTATCTCGTTGGCCTTGGGTCTACCCCACTTCTCCGCCAAATGCGTCATTGGAAGGACACCGTAGAAGCCGATGGAGATGAACAGATACGCGCGCACATTCCGCCATCTTGGGTGTCTGAACTGAGGTTTCGTGCAGAAGACAGCGCATGCGAAAGTTATGGAGAGAATCTGCTCATTGCTTTGTTAATTCTGTGCAGCACTTGTAGGGCGGGCAACAACGAACCCCTACTGAGTAGACTTTCCACCATAGGCGTTCGCAATAGAAAGCATAGTAGGTACCAGAGAAGATCGTCGCAACAATCAAGGCGAAAACGCCATAGAGATCGAACAGCAGCCAAGTCTGATTAACTTCCGCAGAGTGATGCATGAATAGGTGGAAGCAAGCACTAAATCCGAAGCAGCTCAATGCGCAAGTGAAAAAGACCCCAAAGACGAGGAAGTCGTTAAAGTCGGATGTTGGATATCTCTTCAGAACGTCGTTATACGTTTGTACAGCCCAAGCTAGGAACACAAGAGTTCCAAGCAAGTGCGTGTAAATGTTGCTTGTCTGGTTGTGTAGATATCCAAGACTAGTGAAGCAGTCGCGGTATGAGTGAGACGCCCTCCGATAATGGCCGATGAGATACTTATTTTCGAGCTGCCAGCTTTCGATCTCGTGAATAGTACAGAGGACTGCGTTCCGCGTTGATTTGTGGGCTGACATAGTTGCTGGGCAGGAATATTGAACGTAGTTTGCATACATAAAAGGAGTCGGGGAGTGTGAATTTAACGCCAGTGACACGTAATCGTTTGGCGACAACGTTTGTATCCCCCCAGTACTTAGGTAAAAGGCGCATGCAGAAGACCGTCTTGGCCAGTACCTGTTACTGGCTGAATCGACCGGTGAAGGGCAGGGTATGATGCATGCTTCCTACGCATTATCCCACTATCTTAGTAACAGCCTTGCTTCTCCTAATCACTGTTTGCCGCGATTGGAAGGTGAGAGCCGATCTGTATCTATCGGTTGTAATGCGTGTAGCTAAAGTTAGAAATGGCGCACCTTTTGTGTTGTCTAGAGCATACGAGCGGTATGTGCGTGATACCTGATAGCGAGTGGAGCAGTTCGTGCACCCGAGATGTCAGCAGCCACAGCATCTTCAATCCGGGATAAATGAGATTGGCTCAAACGTTTCACTAGAGGGTTTCATCGACACTGGAAAGTTGGGGGCTGCAGTGCCAGCTTCCGGAGGTCAGGCTGATGTGTTAGGTACGTACAGATCGCATCTTTTTGTCTGCTTCTGCCGCGAACGCACAATCCTTCATATCCCAAGCACGCCAAAAATACTTGGGCACGAACAAACTCTTCGCAAAAATCTTTGGACAGGAGAACTGAACATCCACCACTGAAGATGTCGGCTCAATCACCCGACACAGCTACATATCCCTCATTTACGTACCACCTCGCTCGTACCGCCTCGTCACCCTCACGCCGTATCATACACTACATTCGGCTGTTTCTGAAATGGCACGTTCCGATCCTATTGGTACTGTGTCTATTATGTCCAGTGATAGCACAAGAGATACCATCTGAGTGGCTCAACGAAACAATTCTCAACTGCAGTACAATCACGGATAATTACGTTGGCAACGCACAGTTGAGATTTCAATTCAAAGACTGGGTTAATCGTGGAAGGTGCATTCGCTCAGGAACCGATGGTGGCGGTCCGTACAAGACCTACGTATGTTATTCCCGTCTACAAAGCGCTATCGCAAACAATCTCAACGAAATCCGAAAGGCGGAGTACAATGGTGCGGCTGGCGTTCTCGCACTCCTACCTACAATTGGAGCTCTACTTGGAACCCCTACGAACGAGATCTGGCGTCTGCTCACGATGATCCCTTTCGGAGGCTTCTTAGCAATGGCATGTTCCTTTGGAGGGGCAATTCTTCCCGTAAAGATCAAAGACTACGAAAGTGCCTTCATGAAGAAGAATATAACGGGAGACTTGCGCGCGTGGAACAGTAGTCTCGAAGTGCCAAAGACGATTGAGGATAGCGAAAAAGAGAGAATAAAGCAACGGGCAGACATCTTGTTAAGAAGAGTCCAGCGGAAATTGCAGAGCGAGACACAAAGAAAGGTCCCAAAGATGTACATTCTGGTTGGGATCACGGGAATGTCGATCCTCCTACTCTCTGCTCAGGTCGCAATGATTGTCGTGGAGTTAGGAGCTGTTCTTCCGTGGTGGTGTATATCGAAATGGTGGGTCCACTTGTGGTACATGATGGGTAAGTCACGCTACAGAACTTGGTTGGCAAGTTTTACTGACAAAGACTCAGTCATATTAAGCGCCGCTATCGACAACTACGTGCAGCTACCTTTCGAGAAACAATGGAGGCTATGTCTCTCAGACGTCCCCTACGACATCACCGTTATAGGTGGAGATGATATCACCAACCACATCCCCGATCAGCAACATGAGACGGACAATGTCAAAACTGCCCTGAAGCAGCTGAAGTCACTTAAGACAGGGACTGTGAAGTTCACTGGTCGGCAACAGCGCCGCGCGGACGCTATCAACACACTGTTCGTCCAGGTCTCTGTCACAAGTCACTCACATAACTGGCGGAGAACATTCACGCGTTCGCTTAGCAAGATCTCTAGCATCGCCGTGTTCATTGTTGGTACTGCATGCTTTGCTTCAGTCCAACTACTTTCTATTGCGATAGCTACATTTATCTTGACATGCGTCCTCGGGGCAGGTGTTTTCAGTCGCGCAATTACATCTTGGATTGTTGCCGGCATCGAAACAGCGGACCCAATGTTGCATTTCGTAGCTGATACAGATCAAGAAGCTTACTATGTTTTGGCTAGACTCTTTATGATCAGCCTAGATGATGCAGCTAAGCCAACAAGGCGTAAGATCCAGGTGGAACTAGGCGGCAACGTATTTCTAGACCGGCGTCGCATCACAACTCGCTCACCATGGCCGGCGCGATTCCTAGGCGTTCTAACTTCCCCATACGACATTGCTCGAGCCGTTATCAAAACCAAAGGGGACGATGGCGTCTATGAATTCAATAATCTGGAATTAGGGTTGGAAAGCACCAATACCGTCGAACAGCCTTTACTAAGGCCGTCACTGACGACAAAGTCGACATTCGGAACGGAGATCAGTGAGACAGTGTCCCTGGACGACGATCAAGCACTTTCACGACGACCGACTTTCCAGCGCATGGGTACTATCTCGAGCGACTAGTCCTCTAGTCGCATGGCACTCGGAGTGTCGTCGCCGGAACATCGAAAAAAGTGGAAATAAAGGATCTCATGCGGTTCAGCTCTTCTGGAGGCCGTAACTCATTGTATTGTAAGAGAGCAAGGCGTTAATACTGAACTCTTCGATGTTATTTACACAAAACGTACACGAGAATGAACGAACTTGCGCCAACGATTCCAGATTGACGTATCCGTGCGCCTCCTTGTACATCTGTGTGATAGCGGTCTACGAACCTCAGATACATATGAGCGCTTGGTGATGAGGCTCCGCACCGCACAAAGCAAGCTGCGGATAGCGGGGCAAACATTACCTAGGTAGAGAAGGGGTTCTGGACGCTAACGAAGCGCGGGGACTTGATTGTCCCTGAAATTAGCCAAGATTTAATCTCGCCCCCACGTCGCGTTCGGCAAAGCGGCAGGGGCATGTTACACAACAACAGTGAGCTGCGCTTTTCAGCCATCTGCAGCATCTTCCCTGTCATCAACATTGCGGGCTTCTCGGACTCCTCGAAGGATACACGACGGTTGTTAAAACCATATAATTGAGGCGCCACAAAGCTGTCAGGGATCGGACTTGATACATGCCATTTAGCAGCTATGATGACAGCTTTCCTCCTCTCAGCCTTGGAGCTTTTGCGGCTCTCTGGATGCAAAGTACCTACATTCGCCTTTCCTCTTCGATAAAGACAGATTTGTAACATCGTTTCTATTCGTGCTAGACGCAAGTCCCAACATCCGACCACATCCTGGACAATGTCTCATGCGAGTGCACGATCAAGTGTTGCAGAAAGCAACGGCGAGCAAGGCTCGAAAGTTAGTCATCCAGACTCATCGTTACATGCGGATCCAAAGAAAAAGCCACTGCTGTCAAAAGCCGAAACCGTACAAATAGCCCGGGCCATCTTGTTTGCTTTGTGCTTTTTCACAAGTGCAGTCTGGTAAGATATGAACACATACGTTCAGTGCCTAGATTTACGGGCTTACCATATTTTTAGTCTACACGTTCAGCAATGGCTCGGTGTCCCTATGTATTGGCTCAATCGGAAGTGGTTCTATGCTTGGCAAGCAATAGTAAAGGAGTCCACTGCACTTCTTCTCTTCGGCCTCAACCAACGGATCGCTCCTTGCTCGGCGAAGATCTGTGGTGACTCGAGTGTCAGAGGTCAAATACGAAAGGCCTCTAGCGGTCAAGTTCAACTAGACTTTCCCAGTCGTCTCGTTTTAGTCGCCAATCATCAAGTACGCTAAACCTCCTCTGACATCGCATGAAATGTTGTAGCATAACTAAGATCTCTAGATATATACGGACTGGCTCTTTCTTTGGTGGTCTGCGTATACCACTCGGCATCATGGCCATCTATTCATAGTTCTCAAGGACTCGCTCCAAAGAATTCCAATTCTAGGTCCAGGGATGCAGTTCTTTTCATGGGTCTTTCTCTCTCGACGTTGGGAAACGGACCGACCGCGGTTTCAACACCGCATGAGCCACCTCCAGGATGTCACGTTACAACAGGCAATGTGGTTGCTTATCTTTCCCGAGGGGACGAATCTGTCAAGAAATACGCGGGAAATGAGCAGTGTTTGGGCGAAGAAGATGCATATGCCTGACCTTCGGCACGTCTTGCTACCAAGGACTCGGGGCTTGCAGATCTGCTTGGAGGGGTTGAATCCGTCAGTGCAATGGATGTATGATTGCACTATCGCATATGAGGGCATCCCGTAAGTCGCTATTCTACACTGAGTTTGTTCCATCTAACCAGGTTTAGTCCCGGTGAATTTGGACAAGATGTTTACAGTCTCAAAAGTCTTTACATCAAAAGTCAAAAAGCTCCGATAGCTCACATACACTGGCGTCGCTTTGATGCCAACAGCATTCCTGTTGGTGACGATGGGGCCTTTGATCACTGGCTCTATGAGCGATGGGCTGAAAAGGACGAATTGCTAGAACACTTCCAGCAACACGGTTGTTTCCCTGCAGACGACGGCTATTTTGAGAGCGAGATCAGGATGAACAGCGTTTTAGAAGTTTCGCAGATCTTAGCTAGTGCACTCGCGGTGCTCGTGGTCTGGTGGGTCATGAGCACCGTCACGTACGGCTTTAGAGCCCTTTTACTATCCAATACACAGTAAGTGCGGAGATAGTGTAATACGGTTAGGCGCGCCGATGGCAGATGAAGAATAAGGAAAGAGAAAGACACGTTATTGCGTTGTTTTGCCTCGTCACTTAGCTCGTCCACGACTATCGCAAGGTAGAATCATCAACATGAGCCACACACTTGTTACGTAGCTACAATGCAGCGGGCTCAGTCTGACGAGCCCAAGGTAATCTCTCAAGAGCTCGAGAACTCTCAGCATCGCGCAACTCGTTCCTCACGCACGTGCAAGGCGATATTGACACTCGTCCCATTCCAATCGCCAACTCTCAAAGCGCATTGTGAAAACCAGGCAAGCCCTCCTAGTAGATCGCTTGGGCCACGTGTGGCAGTGGAGATGAGGCTGATGACATCATGACACTCGCCAATGTCCAATGCAGAGCTGATTCCAAGCCAAAGTCCTGCCGAAAGATCGGCCAAGTGCCGGTGTGTACACAGCAAGGCGAGAACGACAGTCGCCGAAAGTCTGCCTCAGTGTTCGTGATGGTAGTGCGATCCGTTCATCCAGTGCGCATAAGGATGTTGCGTCGTAGGCCCTGTGGATTCGCCAAGGTTAGCACCCAGCAACGCGGGTATTAGTAGAAGTTTAGAGCGCTCGAAAGTTGTGCATACATGTAAATCCGTAGCCACTCCCGAAAGCATAAGATGGGTCGTCTGGTACTCCAGAGCCTTGCGGCTCCGCCGATGCGCCTCCATTGCCAGGGTTGTTTGCGTGTCCTTGGTTCGCGTCGTCGAGGCCCAAATTAAGGGCAGCCCAGTCGATACTTTCCCAAGCGTTGAGATCGGGCTCGGCAACGTGGTGTTGCAACGGGCCAACAGGGCTGTTGGCGTCTTCAGCTTTCAAAGGCGCTTCGAAGAAGGGCGCGAGCCTACGTACAAGACAAACTCAAGTATAAGCAAGCGAATGCATAGGCAAGAATGTACGGTCATCTAACCTGAGATTCACAACCCTGGCCCATAGCTGACACACAGCGTCGTTGAGCTTGTAGCTAACCCAGCCGCAGAGATGGAGTCGTTCGAGAAGCGCTTCCGCTGATAAAATCTCGAATTCGGCACAGGCGAGCGAGGTTTGATACACAAACCAGGTGCTGTCTGGCGAGGGTTGCGCTGATATCGCACCGATAGAGAGAATCCAGAGTAAAAGGTCGGGACAATGCTGCCACTCGGTACGGATGGTGCAGTTCAGCGCTTTCTCAAGCCGCTTACTTGCTGCAAAGTGAAGCAGGTGTACATCGGACTGTTGCTTCATCGCTTCTGTCGTGCGCACCGTAAAGATGAGTAATGCAACGCAGAGTGCGTCTTCGAGGGGAGTGACAAGATGCTCATTCTTGCGCAGCCATGTTAGCAGAGAGCATTCCAAGACGCATGCAAAGTTCTGAATGTCGAGAGGGTCCAGAGGACTTTCGGGATCGCTGAACCAGACATTCAGATCGGCAATCAGGAAAAGTACAAGTTCCACCAGGGCATTAAGCGACTCTTTGAGACCTGCGCTCCGACAGTAATCAGTCAGATGTTGGGAAATGCTTGATTCATAACCTGGTGGATGGCGCGGAAAGCCTGCTGTGCTGATGAAATCCAATGTAGAGGGGCTTGGCGCTTGGAAATCGTGGATAGCGTGAGCCGTCGAATGCCTGATGCTCAGTAAGCACATGCCAAACCGGTTCCGGGCAACGCGGGAGTAGAAGTTACACACCAAAGCATGAAGGCTTGAAGAATGCGGTTCGTATTGATTGCTCCTAGTCCTCCACGCAGCTGCACCATTCTTTGCAGCCCTCTCCTGTGGATATCGAGTTGGACTGCATGGTCCTCGTGCAAGTCGAATTGTGGCAGATGCAGACCCTCTTCTATCGTGAGTAAGTTGAAGACTGCACCGATATTTGCATTAGAGATTCCATCCGGTGTCAGTATCGCTGCATTGACAGCAGCAATAGCCTGTGCTCGATGGTGCAAGACAGCATCCATGGTATCTTTTCCGAACACGTAGGCGTGCAGCGCGATCGTAGCAAGCAGACTATGCATGAAGCCTGGATTACTTATCGCTGTGCCGAACCAGTCCGACTTCATCAGGGTAGATCGATGCCGGACGTCGACTGCGATGATGCCAGGCGCCATCTCCGTGGAAACTATACAGTTCAAGTCAGCGTACGAAAACGAATACCATCAGTCGTCGAGATGTTTGGCGCCATGCAATCGAATGAAATCTAGGCCTTGCACTCTTCAAGCCGTTGTACAGAGTCGGCGTGCCACAAACCCAGCAAACTGGAAAGTCTTGATGGAGGAGAGATGCAGAGGCAGCCACTTACAATGCTTCAACAATTCCGATACGCTGCGGGTGACTTCGACGGATGAAGTCCGAAAAGGATCGAAAAGCTGATTATTTGGGTCTTCTGCAGGCGCCGCAGGCTTGACCAGCAAACATCTTTGGCAGAATCCCTCACCCGGGCGGCACAGAAAAATCTGACATTCTGGGCAAACGTCCCTCTTCGCTATCGCATAATCTTCAGACTCTGGGGAAGAAAAGTAATCAGACCTGTTCGCAACAATTGGAGGGCTTGGCGTCGCCTTGTTTGACGTAGACGCACATGTACTGTTAGGACTTGCGCTTTCCGAGCTTCCAGTTTTCCTTTGCTTCGCAGCATGTTTGCTTGTCGACCATGGGTTTTTCCTGCGGGCGTTCTGCATGACAAAAGAACGAGCATTGCGACGACCTTGGCGAGACGTCTTCGCTTGAGCTGCGTCGACGAACAAAAAGTCTCGCTGATCAGACATTGTCGGTCAGAGCCACCCGTTCTCCCCTTGGTGGCTCCTTCAGGCCCTCCAGCGGTTCTTCCCGTTACAGAACTAGCAATATGCCGTATTGTCCTGTTCAGAGAGGATGTAGATGGTGGGGCTTAGCAGGGTGTAGCCGGGACGACGTTGCGCGTGGTGACTAGTCCAGACTTTCCCAGTCCATGCTCGCGGGTCAACATTTTGGTACCGACATGTGCCGTGACGACGTTGGGCTGCGGCGGTATCGTCCTTGGTGTTACTGGAGGCGATGGAGGGGCGCGAGACGTGAAACTATCAAGGACCCGATTCGTGTTAGGCTGCAGAAGCGAAGTCGGGTGTGACGGGGTGCCTGCGCCGATGCCAATCTCTCGAATGATGATGCAGCTGCGCCAGCCCAAACCCGTACGCCAGATAGTCCCACGACACGGTGAACAACGCAGGGTCTCTGTCTATATATGTAGACAATGGAGCTCGCGGATCGCTGTTACCGAAGGATCAAAAATAGCACCGGCCACGGCCGGTGGCTAACGTTGCGTGATGTTTACAGGACCTGCTGTCCAGAAAACTGGAGATGGACATGAAAGACGCCACAACCGATGCTAACAGGAGCCGGGGCACGGTAGTCTCCTATGATACAAGGCAGACTCTCAAGCGTGGGCCCAGACCTTGTATGGATACTAGATCTTCGATTGTCGGTAGCATGACATCTGAGGTTCGCGATATACCAGGTATGACGCACCCCTGGCTTTCGGCGCGTTCGGAAATACTTTTTTGTCCAGAGTGCATGTTGGACCCCCGAACACACGTACAAATAGGTTTGCAGTCCGAAAGGAAATGAATCTGTCGGAATGCGGACTCGACGAGGACGTGAATAGGTGAAAGGCCGAGGAACAATAGAGGCTCCGGACCCCGGCACCTACTGGGCAAGCGCGACGGAACCGCGCGTACCTTGATGCTCGGAAGCTCTTTCAACAACCGCCATGCAGGCAGACGGCATTCTAGCAGGTAGGACATGGCTGCTTATTCTGCTGACTGTGGCGCTCGTATACTGACCACGTCATTGTAACATAGGCCTTTCGGAAATACCTGCGCATGTCCTCCACGCGGAATTGCTCCGAAGACAGCAGGACAACGATGAGCGACCAGAATGCGGAAGCAAAGGGGCAAAGGGCTACTACAACACACCCATACATGTCTTCGCCTTGTTTTTAATACTTACACTTAGCACTGCGGGTTCGTACGTTTCTTCGCATACCTTCCAATGCACTGCTGACCGTCTCACAGCTTGCTCCTTCCCCGTGGTCGTCAAGCGCTTTCCTTCGATACCCGTTCCCCACCAGTTCCTCTTCATATCTAGACACTTCGGCACGGGTGTCCTGATCGCGACTGCCTTCGTCCATCTCCTGCCTACCGCCTTCGAGTCCCTCACCGACCCATGTCTACCCCCGTTCTGGAACAAGGGCTACTCGGCCATGCCGGGCTTAATAGCCATGACATCAGTCTTTGTAGTAGTGGGCGTGGAGATGTTCTTCGCATCGAGGGGAGCAGGCCATTCGCATTCGACTGGCTACGAAAACCTAGGCCTTGACGATCACGCTGCGGCTGCGCGCCCGGGCCACAAGAGAAGCCATAGCTATGGGAGGTTCAGCAACGGCACACCAGGAGCGAATGGCCACATACCGGGCATCATGCTGCACGATGTGGAATCTTCGGCCAATCTCATGGCAGGCCGATCACCGTCCTTCTCTCTGGCATCGCCGATGACGCCTAATGATTCGATAAGCCGGAAGTCCATTGACGACGACAATGACTCAGATCTTGAGATAAGCAGGGAAGAGCTCGCCCGTCAAGATGGGGAGAACTCAGAAGACGAGTCTCGCCTGCTTCCCGGCCCTCATGCCCACAATCATGCCCACCAACCTGGCGGCGAATCCTCTGAAGATGTGGAGAAAACGGAAGCCCAGAACAAGAAACTGCTCTTGCAATGTCTACTGCTCGAAGCTGGAATCCTCTTCCACTCCGTCTTCATAGGTATGGCGCTCTCGGTCGCCACTGGCACCGCCTTCATCGTCTTCCTCATAGCCATCTCCTTCCACCAAACCTTCGAAGGCTTCGCACTCGGCTCCAGAATCAGCGCCATTCGCTTTCCAGCCGGATCGCCGAAACCGTGGCTAATGGCTCTAGCTTACGGAACCACCACACCCATTGGCCAGGCAATAGGTTTGGCTATACACACCCTGTACGACCCAGCAAGTGAAGCTGGCTTACTAACCGTGGGATTCATGAACGCCATATCCAGTGGCTTGTTGCTATTCGCTGGCTTGGTGGAGCTCCTTGCTGAAGATTTCTTGAGCGACGAAAGCTACGTGACGTTACAGGGGAAGCGGCGACTACAGGCCTGTGCCAGTGTCGTAGCAGGGGCGTTGCTAATGGCACTAGTCGGCGCATGGGCATAGTCTCCAACCTTCTCTTCTTGTATATTCTAAGCGCATCATGCATATATCTGGCGTTGTGGCTGGTCACATGCAGGCTAGCCTGCTTCGTAATCATAATCACCAGCGACTTTCGCAGAAGCCTCGGTTGGCTTGATGTTGTTGTATACGTGCGTATCGCCACATCCACGGATGCAATGTTACATTACGGACTTGTCCGTTGCCTTCTGAGTTTACTTTTCGACCTCTTCTTGCTCTTCGGTGCTTCCTACTCTGTACAACCCCTCGGCACCGCCGTCTCCGTGATCATTCCCGATTCCAGCTTCTTTCTCCAGCGCTTTGCATCGCCTCACTAAGTCGCTCACATGAGCATCTCCGCTATTGTAGCTCAAACCAAGCAGTGCAGTCTCCAGGTTGTAGAGGTACTCTTTGTTCTCGCCACTCGGACCTTTGCCTGTGATAGAGTCAGTATAACAAACCATGGCAGACGAGACATCTCAAGAAGACAAAGCAATGAGATAACACATACTCTCCAAAATCTTCCTCGCCAACGCATCTGGATCCTGCGCACCCAAAAACTGCGGATTCTCTGGTAACCCAATATACACCAAACACCTAACACTTCCCGCTTCCTCTCTGACGGCGATGGTATTAGTGGCCTTGATGCCAGCCCGCATGCCTGCTTCAGCTTCAGTCGGCTCGGAATCGTGCGGCGGAGACGTGACCTCTGAAGTGCTGATAGCAGGATGGAACGGCGTGAATTGGATCGAATACCCGTTTATCTCGCGAATATCAAGGTACTGGCGTACTTCTTGCACCTTCGAAGCTGGGATGTGGTATGCGGCGCCCCAGACGCGTTCGGTGGACTCATGCTATTCTTCTTAGCACCAGGCCTTCTTGCATAGGCAGATCTGGGCATATAGCTGCAAGTTGAGCAAGATCGAATAATAACGAACGAGAACTTACAGTATCCGTCAAAGTCTCCCAATGCGCCTTATCGATCAACGTGACAACGCGTCCCGGAGCTTCGGGCGTACCGCGGTGATCTTCACTGTAGCACCTCCGTATTAGCCATTACTCCAACCCCGCTTCTCCACGATTCAGTTGGAGAGTCTCCATCCGTACCTCGCCTACGATCGTCAGTCAAGAACCATTTTTTATCGTACCATATCGTGCCATATCTGGCACCAGCCAAGGAAAAACACATACCTGCCAAAATCTCCTCACGTATCCTTCAATGTATCCGGGAATTCGCTGATCTGATTTTCACTGTCAGATCAAGGAATGACTCTCTTTGAGACAGAAGTCAAGATGGCATGTTTGCTTTTCGCCATATGCCATGTTCGGGCCGTACCGTAGTGTGGCGGTGGTTTCCATATCAAGCTCCTACGACCGAGGCGTTAGCTTTTCGGCTAAACGTGTTCGAAACGCATAGGCAGGTATACCCGTATCCAAAGATCCAGAAGTCGTCGTTGCTGCCGAACGTCTCAATTTCGTTTTGATGGTCTGCCATGGTCGATGATGAAAGCTCGCTGCGAATCCGATGTCCGCTTGAGGTAGGACAAGTCTGTTCTTAACGTTTCCTCAAGGTGCCGTAGTGCTAGATTATTTGTGGGGCTCTTTGCAAGGAACTTCGGGACGATAGGTAAGCAGTAGAGAGGCGCGGAACAGCATTTCGGGAATGATTGTCGTGTGAAAATGTTGGGTTGGTGCTGCGTTGGCAGCCTATATACAGACACTTATACAGATACAGATACAGGTACAGAATCCTACGATCCGCCAGCAGCCCGGCTCATGAAGAAACCTTTCAACGGGCCCATTGCATCGACTGCTCTCAATCCGAGACTTCGTAGCCCTACGAGCGGACCCGATTCGACGCTATACAGACGATGCAATTTATCGCACACGCCCAGCATTGCATTATTCTCCGCATACCGTTCACTGGTATAGCTCTCCAACGCCAATGTCGATCCGATGTCTTGTCCCGTCTGCACTGCATGTGATATCGTCCGTACAAGCGCTGCAGCATCACCTTGGCCTTGGTTGAGACCTTGACCTGCCAGTGGATGTATGGTGTGCGCGGCATCGCCAACCAGTGCGACTCGTTCACCAGTGTAGGTATCGGCGTGCCGCATTCGAAGTGGGAAGGACGCGACTGTGCCGTCTTGCACGTGTGCTACTCGCATCGGTATCGCGTGTTCGTCGACGGGCGTATGCTTCTCTCGCCATGCTACCTCCTCTGCCTGTCCGGATGAGAGGGTGTGTAGGTACTCCAGGTCTGTTGGCGAAAGTCGGAAACCCGCGTTGACCATTGCAACGAAATCGGCCTGTGACAGTGCCTTGAGCTTCGCAGCACGTTCCGGTGTGGTACTCCATACGAGTGTCGACATGTTGCCTGGAAGTGGCAGCATAGCGATTGGGCCGGTTGGCAAGAACCGCTGGTATGCAATCTTGTGGTCTGGACCGCCCCAACCTTGCCCTTCGAGCTTCAGACTAGCCACCACACCATGTCTGCTATAGTCGAAGCCTCGTGACTCAATGTCTGCAAATGTCCGCACGGGGCTGTTCGCACCGTCCGCCCCAACCAATAGCCTAGCAGCCAGTGTCTTCCCATTGGACAGCGTGAGGATTGGCCACGACGAGAAGTCCATCTTGTCTGTATCCGTACCCAGATCTATCGAGTTGACGTTTGTAGATGTGTAGAAATCGACACCACCCAGTTGTTCGAGCCGGCTTAGTAGAGCGGTGACCGTGTTGACGTTTTCGATCATGTAGGCGATTGTTGTAGGCTGCGACGGGTTGCGAGGCGTGAGGAGAGGTTTCGCTGTATGCCAATCGAAGGATATCCGTGCATCGGTGACGCCGTCCCAGACTTGCATTTCTTGGTATGGTTGCACTCGGGGTGTGTTGACATGCGCCCATGCTCCAATTTCTACACCGCGCATGTCAGAGGAGAACTGTTGAACATCTAACACGTTTATTCGTACCCTGCAAGTTCTTCACAGAAGCTGGAGTGAGGGAGCTGCATCTATTCGAAAAGCTCTCCAAAGTCGCATCTTGTGGCAGTCGACTTTTGTGTAGATCTTGTCCCTCGATGAGCGCAACTTTGAGCCCACTTGTAATTGGCGACGCTTTCAGTCCTGTCAGAAGACTCAATCCTGCCGGGCCGCCTCCTACGCAGACGACATCGTAGACCTCTGGCGCAGTTGCGGAGCTTGAAGCAGACCTCCGCTGAGGCCGCAGATGGACCCAGACCGCCGATCGTGACGAAAGAGCCCTGGGCCCTCTTGGTAATATTCGAGGCGGCATCACGAGCCTTTGAAGACTATCGTGACATGGACGGACGTGTTCGATTCGCGAACCGCGAAAGTCGGAATGGTGGTGTCATCACAGCATGTTTGACCTGTTTGCACAAGGACACGCTAGGATTATGTCATCAAGGCAAGTCGCGTCGACCTGCCGCGATGTTAGCGCCGGCTTCTTCCACCTCCCAAGTTTCTCCACAGCCAAACCACAACCACATCTTTGCTTCCAATTGGAATCTTCGGACCTCTTCCAAGGATGCTTCTGACGACGACGACGACTATGACGATCGAAGGCATACACGTTCCATCGATGCTAACGGCTATTCAAGGTGCAACGTCTCTGCAGCTGATGTTCACACCCCTCAATTGATCATCTGGCCGTTGCCCAGTGCTAGGCAGTAGTTACTGTCAGTGAGCTACTCAGGATATCACACCATTCTCTGCGGTCTCTCAGGTTCTTCGCACTCGAATTTTCCGCAACCCGCTAGATCCATGCTGTTTGATCATGCAGTATAACTTCCGTGGTGGTAATCATGACGATCATGCCTCTAGCCTGCAGGGTGTCGCCCATTGAAGATAATAGGCACGGTACTTCTTCACCTAAGTCACCACGGCAGCGGTCTTTACCATGGCACTGATGTATGACGGGTGACTCTCATAGGCCAGTCTTACCAGGAACGCTCGAGGTGCACGCTTCTCTCGCGTGCGTGTGCAGCGTGCAGGACCTGCTTATCTGCTCCAGATTGCTTCGCTGGACTTCCAAACTGCCACTAACCACACAAATTGTTGTTTAGTCAATTCCATACGATTGCATCAACAATCTGGTATCTTTCGATCGAACTCCATTGGTGGAGTTCATTGGTACAAGTAAAGGACTTTGGTCATTGGCGGCACCAGCATGTTCTTGCTGATCGTACCGTACTTCTCACTAGGCTATTAAAGTAACAAGAGTCATCCGACTATCGAGTACTCGTATCGGTCAACAAAAGTCTTGTCTGCTTCGCTCTCATTGTCATCTCTGCCATTAGTTTCTAGCTTTCCAGTGCTATGACATCTCAAGCACCTGGAAATACACCTCCCGACGAGCCTTGTGTAATTTTCAACATCAGCGAAACAGAAGTGGACCCAGAATTCTTCCAATTACCATACCCTCCAAAGCTTTCATTGAAGCGACAAGTATCGGAATCATTCCTCCAAACGCGTGGCTACATCAAGAAACAAAGAAGAATACACTCGAGCGGTCGTGAGACAGCGATCGACTGTCCTTGCTTGCCACCGCCAGCGTACAACATAGCCATGACTGGGCCCAGTTCAAACTTTCACAGTGCTTACTCTACCCTGCCTACCACACCCCCTACACCCGAAAACGAAACTCATCCACGAAGACCATCACAAGTCACCGAGATCATAGAGAAGGTCAACGCGAAGCTTAGGCGCCTCTTTGGTAGTCGAAGGGGATCCGTCGAGGATGTACACACATCATTCAACGCTACTGTCAGCGAGCAACCGAGTGTGTTTCATACCCTGAGTGGACCGTCAGAGAACTCGCACATCCAGCGTTATCCCGGGGATCACGTCAGGATGAGCGTGGCTTCCCTACCAACTGTAAGCGAGCACTTCATGTCAATGGCAAAGTAGGCTTGGCTGCTTCCACATCACCGCTGACTGATACACCCTTTAGACAACGTTCCAGGCGAGACGAAGAAACACCATGCAAACACAGTCGAACTGCGACTTACACTACGATGGAGATGGAGAACTGGAGCAGCTTCATAGCCTCCAGTCTTATAGTACGCAAAGTACGAGACATGGAGGACGAAAGCGGAAAGACTCCCAATTCAGCTTTAGCGATTTGTTGCGACCTCGACGATTCAGCAAAGCAGAGAAAGGCAAGGGACGGATGGAATACGATGAAGAAGCTGGATCAACCTCTCAAGACCAACTCCTCCATACTGATCGAGAGACCTCATCAGATCCAGTCAAATTCCCTCTAACGGAATATGGGACTTTGCCTCTTGGACCATCTGACCAGCATGCTGGCCCTTCAACGCCGTCGTCAGCTGCAGTATCACCGATGGAACAAACCATACCCATAAGGCCCAAGCCTGTCATACCTTCAAGGCCAACGCCCACAGCAAGAAAAGTGAGCGTGCGTCTTGTACCACCTACACCTGCGCCTCCACGCGTTCAGCGGCGGTCATCGACCAGCTCCATAGCCTCCTCCTCGTCGGTTTCTAGTCTCGACTCTACCAATCCAATGCCGATAGCAACCAGCATTTTCCTCCAACGCGCACGCGACATCGTGAACACACCCGGCACGGCCATAATCGAAGTAGGTGCAAACGGGCACTCTCAACCCATCTCCATCCCATCTTCACACCACAACAGCCGCCGCTCATCCATACTCCCGGAAGGATCAGCACGACCTCTAGATGACTCACCCACTCTCCCTCCATCCCTCACCGCATCAACCGCCGAACTCCTCCGTCATGGCGACCGTCCAGATACAGCACCTTCTTCACCCTCTCTCGATCCTACTCTTGTTCCTTCTCTGGATACCATGCAAACCCTGCACCTAGGCCCGCCTCAACTAGCTTTGCTCCAGCGATCGGTATCGAGTAGTTCATCACGCATGTTTCACGTCTCCGTCGAGCATCTGTCTACGCCTACGCCCGCACAGCCCGTCTCGCGCTTCAGTGCGTGTTCGTCTCTGGCCAGCAAACCTGCAGAACCCATTTCGCGGTTCAGTGCGTGTTCTTCTCTGGCTAGCAAGTATAGTTCAGCCGTGGAGCATGTAGATGATACGCC
>Ga0265797_10003154_pt1 | contig 26758 bp, 29 predicted proteins | sample P2T30metagenome_FD_192433 | JGI IMG/M metagenome (GOLD analysis project Ga0265797, IMG submission 192433) | Plant litter microbial communities from East Loma Ridge, Irvine, California - P2 T30 | ecosystem: Environmental > Terrestrial > Plant litter > Unclassified | place: USA: California... | reverse complement strand
TATTAATAATTAATAATATATATAAATAATATAAGTATTCTATAGTAGTATTAATATAAATAGTTATTAGTAACTATTGTTAGTAGTTAGTAACTAGACTCTTAAAGTACAGGATTAAAATTCTTTAAAGTATTTAAAACTTGAATCTATTCTAACTTAAAAGCTAAACTTAGCTTATTATATTAAAATTATCTTTCTTACTTTTAAATTCTACTTTTGTTTCTGTTTATAAGGTCTCTAAGGTTAGACTAAATAGATTAAAATTAATAAATATAGTAAGCTGAAGTAAAACTATCTCAAAATAGCTATAGCTATAATTATAGTGATTATAGATGCTTACGTTACACAAATTACTATAAAGTAAGTAGAGTGTCTTTAACTAATAAAGAGTCTATAGTAGAATATTATATTTATATGTACGTTAAGAAATAAACCTAGATAATAACAGGTTCAAAGAGATAATACTCTTTGATAATAGGCTGATAACCTTAGTAGTGTTGTTACAAAGACTATCTGCAACCTTCTTTCATGACCAGCCTACGTTGCGAATCTCCAGCTATTAATCACCCCTGTTTGCTCCTCTTTCGCAGTCAAATCTTTGTTCTTCTTATTGCACCACCACTTCGTCGCAAGACACAGTATGATAGTCAAGCCACATCCGGCAATGATACACCCACCTCCTGTCTCATACCTCGGCTCCTGGTTCGTGAGGAAAAAATATGGCGTGAACCAATGACTAACGCTTGACACACAGTTTGCGATAGCAATCAGTGCAGCTCTTTTGGTCCGCGGACGAGGCACAACTGTAGTCTCCCATGAGAGCTGGATGTTGAGTCCGACGAACGGTCCGCAACAGAGAAGAATCATGGAAAAATACCTCGCACCTGTATTCAGCGTGCTGATCATGATGATTGCTCCAATGAGGGTTGTCGAGATAGCGCCGATGATATGATAGCCGTGTTCGAGCATACGCCCGGACGACCATGACACGACTAGTGTGACGATATAAGCTATCACGTATGGCGGAGCCTGAACAAGATAGGTTTCGACCTTTCCAAAGCCCAAGGTGTCCATGATGGACGGAAAGAAGTCTTTGAATGATTGGGCGATGATAAGAGAGAAATGTATGCCGGCAAATAGCCACGTAAATGGATCTCGAATAGCCTGCATCAGCCCGCCAAGGTAGTCGCCTTCTTCGTCCTCCGATACCATACCAGAAGACACGGACTGGCGGTATTGCGCCATCTGTTGCTCTTCAGCGGTGAAGTAGTACGTTCCGGTGTTGTTGGGGAAGTTCGGAAGAAGCCAGAATCCGGGAATGGCAACCATGATGGACACGATACCCTCCAACAGGAGAAACCACTGCCATGCATGTAGACCCGCAATATTGTCCATGTTGGTCAAAATGCCCGCCGCAAGTAGACCAGAGAAGACATTCGAGACGATGTTTCCTGCGTGCCAGATTGCCATCCGTAGAGGACTTTCCTGTTTGGTATACCAGCATGAGGTCATGAGCGCTACCACAGGGAGGAATGGGCCCTCAGTGAAGCCAACAAGAAAGCGACAAAGCATGAAGTGCCATGGTCTGGTGCATGCAGGCATACAAATGGTGACGGATGACCACGCTAGCATTATACAGGGCATCCAGATGCGTGGCTTCTGTTTCGACATGATGATGTTTGCAGGTACCTGTGAGATGATGTATCCCACGTAGAAGAGCGAGATGCCAGCAGACCACTCCACATCGCTCATGTGAATGTCATGTTGCATGCCAGCAAGGCGGGCATTAGAGACATTGATGCGATCAAGATAACTGTCGGAAGTTAGTCAGTTGACTCTGAGCCACACAGCCAAGAAAGCTGTCTCACTTCATCAATAGCATCAACGTAATGATGAGCAAAAATTTCCAATCCAATTTCTTCAGAACAGCCTTGTTCAATCTGTCGAGCTCATCCTTGGACTTCTCTCGCAGCAGAGGATAGCTCTGGAGAAAGATCTCGGCTTCAGAAAGCCCAGCATCCTCAAGCTTCACAGTCTCGCAGCTTTGCTCCAGGAATTTTTTGTCGGTAGTCATGGTGATGTCGACGGTGGACGTTGGCTACTGAATGGCGGGTAGAGAGAAGAAAGGGTCTGAGCGGTGCAGCATCCGGCGATAGCGTTTCGAGATCTTCGGCTTCTTTATACCTTGCTACAACAGCTAATGTACTCCAAGAATCGATATGATGCACAGTTGGCCATGCGTTTTCCCGTCCATCGTTGCCTGTCCAGCGTGCGGGGATGGTTCGTGTCGCCCACACATTCCCCAGATCCCAGATGCCCTACTAGTCGCTTGCCTAGACATTTCTTCTGAGCTTGGTGCTATCGGTAGTCGTCCGATGATTGTAGCGTCTCGGGACTGATGCGAAGGCCACATCTTGCGTCGGTGGTCGCCCGAGAGGTGGCGTGGTAGAAGCGGGGAAAGGATGCCCTGACAGGCGCACTTGCTCCCGTTAGACCCTGCATGACTCATGCACAGCACGTACTCATGTTCCGCACTTCGGTCATGTCCCGAAAACATGTCGGTAGCCCGATACTGTGTGTAGTGGACCGAAAGGATCATAAATGATGTCGTAGTGCAAGGGATTACGTCGCATTACTTATTGCAGTCAATAGACGGCCAACAAGACGCTCTTATACCTCAAACTCTGTCTAGTCCTTCAATTTGGTACTGTCAACACAAGATCATCACCAGACAGAAACGGCGATATGGCTGAACTTACTCTCCATAACTCTATTCGGGAGAAGATGCTCCGCGATGAGGTAGCATACACCTTGTCTGTTAAGCTTGTTCGCAGTGTCGAACTTCCAATGATGGCGAAAACCGCAGGATTCGATGGCATACTCATTGACATGGAACACTCGACCTTTGACTTGGACACAACCAGTATGTTTTCCCTTGTTGACCTTCCATTCTTCCCAACATTTGTGTCTCTAGAGGCTGATATGACTCAGGTCAGATCTGCATAGCTGCCCTATACGCTGGCATCTCTCCCATAGTTCGTGTTCCATCTAAAGATCCTTTCTTCGTTTCTCGTGTACTAGACGGAGGCGCCATGGGGGTCATAGTCCCGCACATCCGATCTGTACAGGACGCCAAAGATGTAGTCGCCGCCGCGAAGTTTCAACCCGTTGGTCACCGTTCGTCGACGAACAACATGCCACAATTCCAATATCGACACCTCTCCGCCAAGGCTATGAGCCCCGTGTGCAACCGCGAAACACTCGTCATTCCGATGGTAGAGACACTAGAAGCAGTTGATTGCGTTGAAGAGCTAGCAGCCATCGAAGGTGTTGATAGTCTGCTGATTGGCACCAATGACATGTGCGCCGAACTAGGTATTCCGGGTCAGTACGAGAGCCCGCAATTGCTCGAGGTCTACGAGAAGACTATCAATGCCTGCAAAAGGCACGGGAAATGGGTGGGTGTAGGAGGTTTACATTCGAGACTAGATCTTGTAGAGAAAATTTGCCAAATGGGAGCGCGATGGGTCATGGCAGCGACAGATGGGCCATTGCTCCTCGGTGGAGCGACAAAAAGAGCAAGTGAGATGGCACAACTGAGCGAAAGAGTCAAGCATATCGAACAACCGACCCACCAGGAGGCGAATAGAGCTGCAATCGAGTCGACTAATGGAGTTATCGATGTCTTGAAAACAAAGGCTGGTGTTACTGTTGCAGAATTGACGAACGGCCACACGAATGTATTGGCTAGCTCTTAGTCAATAAGATATGTTTACAATATAGAGATAAACTGACCTTGCGTGTTGTATGAGTATATCCGGCATCGTTGAGTACGTCAAAAGACCAATAGTCATGAAAAGTGTCTCCCTGATCGTGGGGCGGCAATTGTTCTTACGTTCCAAACAGCGGGACCAATGGTTCCCAGGATTCGATAGCTGGCCGCAAAGTGCCACAAAACCCATATCTGAGAAGCCCAGTTGTTTCGGAGCAATTTGCATTCCCTTAGAAGCAATCGAACTTGAGTTCGTTGTAGGTATCCTAGGTTATTCTGACTGGTGGGACCCGAACTCGCTAGCGCCTCGTCCTGTGCCCAATGCCTCGGTTCGCCACAGCGTTTCCACCTCGATCTTCGAACCTAGGCCCCAACTCGGACTTAACCTGTCAACATGACCACTATGCAATCGCAAGCCTGCGAAAGATGTTGGAAGAGAAAACAGAAGGTTGGTGGGCGCATTTCCCCGCGTGATAACGACATATGGTAACACCTGCCAACAGCCGTTCTCCCCTAATGTTCCGTTCTTGTTCTCAGGGCAGGATGATCCGCCATCACTCTGTGAACTCACGTCGTATTGACATATCGCTGACAGGTGGTGTAGTGCTCCCGCGAAACACCAACATGCCAACAATGTCTCAAAGCCTCTTCACAATGTGTGCAGCGACGCTTGGGTTCGACCATCGATGCTTCTGATCCATCTTCTATCTCATACATCGAGTCTTTGAAGTTGAGAATCCGTGATTTAGAAGGTAGATGCAAGCGGCAATCTGATGTACGGCACGACGACCTCAACAGCAACGATTCCACAACTCAGAGTTGGAGTAGCGATTCGACGAGAGCTGACACTCCTCGTGCGCCGAGCAATGGCGGGACTGGAACATCGGTTGTTTACAATAGACCAGGAGACGACTTGCGAAACGCTATGCATGAAGCCAACTACTTGAGCTTGAGTGCAATGGCGGAGCCTACCGATAGGCAGTCGTTCTCGAACCAGGAACTTTCATTCTCAACGTTATTTGTCGCTGCCGCAAGCGTAGGAGGTGCCAATCCCAGTATACCTTCCGGAACCAATCAGTCAGTTTCCGGCTCCATAGCAGACTTCCGGGGTCAGATTTTCCCTTATGGTAGTAGGTTCGACGCTGATCAAGCTGTCGAGGCATTCCAAACCTTTCTCGGAACAGCCCCAGCAACCTTCCCCAGCATAACACGCGGCGATCTCGAAGAACTTTACAACACTGTTTCCACGGCAGAGCGAGATGGAGTTCTCGAGATCATAAGTAGCGAGTCTCCAGATAAGGTTTTACTTGTAAGAACAGGCATTGCGCTTGGCATGCTGCTATCTCCAACCTACAGCTTCACGGAAGTGCTAGCATCAGAGCTAGCATCCAAAGCCGTACAGCTTATGCCACGCATCCTCGATCAGTCAGAGGATCTAGCGGTTGTACAATGTCTTACGGCTCTCACTGTTTATTCACTGTACACAACGTATGGCGGATCCTCATGGCATCTGCTTGGACTGGCAATGACACGTTGCATTTCTTCGGGTATGCATACCTCGCGAATCTCCGACATGACTTCAGAGAGCGAGATCAAGAGGCAGAATGGTAGAGCTTTCTGGACGTTGTACGTCTTGGACACGCACCTCAGTACAGCCATGGATCGGCCATTTTGTCTCAACGACAGCGATATCATGATGTCGCCACCTTCGTCCCCACGAACTGCACCGATGGATACGGGCTTCACGGCTTTGCAACATCTGATCCAACACGCACAAATTCTGCGTTCTATCCGGAACCGCAGTGAGGACGATCTACTTTGTCATTTCGTCAATCTAAGTCATTGGAAAGAAACAATACCTGCCGCATTGTCAGCAGCGGGTTCAACGAAGAACCAACTCCATGTCAGAGGCCTCGTGGAACTACTTAAATGCCCTTTGATGGCCCAAGACGTGCATCGAGATATGATGCTGAGACACATTGAAGGAGAATTGGCTGACTACGCGGCTGCGACTGAGCATCAGCTTACCAGCCATCAACGTGCGCCTGGAGCCCTGGAGGGATATTTAATCTTTTCCATCGGTGCATTCAGCGCATCGCAGCCGCCTGATGAGGGACGGCAGAGGTGTGTGCTTCAATGCCTGAGCAGCCTCACTATGATATCGATGCGCTACACTGCTTTCCAGGGATTTCGCAGCATACTTGTTGCATTCCAGTCTAGATCAGCTTCTAGAGAGCAACTTCAGGCCCTGATGAGCGCATCTGAGATCGCTGTGTCACCTCAATTACAACAGCTCATTCTGGGCAATTTGTGAGTGGCTCATGGAGCCCATCGCAAAATGCACCTGCTGCCATTTGCTGCCATTGAGAGACCTTCGCCTTCGGCATCTTGCGTCCCAAGCCAGGTTGAATCGTGCGCTTGATTTCGTGCCTCGGCTTTACCAACCGGTGGGGCCAAACAGCCCAGGGAAAGACCTGGTTTTCCCACACCCTGTTCGGGAGAGGCGGACATCCTCCGACGCTAGTGCCGACATCTTTCGGTGGTCGTCCGACAAGCCGTGTTACTCTGCACATCATCTGTCCTTCGGCATGTGAGCGCGGTGTCGGCTTCTCCAATATGGCAGAATGCTGTCTGTATTTCAGAACCTGGTGTGTCCCCATTTCTATAGGCATTGTACATCCAGACACGTGTTGTTTTCAGTGTCCTGGCTGTATTTTGACAACCAGTTGCAGTTCGACATTGCCCTGGCCTTTAAATTTTTACTTACTTGAGTTCTCATCAGCCACCCTGCTATCACACCGTAGCTGTCGCCATGGCACCAGGACTTATTGACTCGGGAATTACTTCCGAATCCTCAACTTCGCCAAACGGAGTCAACAAGCCAACGGTTTATCTACTGGATACGTTACATCCTCAAGCCATCGAACGCGCCCGGTCGTTATTCAACACTATACTACCTTCAGACCCTAAGCACGCAGAGTGGAGGGAGCATGCTGAATACCTGGTGATTCGCGGATCGTACCTGACCACAGAAGACGTCGAAGCATGCAAGAACCTAAAGGCCATCGGAAAACAGGGTGTCGGGATCGACAAGATTGATGGAGAAGCCTGCAAAGCGCGCGGAATCAAGATCTTCAACACGCCCGGAGTCAATGCGCAGTCTGTCGCTGAGACAGTCCTCTCGCTCACGATGTCTGTAGCTCGTGAGATTGGTCGCATCATAGCGCTACAGAGTGTTGGCATCAAGGTACCGAAAGAAACTTGCTCCGGCTTGATCATCAACGACAAGACGGTCGGCATCGTGGGTATGGGGAACATCGGGCGGAAAGTCGCACAAATCTTTCAAGGCGGACTAGGGTGTCGTATAGTCGCATACGATCCACTATTGCCAAAGGATGCTTGGGAGGACATTGCGCACACACGGGCAGAGACGCTTGATGAGGTGCTCTCTGTCTCTGACGTTCTAACACTACACGTGCCTCTTCTGCCACAAACCCGAGGTCTCATCTCGTATGAACAACTTAAGATGATGAAGCGCACTTCCATTTTGATCAACGCCGCGAGAGGTGGAATCGTGCAAGAGGCGGATCTCGAGCGCGCTTTGAAAGAAGGTCTCATCTGGGGAGCGGGTCTTGACTGTCATGAGCATGAACCACCAACAAAAGAGGTATATGGTAGTCTTTGGGAGACCGGACGCGTCGTGAGTACTCCACACGTAGGTGCTGCAACGGCTGAGACGCAAATGCAGACTGCAATAGCAGCAGTAGATCGATTGTATGAGTATATTAAGACTAAAGGCGCTATGTAACAAACGAACTGCTCAACAAAACAATTTGCGCTCATCATTCATATTCCTGCTTATTCGTAACCGAGAAGATTCCAGCAATTCATCTCGGGATTTAGCGAACCCCATGCGTATTCACCCAGCCCTGATTCAAGTTGGTTCATAAGATCGTCTGTAAGACCAATAGCAAGTTCTTGCGGAAATTGAGCAGTTGTGATGTCGGGAAAGTCCCGAAGTGAGATGGCATCTGCTGTTGTTTGTTGCTGTTGTTCGTCGACGGATAGCAGATAATGTCCATCGACAGTACCTATGCCAGAATGTAGCGGATTCCCATTGACTGAATGACTCGAGAAAACTTCCGGATTTGAGAGATGGCCTGAGAGCTGCTGGCGGTGTTGTGAAGTAGGGGCCGCTGTGACGTTGGCTGACGAGGGTAGTAAATGCGCGAAACGGTCTTTCACAAACTCTTCCTTTATGACGTTGAACACAGTCGCAAAAGACCCTGCGTCTGGCATCTTGTCTTTGAAGAAATCTAATAGTGAGCCGCAGATATGAAGTGTTCGCAGAGGGTCCGTATGAGTCGCAGAGAGCCCATGGTTGTCGGTCAAGACATCCAAGATAACACAATAGATTACAGTGAGGCCGGCTGTGAAGATAACCTGAAAGTAGCTGCGCGTCCAAGTGATAGCGTCTTTGCTTCGTAGATTCGCATATAACTCTATTGTACGCGTTGCTGACATGTAGCACGCTTTCAGTATCTCCTTTAGTATGGACGCGCCAGAGAACTGTCGTGCCGGAAGGTTGTGCATAGCGCCACGGGCAAGCAGAAGGCGGTCTTTCTCATACATAAAGTCATGCCATTCAGATCGCTCGTACAGACATCTGGGTCCTGAGAAGACAGGTGCTGACGCCCGTATCGCATGAAGCTCGCTATCGAATTGAGAGAAGGACGAGTAGACATTTCCGATTGATCGGAATGCTGGTGTCCGAGTGCCGTCTGCAGTACTGCTTGAGGGTGATTTGCGACTGGTGTAAAAGGCTGTGTGCACCCTTGAGCTTAGACGTCGCAGCTTGATGCAGAACAAGTTGATTGAGACTTCGCTTGGGTGTACAGCCGTGACAGTCGGAACGGTATCAAGTACATTTGTCCCAGATGTTATGATCGTCTCGTCGTCCGCATCTATGGGCAGTGGCATGCCTATCTCTGACTCAAGTAGAGCGAAAGGACGACCCAGAATGCCAGAGCTGTAACGATCATGAACGTAACACTCCCAAAATATCCTGCGCTGGTGTTGTTCTTTCAAAGGGTCCGGATTGCCATATGCGTTCAGATGCAGACCCCATTCGATACATTGGCGCATACAAAGGTGAGATATTTCCCATATCGACGCTCCAATACGATGGTACATGCCGAACCTTGCTATGAGCAATAAGTTCTGGATAGCGTCCAGACCTTTGATCAGCGGTATATCGGCAAGGTAACTTTCGGCAGCAAGATAGTAGCCGTATGGATGTTCAGCACTTTGACCAGCACTTTGGCAAGCCCGATGTCTAGTTGTGTCGCTGATTGCAAATAACATGAAAAGGCGGAAGTTGTCCTGAGCGGAGGGTCTCCCTAGTGATGGCGGGACTGAGTAGACCCGGTTGAAGACGTCCAGCATCTCGCTGCGTAGTAGAAAAGCATGGTGGACATGGAACCGAGTGAAATAATTGTCAAACAATTGTCGCGCTTGTACCATCGGTGGCAGAGCGTTAGCAACGGGCCGATGCCTAACGATACGAGGACGCTTCTTCAGCTGCTCCAGTATTTGGGCGCGATGGTGCTGCCATTTGATATCAGAAAGAATGCTCTGCAAGAAACCTAATCCACTGCCATCGCCGACAAATCCGCTTTGAGTTCCCGAGCTCGCTGCCGTTTCAGGGCCTGCCGGTGTCGGATGGGAACCGTCCGATCTCTCAGTCGAGACTGGAGTGACAACGCCTGCATCGTCGAGTGCACCAAGTCTTTGCGTTAGGCCGCGCTCCTTCTCTTCTAATTGCCTGATATAATCACGTGCATACTGCTCTCCAGTAATCGGGTCGACAACGATACAGGCGACACTGCCTTTCGCACAGTTGGTACATTTGGGTGCTTGCCGGTCACATTTGACTTTGCGCAATCTGCATTTTTGACATGCAGGCAGCTGATTTTCGCGTTCTTCGGACATGACCCATGATCTGAAAGGTTGGTTTGTAGCACAATGTGGTGAAGGATAAGTTTGGTTGGGCGTCACAGGGAGCCCCGAAGTTGGTGGCGGTGTTCCTGAGCCGAGGGGCAGGGGCCGACCATTGGCGCTGCCGCGGCAAGATAGGTTGCCCAGGCCTTGGAGTTGCACTGAAGCCGCGAAACATGAGAGCCTTCAATCTGTACCACTGCCCAAGTCTCGGAAATCGGCACAAGAGTTGCCATGCAAAGATTGATACAATTCGTAAATATGAACAAACATGCTATGTGCGCCGATGGCTACAGATCTGACCCCATCAAGATAGAAGGCAAGAATCTTGGTTTGCTCGCCACTGCAAGGAACCATCCGCTCAAATCTTCCCTCAACCCATGCGCCTTTGCGCGGTCGATCCAGTCCTCCATCGGCATGACTTCCACTGGGTCTTGGATTTGTGTCGCGACGAACTTGTTCAAGTCCTGCGCCGAAACCTTTTTACTGCCCGCGATATGTTTGTATCGAATGCCGCCGGTAGATGGCAGAAGCGCTTCCTCTACAATGTGCTGAGCTACTTGATCCACAGGCACAATGTCAAAACAACCCGTCCACTTCTTCGGCAGTGGCACAGCCCTAACTTCCCTCGAAAATCGCAGCAGAGTGCCCAGCGCGTCATGCGGCAGGACATCATCCGGCTTCCCAGCAGCCTCGACGACAGTGCTCGGACGATGCACTGTAACCGGTATTTTGTATGATGCTGATGCGTTCTCCAGGACGACTTCACTTGCCCATTTACTTGTCGTATATCCACTCGCACCCGTTGGCGGAATGTGTTCCGCTACTGACTTCTCGCGCAGCGACGACAGATTTGTTAGCTCGGCAACGCCGGCTGTAGATACGTAGTGAAACGGAATCCGGCGGGGTGTTGCCACACAAATGGGCTCTCTAGTCGACGTTACGTTCGCTGCACGGAGAGAAGCGTAAGGTTGGAGGAAAGAAACTGTAGCACCGTTATGCACAATCATGGTGATGCTGGCAGCCAAGGAGGAGAAGTCTTTTTGAGAGAGGCCAAGCAGCGGACTAGCCAGGTCACTTGCATGCAGATAAACATTGGGATAGGTAGTAACGATGTCTTGCAGGCTGTCGGGAGAGCGTACAGCAACACAGTGAACGGCAGCCACCTGATCATGACTGTATGTTTTCCGAAGCCATAGTCCAGAGCTTTGAGCATACATCCGGCAATACCAGTAGCAAATATCTTGGATCTAAGTCAGCTCAGGTATGAGTGTAATCTCATGTCATTCTACCCACCGCAGCAGCAAGAGTCAGCCAGTTATCAGCATGTTTCCACGGATTTGTAACGAACGACTGCGCATAGAACCTCAAGGTCACAGCTGCGACAAGTGTAACAAGACATACTACATGCACTGCAATGACTTCGCCCAATCGGTCTTCTGCCCAGTGCTGAAGCTGAATTTGGGTGGCGTTCGACATCTTGACGCCTCACGTCAAGAACTGATGGCTTGGGTTTAGGATAACAGTGGTGCACACTCTGTTCTCCATGTCAACTACGAAAAAAGGCCATGCACACAGGAAAATGTCGACCCGCAGATGACATGCAGCAAAACGCCGAATCTGCGGCTGAAGTGTGGGTGTGTATACCCATTGGATGGTAGCGAGGTAAGCAACAAATAGGCAATATCCGCCCGTTGCAGCGCAGTGTTTCTTATGTCTTACGGCAGTCTGGCAGCCAAGGTTGGAAGGCTCCAGGTATGCTTCAACAGCACCCCTGCCGTTGTCCAATACCGGTACTCCAACATGTACGGGTAAATTGACAATCGCCATACAACCTAGCTTTGGTGCCTTTTGATTCGAACATTGGCGATTAGACTGCACTTGCAGCTGCATTAGCTGCGGTCCCGAGGCGCACTTTCCCCGAGCCTGGCCGTTGCTTACCGGTCGATGCATATTCTGTATCTGTACCTCATCTCAAACGGACTGTCAGTTTCTTTGTTATGTATGCCTAGGTAAGATCACGGCCCTCGCGAGGGAGAGCATAGAACGCAGCGGCATGCTCTCCTTCTGTGGCGTACTTGCGCATGATCTGGAATAGGAGCCAATCGGAACACTCCATGATGAGCCCTCCCACCACGCCGCAATAAGCGGCACAATATATATACTACCGGGACTAAGTCGCGTTAACTCGCACTGGTTGGACTACTACCATGTTTACACCTCCTACCTCTATTAGCAAAACCCGGGACGCCTGCGACAGATGTCATTCCAAAAAGCTCCGGTGCGAAGGAAATGGGCAGTCTTGCACCAGATGCGCGCAGGCAGGCTCAGCATGTATCTTCAGCCCGCGTCAAGCGTACAACAGTTCGAATAGGCGGCGGCGAGGAGCGGATGCACCGAGGACCGCAAGGAGATGTTCAACCAGCATTTCAACGCGTTAGTATACCAAAGGCCACAGATTTAGTCAGCCTCACTGAACCCGTACAAGGTTCTACATCACAAGAGCCGCCCAATTGGACAACAACAAACCTGGTGACGCTTTTGACTCCCACCTCGGACACTGTTATCCTGCCACTGCCACGGGACGAAGGGATCGACTTCTGGAAACATGACGACTCGGGTACGGCAACAACTAGCGTGTTCTCAGACAGTGCCCAAGAAGTTAATCACATCTTACCAACAGACGCGTTTGGGTCTGGTGCGACCATATTTCCTCGTGCGCGTAGCACGATTGTAGAAGCCACGCTCTCTTCCGTGGTCCACGACATCTTCCACAACCTCGGTACACTCCGACTAGAATTTAGAGCACTTGACGGATCTATACAGTATCCGGAAGTGTATGCGCGTATCTTCCAAGTATCACAAGCCTTTGTACAAATACTAAAGGACGTCGAAACCCAGGATGCTCCCTTTCTCGATCCCAAGGATCGTACTTGCGCTGAAGTGGAAGACGCAGATATCGTCTGCACAATGTCTTGCTTTCTGAAGCTTTTGACAGGCTACGATCGGATCTTTACATTTTGGCTCGATTTGATGACTAGCTCCCTAGAAGACGCAACTGTGAAGGCGACATTCCGCCACACAATCACTCACTTGTTACCGACTGTATCCATCGGCTCTTTTGTAGCTCCGCCTTGCTATCTATCACAGCTGTGTCTGGTTCTCGACGTAGCCGGCCGCATGTACGACGAGTTCCAGGACGGGCTCAGGCGCTTTGCCAAGACACTCAACGAACGTGATCGTGCGATTTCGATGGAGCGCATTTCATATGTATCTGATACGACTACTGAGCTAGTCATAGGTCGCGAAAGATCAGTCGCTCTAAAAAAGCAAAAGGTGCTGGAATGTTCACGAGATGAGGGTCTGAAGAGGCGTTTCGATACGACGCTCGTATCTAGCTAGTATACTTGTCTATCTTTTCCCTGGCTCATACGGAAAGAGCATGAACCGCCAAGCAGTCGAGTGTACTGAAAAAGTAACAAGACCGCGTAGAGATGTCAAATACGAAAAGGATGGACATGGAACAAACATGCACATTTCATCATTTCTTCGCCTCACCTTTGGTTTCGAGACCAAACTCCGTCTTTATAGTGTCCTTGAGCTTGATTTCTTTGAAAAACCACGTTGCTAAGAATCCCAAAGCTGAGAACGCAATGAGAACCTGCCAAACAGTCTTGAGTGCACCTTGGTATGTTCGGATGAGTTCGGAGCGTGTCGGCTCCGTAAATGCGCCAATGTAAGCAGCCGAGGCCCTCTCGTATGCCATACCATTCTGCAACAACGCTCGTACATTCTCGTCAGTAATCTGCTTGGACAGCTCTCCAAAACGTGTATTGAAGATAGCCGCTGGAATCGACACTCCCCAGATGGAGCCGAGACTACGGAGGAAACCCCACGTAGCGGTTGAGGAAGCGCCGTCGCTTTCCGGAAGACTGACCTGTACAGCTGGGAGAGTTGAGGCGGTTACGAGTCCAATACCAGCGGCTCCTATGATTTGGAAGACTACCCATTCAGCCATCGATGAGGCAGAATCAAGCATGGTGAAAAGCCCGGCGGCAAGGGTCATAAGGGCAAAGCCCACAATGTTCAGCGGTTTGTAACGGCCAGTAGCAGTGACCAAGCCACCAGCAATGATTGCGAAAGGGAGCACTACGATGACAGTAGGCAAGAACTGAACGCCCGACCGGGTGGGACTACTCAATAACACTACTTGAAAGTACAGTGGTAGGAAGTAGGTTATCCAGTAGAGTATCATGCCGTGGAGAAAGACTAGTAAAAAGCCAGTAAACGAGGTACAGTTGGTGAAAAGCCTTGCAGGAACAACCGGCTCCTTCTGACCGCCAACTGCTTCATATATGTGGAACCCGATCAATCCGAGAAGCCCTAGAACGAGAGGCACGATTGTACGCCAAGACGACCATGGGCGGAGTGTTCCTCCATAGGTTAAGGCAATCAAGATGGATACCATGGACAACGTGAGGATGACGTTCCCGGTGTAATCGAGTCGCTTGAGTTTGTTCTTTAGAGCCATCTCCTTGTCGTACTGAACTTGCAAGAAGGCGACCAAGAACATCAGGGAGACACCAGCTACGGGAAGACCAATGTAGAAGACCCAACGCCAGGAGGCTCTGTCGACCAGTATACCTCCCACAAAAGGTCCTAGCGAAGAGCCAACAGCGAAGAAGGCGAAAACGATCCCCATGACAGCGCCGCGCTTTCGCTGTGGAACTAGATCGCATACAATGATGTCGATAAGCATGTTGACACCTCCAAGACCGACGCCTTGAAGTGTGCGTCCAGCGATGAGCATTCCAGCGGATCTAGCACCTCCAGCAATACCGCTGCCAAGCGCGAATACAGCAACTGTGAATATAATAGGCCATCGGCGACCAAAGACGTCGGCCAGCTGCCCAAATAATGGTTGTACGACCGCGCTGACGTGGTTTTAGTCATGTGGACGATATCAGGACATTGATAGCACAAAGGTGCAATTTACCTGGAGAGAAACAGTGCGTTGACGAACCACACATAGAGTTCGCGAAAATCCAGCTCACGGGCGATGCTGGGAAGCGCTGTGGCGGTAACAGTGGCTTCAATTGCGGTAAGAAGGGAAGTAAAGCACAGGCTGAGAATGATCATCCAGAATCGCCATCCGTAGTGGGTCGTATCTTTCGGAGGAGCATCGTCTGCCTGACCCTCTGATGCTAAGCTAGTTTCTAAAGTGTGCGTGTATTGTGTAGCTGAGAAATCTTCCTTGGTCTCGCCGTCGGGTGTCGAAGTAGCAGTCATGTTATTTGTGCAGAGGGGTTCCAGGTGTTGAGTGCAGATGCAGATGCGGATGTTGTTCAAGGCGATAACATACGTGCAAGTATCCGAGCCACGGACGAGAGATTTCGGCTCCCACACATGGTTTTCGTGTCTGCATTGTCGAATTCGCCGGAATCTGCAGCAAAACATGTACGAGAAAGTGAAGTTGTGATCCAACACATTGGTTCGACCAGTGCTTGCACTCCAGCTGCTTTTTCCCATTGGTACTCTGACCCCTGTTCGGCGAATTCGCGCGTGCGTTTTGCTTACTCACACGCTGATAGGAGCGTGCAGGCTGAGAATCTTACCGGCGTGTTCGGTATTTTGACCAATGCTTCGCATTAACGAAAGCGCCCAAGTACGGACAGATGATTTGTCTCGCTTGAAGCATAACTTTCCGATCCAGGAAGCTATCATTAGGCCTTCGCCATCATGCATCGATTTTTCAAATCCGAGTTCTTCAACTTTGAGTTCCTGCGCATTCTAAGCACGAGGCGCTATGGGGGTTGTGGAATCGGAGAAGCTCTGGAGGCTGCGGTGCATATCAAAGACGGTGACCCGCATTCATGGAGTACACAATGGTCAGTCCTCAGTACTAAAGCTGAGGAACTAAGCAAAGAAGCGCAAAAGGCGGGCAACACGATCACGGCCCATAATGCCTTGTTGCGAGCAAGTAACTATCGCCGTGCAAGTCAATACATGCTCAACGCGCCCGACCCTACGGAAGCAACCTTGGCGATTACCAGGCTAGAGAAAAGTGAGACCCTGTTCAAGCAAGCTCTATTGCTTCAGGAAAGGATCACTGTCCATGAACTAGCAATCCCCTACGGCAAAGGCATACATCTTCCAGCATACTTATATGTGCCAACACAATTTGGAAAAGATAATGGCGTACCTCTGGTCATCAGCCTGTCGGGAGGCGACTCCACGCAGGAAGAGATGTTTGTGGTGTCTGCGTACGCCGGATTGCCGAGAGGATATGCAGTCCTTACCTTTGGAAGCCCAGGACAGGGCATCTTGCTGAAGCGGGAAAGGTTACCCATGGAACCAGCGTATGAGAAGGTGACATCTACGGTACTAGACTTTCTCGAGCATAACAACTCGAGTGACCAGGCCAACTATGGGTTGGATCTCAACCGGGTTGCCGTTGTGGGACAGTCGCTGGGCGGTTATTTTGCACTGAGAGCCGCAGCCGACCAGCGTGTCAAGGCGTGCATCGCGGTCGATCTTCCATGTGACATGTGGGATTTGGCGCTCTATCGTATGCCGGGGTAGTTCATGAGAGGATGGGTCCGCGGTATTATCACGGGCTCCATGTTCAAGTGGACGGTGGGCCTGCTGTCGAATCTCAACTACCAGCTGAAGTGGGAGGTGGCGCACTTGCAAGCTATGTCAGGTGCAGACAATGCGGCAGACGCTTTTCGATTCTTCAAACAGCCCACTCTGAGGAACGCCGACGGGAGCCAATATCTTCGTAATGTCAAGTGCCCGGTGTTGGTCACCGCGCCTACCAACGCAATGTACTTCGATCTTGAAGTGAATTCGAAGAAAATCTTTGCGACACTTGATCATATGAAATAAGGAAAAAGAGATTATTGGGTCCCTGGCACACTGTATGAAGGCGGGCTGCAAGCCAAAGTGTGTGCCTTCGAGTTGGCAAATTATCGCATCTTTGGTTGGTGCGACGAACATCTGTAGATATGACGTAGCAGCAATGACAAACAGTGCCCAAACAAGCGTTTTGATTCCCAACACATCAGTCGTTGCCGTTAGTGAAGTTGCTTCGGGAAGTTTGAAACCTGTACTGTGAGGTGTAATACATGTGAGGTCGGAAGAGATGGTCCGGAACTTGATAGGGCTAACGCACGCTATGACCATTAGCTCCACCAAAAAAGTTCAGCGGCAGGCGCGAACTCGACTGCAGCCAGCAGCGCATTCACTCACCACCAGCGCCTCACAGACATTTAGAGCATGGCGCCGCCTTCCTTCTCGCCCGACACATCCATCTCTTCGCATACCCTCTCAATCGGCTCCGCCCAGCCACCACACATGGAACTCCAGCCATCCGCCGCGACTTCGCCCACAAGTCTGCTCACCAAACCACTCGCTTTTCTCCAGCCCACCCCGCAGCTCAATGCGACATTCCTAGCCGCCGCCAAACGCTACCTGGACCCGGTGGCTGCCGGCGTAAGCGCGTCGCAATCCCAACGACAGCAAGATCTGCGCAAGAAGCGGAAGCGGGGCGGGGGTTACGACGATGATATCACCATCTTACACTTGAAGAAGGTGCATCTGGACGGATTCGGCGTGAATCAGGTGTTTGAGCAGACGCGCAAGATTGTCGAGGCGACGACAGATGAAATCGAACTTTCGCTACCCGACCAAGAAGACGGAGTTGTCGCTGTGCGCGACGGCGAAGACGACGATGAAAGCATCGAGGAAGCTGAAGAGGAATACCACACCGACTCGGACATAGGCGAAGAGGGTGTGGATTGGGAGTACGATGGAGTAGACGAAGACGAGGATGAAGACGCGCTGGATGAAGAGCAGGACGACGAGGACATTGACATGGAAGACGGGGCAGAGGGCATCTTCTCTGATGCTGAGTCCGACGATGCACCTGCTGAGACCTACCAACCCGACCCCAACGGTCTCAACGACGGCTTCTTCTCTATAGACGACTTCAACAAGCAGACCGATTTCCTAGAACAGCAGGATCAGAGAGGGGAGGGTGCGGATAGCGACGATGACGAGATAAATTGGGAAGCAGATCCTATGGAAGACGGCGCATCCAAAGTCAAGGCCAATGGTGTTGGAGGGGATGCATCAGACGATGAGTCTGACGAAGGTGGGCCAACCTTTGGCAATGCAGATCTGAATGCACCGGAAGGCGATAGTGGCGATGAAGACGACGTCGAGGAAGGTGACCTCGATGGCCTTGATACCGGTATGAACGCCAACAACGTCATGTACAAGGACTTCTTCGCACCTCCCGCGCAGAAGGCGAGCAAAAACAAGAGCGGCAAGAAGCGCGGACGACCCAACCCCCACAACTTCCCTGAGAAGCAGGCACAACCGGAAGAAGAAATCGAAGAGGACGTAGAAAAGACTATAGCCAAGGTACACCGAGATCTCTTCGAGGACGACGACGATGTCGAAAGCGAAGGCGATCTATCCGACGTAGATCCCGCAGATCCGAAGTCGAGGCGATCAACACACGAACGAAGACAGGCCAAGATCGCAGAAGAGATCAGGAAGCTGGAAGCGGCCAACGTCGCGAAACGGGAATGGCAGCTGTCTGGTGAAGCTCGTGCAGCCGACCGACCACTAAACTCGCTTCTCGAAGAGAATCTTGAGTTTGAGCGAGCCGGCAAGCCCGTACCGATCGTCACACAGGAAATCTCCGAAGACATTGAAGCCCTAATCAAACGCCGCATCTTAGCCGGAGAGTTCGACGAGATACATCGCCGACGACCTGACGATCTAGCCACCGGTCCTCGCCGCGGCCGCATCGAACTCGACGACACAAAGTCCGGCAAAGGTCTCGCCGAAATCTATGAAGAAGAGCACCTCCGCGCCACCGACCCCAACTTCGTCGAAGCCAAGGATGAGAAGCTCAAGAAGGAGCACGACGAAATTGCCGGCCTCTGGAAAAGCATATCTGCCAAGCTCGACTCCCTGAGCTCCTCGCACTTCAAACCCAAGCCTGCAGCTCCTAACCTGGAGATCCGCACCGACGCTCCTGCTATCGAAATGGAAGATGCGCGGCCCACTGCTGGCGGCGAGGTGGCCAGTGCAAGCATGCTCGCGCCTCAGGAGATCTACAAGCCTGGCGAGGAGAAGACCAAGACGGAAATTGTCACAAAGAGTGGTATGCCAGTTGCCCGCGAGGAGATGTCGCGAGAGGAGAAGATGTCCAGGCGGAGACGCGCCAAGGAGAGAGCAAAGAAGGCCGGTCTTAACAAGCCGGTGGAAAAGAAGACAGAGGGCAAGGAGAAGAAGAGGGGCGAGAAGAAGCAGCTCGTCAGTGATCTCAAGAAGGGTGGTGTACAGATTATTGGAAGAAAGGGTGTGCTTACTGATGTTGAGGGCAAGGAGGTCAAGGAGGCTGCGAAGAGGGGCGCGGGAAGCTTCAAGTTATAAGACGACAGCTTGCAGATTTTGGGCGTTTCTTGCAGAACTTGGGAATGCAATGTAGTACTTTCAATGCCATTGATGTTGGTTGCGGCTTGGCTATTCATTCCCGGATATATTCTACTGCGACTTGTGTAACGTTGAAAGGCATATTCCATCAGGTTGATTGATGGTTGATTTTCTTGTATTTACGTTGAACCATAGTACACTAAGCATTTCAAACGGTTACGGAACGTCGAATGTATGCTCCAAATGTTCATTCACAGTGAGAAGAATCCAGTCTTTACAGAAAAAGGACAAGTCATTTTGGTAGTGTAACTCGTTCGTATATACATCGGGCTCTACATAAATCATCTCTATATACATACATCCTCATAACGTCATAAGCATACCCTATCGAAATTCATCATCGCATCACAGCACAATCATACCAAGTCCACAGCCGAAGAACGCCACGGCCATTCCCCAGACACTCAATCTCGAAACAAAACTCGCCTGACTACTACTGCTGCTGCTGGGCTCCGCTTTACTCGTTACGCCACTCTGGCCACTCGCAGTCGCTGTACACTGCTCACCACACGCGTACCCGTTGGGACAACAATTACCACCAGCATCCGCCGGACAGCTATACCACGCACTAGGACAGCTTCCTGCGCTCTCAGCACCCGTCGGCGCCACAATGACCACACCGTTGGTGTTTACAATAGTATCGGACGGAGGCAAAGCGCAGGAGCCCGTGGTCTGGCAATCCCTGCCCACACGACAGCAGCCGGACGGGTAGTATGCGCTGCAAACATAGAAGCCCGTGGGGCAGATGTTGTCGCTGGAGGCGCCGGTTGTCACGGCGGCGCTGGTAGGACGGACAGGGGCGTCTGGAGCGCGTGTGGAAGAGGGGTTGTCGTCGTCGCCGAGGCAAGAGGCGCCGGTTGCGCAGGTACGACCGTTCATGCAGCAGCCGCCGCCGAGGGAGGCGGGGCATGAGAACCAGCCTGTTGAGCAAGTGTATGCGGAGCGCGAGGTTGAGGTGGATGCTGGTTCGGGGGTCGTGCTGGTTGTAGATGATGTGGTTGGAATGGCGGCGGCAGTCGTCGAAGTAGAAGTGGCAGACGGGGTGGATGAAGAGGTAGAGGGCTGGACAAAGGACGTCGATGTACCTTCCGCAACGCCTATTCAAATTAGCCTTTTGAATCCAATGGACTTGTCAACAAAAGATGTAGCGACTTACATCCAATACCCTGACACTTGAACCCCGGCAAACAGCACCCGCCGTTGTCCGTCCCAGGACAACTCGTATACCCGCTCGCCTCGTCGCAACTCACACTGCCTGCGCAAGTCTGGCCACTAGGACAACATCCCACATCGCCTGCAACCGAGCTCCCGGTCACACTGATACAAGTGCTTCCCGTGCCACAGCACACATCCGGTGCGCCTATACTCTCGCAACTCGCCGTTCCATCTGGGCACTTGAATTGGCGGTTCATCAGTATATCTCTGATGTGCATACGCGCCAGCCAGTCAGACTGCGCTAGAGGGCGCAGAGGCGAGAGAGCCTGAGAGGTTGCATTGCCAAAGACGTCGTAGTCTGATCTCCTCGAGGATTGTGGTTGAGACGGCGTGTCCTGGGCAGCGAATATCCAGTTGTCCAGCATGAACATCTCGCCTTCGTCCATGCTCATCTTCTTCACTCCAATGGGTTTCTCATGTTGCAGTCTTTGCTTGACGCTCAGCCCACGCTTTGCGTGGACTTCGTCTTCGGGGAAGTATTTCAGGTGTCGGGGTACGTTGTGCGGCCATTGCGATTCCTCTGCGGCGAGTCCTGGCGTTGCTGCGCAAAGAGCGATGATAGCAGGCGGGAGGGCGAGCAGGTGTGGAAGATGCATTGTTGCCAGTGATTTCAAATCGGAGAATATTTCAAGTACAACGGTACGGTACAGATGCAGAAAGAAGCATGACAAGCTCGGTGAGAAGTGTGGTTGCTTGCTCGTGGTTGGGACCCCAAGTGGCTGGTGGAGCGCAACGGAGGTAACGACTCAGGTAATTGGCGAGGTTGGTATGCGTTGGCGCCTCACCGCCGGCAGGGCACCGCTGGGTTGGCAGGGTGCATCCTAGAGCGCCCCGTTGCTGCAACGATGAGGCTGAAGATCTGCCAGTAGCGCGTGCTAAGACGAAACGAAGTGTGTTAGTGGTGAGATGGGGAGAGGGATCCGTCCAACGTCATGGCGGCGTGTTCCGCTGATTCCGAAGTCTTGTGCGTGCAGGGGCTCGACCTACGTCCAACGACACGTCCATGTTCGCAACAGCTAATCAATCACGACCATGGCCAACCTGCTGTGGCGCCCAGGACGACAGGTGTAATTGATTCGTTGTCTTTGATTTTCTATGCACCTGGGGTAACCAGTCCTTGGCGACTCCCAGATTATTGCGTAGAGGTCCCAGTTGTGGAAAGCGCAAAGCATGTATTGCCTGCTTGTCAACCACACTTTCGTATCACGAACATTGTCATCATGTAATCCAGATATCAACAAAGACGATTGCTATGGTCGGTTCCTTCGTCGGGATTGTCTGACAATATATACTGTAGGTTGGAACACACCATCAATAGCCACAGAGCATCTCATAAACAGTCCAAATATCCAGCCTATCCATCCCCAAAGCCACCCAGATAGTATACGGCGCGTCCAACCCCGACAACCATATCCTCGCCCATGGTACTACTGAATTATCATCTCCCGTACGACCTTTCTTTTAGCACCTGAGTTAGTCCTGGAGAACAACCGTTGCACGCCGGATCAAGCCTGAAGACCCTTGCGAGCCTTGCGCTCGCTCATACGGGAGTTCTTCAACATGGCGACCCAGATAAAGCAAGGTGCGAAGGCAATAGTTCCCATCAAGACCATGACCCTTTTCGCATCACCGAATGCATGGATTACAGCCTCGCGCTCCGGGCTACCCCATGGCAGTCCCAACTGATTCCGGATGTCGCCGTAGATCATCGGAGCTAGATGCTTCGAGCCTTCGGGGAGGTACTCGACAAGTTTCTTAGGTACAATCTGCGCCCAGAGAGTGCCGCTGACAGACTGGCCGATGGCACCGCCGACAGCAGTAGTGACGTTGAGGAGGGCGATGGCGACTGCAACCTGGTCGTGCGGTACAGCCATCATGATGGCGACTTGCTCAACATTGTAGAGCATAGCGCTTGCCATAGCACCGAAGACCTCGACTGTGATCAGCGCCGCGATTGGACTACCGGGATGACGGAGCATGATCAACAGACCAGTGCATGTAATTTGAATGGGAACGGCGATGATGGCTCCCCATTTGTAGGTATCCGTATACTTCATCGCGAAACTGATGATGATTGCCCAGGTACATGAAACAATGTTGAAGATGTTGGTAATGTATCCGGCCTTGGAGACAGGAAGCTGGAATACGACTTGAAGGTACGACGAGTACATCATCCGGTAGGAGCTATTCGTTCGACATCAGTACATGTCTCTTTGACAAGCCAAAATACTTACTAGAAAGCGATCCAGGCGTTGGCGCCTAGCAGGCATGACGCAACAACTGTGCGGTCCTTCATGAGGTAGTATGGAAAGAATGTCTTCATGGCGTAGAAGCGTTCCCAGATCACGAAAGCCACGAGGAGCATTAGTCCGAAAACAATCATGCATATAACCAATGGAGACCCGAATCCATGGTGCTGGTAAGTTGCGAGAGGCCAAGGAAGAAGGAGGAGAGAAAAGCCGCTGACTACGAGCAGGAGCCCAATTACTGTGACACGTTAGAATTCAATCTACTTTGACAAGAACATGACTTACGGTCAAATTCGATGGACCAGTGCTTGATGCTCTGGAAGACTGTTCTGCCGCTCATTTCGCGTGCTTCGACGCCCGCTCTCCGTGCTCGTCTGCCCATGAGCCAGAAGACAGCACAAAACGACAGGGAGAATACAGGGGTCAAAATGGCGAAAGAGCCATAACCCCAACGCCAGGTGCTATGCTTGAGGTAGGTTTCGCCGAGTTTGGGACCGGCAAAGGTGTTGATGACATAGGGGAACCCGGTGAATGCCATCCAAGTTAGCCGGTTCTCCATGAGCGCAGTGTCGGCAATGAAGATGTTGAAGACGTAATCGACACCGTTCATGCCTGTCCAGTAGATGACCTGTGCAGCGCAAAATGTCTGAACGTTTTGACACAAGGCCATGAGGATGAGAGCTGGAAGTTATCAGTCAGCTAGACAATTACATGCCAGTTGGATTGGAAGGACTTGCAGGCGATTATGAAGATCAAGCACATCAGAAAGCCTTGGGGCCGGCCAACAAGATCAATGAACATGGCTAGCGGTAGCTTCGATACGCCTCCGACGATGTTGGCGACGATGTCGGTCATGGCAGTGAGACCGTGCATCAAGAATGCCGACGTGACGTAGGGTCTCCATGAGAAGTTGGTTTGTTGTTGGAGAGAGTTGATGAAGGAGATGAGCATGATACTGAACTGTCAGCGTTGCTGCACACACCGTAGCAGCGAAAGGTAGACATCAGATAACGGGAAAGGTGTCCTTTAGGTAGGGGGATGCTTGCAATAAAAGGAGAGCGAAGATATACTTACGCTCCATAGGCCGCGATGAGCCAGTTCCTGGACCAGATGATGGTCAGGCCCTCCATCTCCGCAGGACCTCGCAGTTGCTCACTGTCGCTATTCGCAGTGCTCGGCAGTGTATTCATCGTTACATCGGTGTTGCTGTCAAACTTGCCCGCGCTGGGCGGGTTCTTGACCGAGTTGGCGTCGACGAACTCGCGCTGCTCAGAGGGATGCATTCCTGCAATCTTCTCCATCTGGGGCGCATATCCAGTCGCCATGATGAGTCAACGCTCGTAGATGCTGCGGTAGTTTTAGCTTCTGGGAGTGTTATCTTGTATCGCGATCTGTACCTTGTCGCGAAACAGTTACGATTGATCTGCGGTGGCGGCGATGTGGCAAGGGAGAAAAAGCCTGGTTGCTCTCGCGATGTATTGCAATAGGTAGTAGACAGGACTGGCGAGACTGGAAAGTTCTATACAGCAAGCTTGCGGATCGTGCACGGACAGTGAAAGTGAAGAAGAGAATAACAGAAGCACAAACATACGAACTACGGTCGAACACAGTGAACAGAAAGTGGGGTAGACGTCACTTCTCATCATACAGCGTCGTCATGGTGAAAGTGAAAACCCAAGAGGAAAGAGCATCGTGACCTGAGGTAGTCACGATAGCGGTCAAGTCCGAACATGCGAACGCACGACGCAGGAGAGAAAGAGTGTTCCTCCTAAAATGAGTACCGTCATGCAGTAGAACCAATTGCTAGCCTGAATGAGAACGTTGTTGACATGAACTGCTGTCAGAGTGGGCAGGTTCCATGGTGCTAGAAAACATGAAGTGGACTGCTTGACGATCTCAGTTGCCTTAAGCCGTGGTGATATCAAGTTTCATTGGACCCTGGTTATATGCGGCTCTTTCTCCCGAATAGGACAATGCACTCAGCGTCTAGACACATCAATTCGTGCAATATCAAATATGGAGGAAGGCTTTAGGCGACAAATACAAATGAGCAGATGATGTCTTCATCGGCGACCCGCATGCAATGAAACTTTGTGAGATATGATTCGAGCATGGCATAGTAACACAGATTCATGTCGTGCGCGTGGCTACGTGTTAGGTCGACACCATATGTCTAAGCATTGAGGAACCATAGCACCCTGCTGCTTGGTGAAATCTCTAATCCTCTCTTTGATGCTGACAGCTTCCCTAGTTTGTTGAATTTGAACGCCCCGCCCACATGCTGCCATATATTCAGTCGCTGCTACCACTAACCGCCACGCCATAACTCCCCAAGTCGCCTGATGAGACTCACGTATTACGAGGTCTGCAGACTGACCTGCTCAACACCTCTGCTCACCTCCTCTTCCGCAGTCTTCGCCGCAGGTCCATCCTGTCCCTTCTCAGCAGCCTCAACACCCTTGGCCTTCTCAGCATCTTTCTTTGCCTTCTTACGCTCCTTCTCTGCCTTCTTAGCTGCTGCCTTCTTCGCCTTTTCTTCCTTGGCTTTGCGAGCCTCTTCTCCACCAAATTGCTCGCGCCACTCTTGCTCCTTCTCCGGCTTGATTTGGCTGAAAAGGTAGCCAGCGGTGCCGATCTTGTGGCCGACAGGAAGGGAACGTGCCTCCCATGTGTCAGGAATGATCAGGAATTCGGCGTTGAGTTGAGATAGGATAGCGGTGGTGGTGTCGGGCCTGTGATGCTGTTAGTCACGTGTTGTATAACTGAAGTGCACAGCCCTAGAGAAGCAGTACTTACATGTATGGTTGAATCAGACTGGCGAGAAGATGGATTTGGCTCAAGGCTAATCCAACAACAGCGGCGCAGCGGTCTGGCTGCTCGGTTGCCAACTTGTTGTCCAGTCGGTTGTCTTGCAATAGCAGGTTACCTAAGCTTGAGACGTGTAGCGCAGTGGCAAGCGCGGCACGGATCTTGACATCCTCTAGCTCGGCAATGTATGTCTTTAGTGAGTCATTGACCTTCTTCTTGTGCTGGGTGAAATAGTCGTCGTCGAACTTGGTGTAGTCCGGCACAACTGAATCGTAGATCTTGGCGTTGTTTACGAACTTGATTACGCGGTTAATGAAGTTGCCCAGGTTCTTGAGAAGCTCATTGTTGTTTGCCGCAATAAAGCCGTCCCACTCAAACTCGGTGTCGCCAGTCTCTGGTCGGTGTGAAAGAAGGTAGTAGCGCCATACATCTGATGGGATGCCGGTTTCCTTGGCGTTGTTTCCGAAGACACCAATGTTTCTTGACTTGGAGAACTTGCCCTTTTCATAGTTTAAATACTCTGTTGTCGAGATGGTGTTGAGCATAGTCCATTTGTCCTTGGTACCAATCTGCGAGCAGGGGAAGACGACCGTGTGGAACGGCACGTTGTCCTTGCCCATGAACTGGTATAGCTTGACGTGCTCGGGGTTGTGCCACCATTGCTTCCAGTCCTCGGTGTAGGTTGCTGTAATCGAGACGTAGCCTATGCAGGCGTCAAACCACACGTACATGACCTTGTCCTCGTAGCCCTGTTTCTGGTCAGCTAGATCTTAGTGTATCTTCAAGGATCTGTCGTACTTCGAGTGGCACCGCTGTTCCCCACTTTAAATCACGAGTGATACCACGCGGCCTAAGGCCTTCCTTCAGCCAGGATGAAGTGATCTGAACACCATTGGAACTCCAGTTTCCCTCCTTGCTCGCCTTTTTGAACCACTCCTCTTCCATGGGTTGTAGCTTATCAAGGCAAAGGTAAACGTGCTTGGTCTCGCGTGGAACCGGCGTGGCGCCGTCAAGCTTGCATCGTGGGTTCTTCAATTCCAGAGGGTCAAGAAGGTGTCCGCATTTGTCGCACTGGTCTCCACGGGCGTCTTCGTATGCGCACAGCGGACATGTGCCCTCGACGAATCGGTCTGCAAGGAAGCTCTTGTGTGTCTCGCAGTATGGTTGTGTTGTGGTTTGCTCCTCCAGAAAGCCGTTCTTGTAGAGT
>Ga0265797_10003153_pt1 | contig 26765 bp, 21 predicted proteins | sample P2T30metagenome_FD_192433 | JGI IMG/M metagenome (GOLD analysis project Ga0265797, IMG submission 192433) | Plant litter microbial communities from East Loma Ridge, Irvine, California - P2 T30 | ecosystem: Environmental > Terrestrial > Plant litter > Unclassified | place: USA: California... | reverse complement strand
CAGTTGCTCGCGGCTGCTCAGGCCCAGGTGCTCGGCCAGGTCGGACATGATCAGCCAGCCTTCGCCGCCCGGCGCCAGATGCGGCGCCAGGCCGTCGAGGAAGCCGCGCAGCATGCGGCTGTCCGGATCGTAGATCGCCGTTTCGATCGACGAACTCGGTTTGCCCGGCAGCCACGGCGGATTGCACACGACCAGCGTTGCGCGGCCATCCGGGAACAGATCGGCCTTGACGATGTCGACCTGCGACGCCAGGCCGAGGCGGGCGATGTTGTCGCGCGCGCAGCCGAGCGCGCGTTCATCCATGTCGGTTGCCGTCACTTGCAGGCCGCGCTGCGCCAGCAGCGCCGACAGCACGCCAGTGCCGGCGCCGATGTCGAACGCGAGTTTGGCGTTGCCCGGCAGCGGCGCCTGCGCCACCAGCTCGACGTACTCGCCGCGCACCGGCGAGAACACGCCGTACCAGGGGTGGATGCGCGCGTCCAGCGCCGGGATCATGACACCCTTGCGGCGCCATTCGTGGGCGCCGATCACGCCCAGCAATTCGCGCAGCGACGCGATATACGGTTCCGGCGCCGCGCCGTAGGCTTCCTGGCAGGCCAGGCGCGCATCCGGCGCGCGGCGCAGCGGGATGGTGTGGTCGGCATCGAACGGAATCACCAGCATCGCCAGCGTGCGCGCCCGCTGCAGCTGGCTCAGGCGATGACGGTGGAACGACTCGAGCGGCGTGGCCGCCGTCTTGCCGGCCTTGGCGCGGCGCGCGCGCTCGCCTTTATGCTCGATGCGGCGCACCAGCGCCTGCAGCAACTGGCGCGCATTCTGGTAGTCGCCGCGCCAGAGCAGGGCGGTGCCGTCCAGCGCCAGGCGGTAGGCCGCGTCGGCGTTCATGGTGTCGTCGGCGATCACGACTTTTTTCGGCGCCGGCCAGCCGCTCTCCGAGCGCCACAGTGCCGAGCGCGTTGCGCCGCCTTCGATCCATTCGATGTGCGTCATATCAGTGATGATGATGCCAGTTGCCGTCGGCCGATGCGAGGTACGACTTGACCGCGTCCGGGCTGCCGGTGGCGTGGCGCTTGACTTCGCCGCAGGTGCAGATGCCCTGGTAGGGCTGGATGTGCGAGCAGGCGGACACTTTCTGGAGAAATACTTTGACCGGCTTGGCGCAGGTGGCGCACTTGAAGGTCAGGATGCGGGCAGGCTTCATGGACAGTGAGGGTGAGATTCGGAAAGAGCGGCATTTTACACCGCGCCACGCGCCGGCACCGACGCCGCTCACTCGACGACCAGCGTGCTGCTGCCGCCGCCGGACGGGCGCACCAGCACCTTGGTGGCGATGCGCTCGGTCATTTCCTGGACGTGTGAAATCACGCCCACCTTGCGCCCCATCGACTGCAGCGCGTCGAGCGCATCCATGGCCACGTTCAGCGTTTCGCTATCCAGGCTGCCGAAGCCTTCGTCGATGAACAGCGACTCGACCCGCACCCGGTTCGACGACAGCGAAGCCAGGCCGAGGGCCAGCGCCAGCGACACCAGGAACGATTCGCCGCCCGACAGCGAATTGACCGAACGCACCTCGCCGCCCATGTCCTGGTCGCGCACCATCAGCGCCAGCGACGGCATGCCCTGGTAGCCGACCCGTTCCAGGCGGTAGCGTTTGGCCAGCTGCGCCAGGTGGGCGTTGGCGTAGCCGAGCAGCACGTCGAGCGTGAATTGCTGGGCGTAGTTGCGGAATTTCTTGCCGTCACTTGAACCGATCAGTTCCGAGAGCTTGCCCCAGCGCGCCTCGGCCTCTTGCTGGCGCTCGATCTCGGCCAGGCTGGAGGCGGCCTGCGTGCGCCGATCGTCGTCCTGCTGCGCGCGCAGGCGCAGCGCGGCCGCCAGGTCGTGCGCGCTGCGGCGTTCGGCGCCGATCGCGTCCGCCAGCGCCTGCAAGGCCTCGAGCGGGGTCGCGTCGTCCGGTTTCGACGCCAGGTGCGCCGCGTGCTGGCTGCGCCGCTCGCCCAGCACCGCGCCGGCGCTGCCGAGCGCGGCGTCGAGCGCGCCCAGCGCCGCCCGCTCCTGCGCCAGCCAGGCGGCGCCTACCTGCAGCAGGCGCGTCAGTTCGGCGCTGTCTGCGATCGGGTCCAGGCCATCGGACTGGCGCGCGTAGTCGTCCAGCCAGTCGCTCAGGGCCACCGCCGCGGCGGCGCCGGCCTGGTCAAGTTCGGCGACCCGCTCGAGCAGAGCGGCCAGCGCGGCGCGCGCGGCGCTTTCGCGCTGGGCGGCCTCGTTGGCGGCGCCCTGGCGCGCAGTCAATGTTTCGCGGGCGGCGCCCACGGCGGCATGCAGTTCGCGTTCGACCTCGCGCGCCGCGCGGCCTTGCCACAGGGCGCCGCGCGCGCCGCGTATGCGCACCAGCTCGGCCTCAAGGCGCACGAATTCGTTGTTGGCCTCCGTTTCGGTGCGCTCCAGGTCGCCGATGCGCGATTGGGCGGCGTTGGTATCGGCCTCGAGCGTGGCGGCCGAAGCGCTGGCGCGCGCCTGCAGTGCGCTCTGTTCCTGCCACTGCGCGCTCTCGGCGGCGCGTTCGCGGCGCCACTTAGCCGGGTCGCGGCGCCACGCGTCTTGCCACGCGTCGCCGTGGGCGCCGGCCAGGGCCGGGTCGAGTTCATCGAGCAGCGTCGCCAGTTGCAGCCTGGCCGCGTCCAGACGCACCGACAGCGCGCGCGCTTCGTCGCGCAATTGCGTGGCGGCGTCACGCGCGCTGTCGGCTGCCTGGCGCAGACGCGCCAGCGCCGATTGCGCCGCGTCGACTGCGCGCTGAGCGGCGTCGCGTGCGCCCGCCAGCGCGCGCCAGGCTTGCTCGCGCTGGGCCACGGCATCCAACCCGGCGCGCAGTGCGCCACGCTGGCTGGCGAACCAGTCGTGGCGCGTCTCTGGCGCTGGCGCTTCCTTACTCAAGGGATCGAGCTCCCAGGCCTGATTCAATGTCGCGATGCGGCTGTCGAGCGTGGCGCGCTCGTTCGCCAGCGTCGACAAGCGTTCGAGCGCCGCGTTCAGCGCTGCCTGCCCGTTGGCGTGCAGTGCGCCGTTGTCGCGCACCCGCACGCGGCAGTCGTCGACCTGGCCGCGCAGGCTGGCCAGCAGCGCCTGCAACTGGGCATCCTGGTGGGCGTAAGGATGGTCCTCGGCGCCACAGACCGGGCATGGCGCGTCGCTGCGCAGGTTGGCGCGCAACTGCTCGACGCTGGCGGCGCAGGCCAGTTCGGCGCCCGACAAGGAGCGCTCGGCCTGCTGCAGTGCGGCGTCCAGCGCCGGCGCCGCCGCGCGTGCGCCGTCGAGCTGGGCCTGGGCGGCGGCGCGGGCGCTATCGGCGCGCTCGTGTTCGCGTGCATTGCCAGCCAGGGCTTCGCCTGCGCTCGCCAGGTCGAGCCAGCTGCGCTCGATCGTCGCCAACTGTTCGCGCCGCGTTTCCAGCGCCTGGCGCTCGGCGCCGAGGGCGTCGGCATCGACGCCTTCCAGCGTTGCCATTGCGGCGCGCCGTTTGGCCTCCAGCGCTTCGAGTTGCTCGAGCGCCTGGCCCAGGGCTGCGCCGGCCTCGGTTTCGCGCCCTGCGGCCTGTTCGGCGCGCAAGCGCGTGGACGCCAGCGCGGCGCTGCCGGCGGCAACCGTGTCGGATGCCTGTTCGGCCTGGGTCAGCAAGCGCTCCCAGCGTGGCCACTGGCTGGCCAGCGCTTCCAGCCGTGCATTGCTCGCCAGCCAGGCGGCGGCGCCATCGTGCGCCTGCCGTGCGCGCGCCAGTTCGTCTGCCTTGGCCGCGTGGACGGCCCGGGCTTCGTGCGCCGCCGTGCGCGCCGCAGCCAGCGCGCGCGCCGCCTGGGCGTGGGCGGGCGTGAGTGCGTCGAGGGCGGCGTCGAGCGCCTTGGCGCTGTCGAGTTGCGGCGCGGCCTGGCGCAGCGCTTCTTCGGCGCTGTCGAGCCGGGCCATGGCAGCGTCGAGTTCCTGGCCGGCCTGGCGCCGCGCCTCGAGCGCCGCAGCCAGCTCGGCGTCAGTCCTGGCGCCGGCAGCCGTCGCTTGGCGCCGTTCGCTTTCCAGGCGCGCCACGTCCGTCACCAGCGGGCGCGCTGGCTGCACCGCGTCGAGCGTGGCCAGGCGCTGTCGCCGCTCGACGGCGTCGTCGCGCGCGGCGCTGGCCGCGGCCAGCGCGGTTTGCGCCTGCGCCTCGGCCAGCGCCAGCTTGTCGAGTTCGCGGTGCCAGCGCAGTTGCGTGTCCAGCGCGGCATGGCGGACGTCGAGCGCGCCCTGGCTGAGTTCGGCGCTGGCGCGCTCGCTGTCGAGCTGGGCGCGTTCATCGAGGCTCAGCGGCGCATGATTCGCCAGCTTCGCCTGCAGCAGGCTGGTACGGTCGCGTTCGAGCTTGTAGCGCTCGAATGCGCGGCGCGAGATCTCGGTATAGATGGTGGTGCCGGTCAGCGTTTCGAGCAGCTCGCCGCGCTCGTTCTCGTCGGTTTTCAGGAACGCCGAGAATTCGTTTTGCGCCAGCAGCACGGCGCGCGTAAATTGCTCGAACGACAGGCCGATGCGGGCGATGATCTCTTGCGCCGACTCGGTGTTGGTGCCGCCCAGCGGCGCCAGTTCGGGCAGCCGGTGCAGCGTGATCCGGACCGGCTGCAACGCGCCGCCGGGGCGGTTGTAGGCGCGCCGCACGCTCCAGCGCGCGCGATAGCGGCCATCGTCGCTGCCGACGAAGTCGACCTCGGACCAGCCCTCGGCGGCGCCGCGCCGCAGCAGCGTGCGCGGGTCCTGGGCGGTCACGGTTTCGCTGCCGACGTCGGGCAACTGCGAGCCGCCGATGCGCTTTTGCAGGCGCGGCGTGGCGCCGTACAAGGCCAGGCACAGGGCGTCGAGCAGGGTGCTCTTGCCGGCGCCGGTGGGGCCGCTGATGGCGAACAGGCCGCTCGAGGCCAGCGGTTCGGACTCGAAGTCGACCGCAAATTCGCCGGCCAGCGAGGCCAGGTTCTTGCCGCTGATGCGCAGGATCCTCATTTGATGTCTCCCGCGGCGTGGAACAGTTCGGCAAAGGCATCGATCTGGTCGGGCGGGGCGGCGTCGCCGAAACGCTGTTGCCACAGGCGCCGGAAGATATCGTCCGGCTGCAATTGCGCCAGCTGTTCCAGGCTCAGCGCCTCGGACGCGTCGGATGCGGTGACCAGCTTGCGGGTCGGCTCGATCTTGGCCAGGCGCACCGGTTTTCCGGCAACTGCGGCTTCGATGCGGCTGCGCAGGCCCGGCTCCGGCCCGTCCAGCAGCACCCGCACTTCAAGATAGGGCCAGGCTTGGGGCGGCAGGTCGGGCTCGAGTTCAAGATGTTCGAGCGCGGCCAGCGCTTCTTCCAGCGGCGCCGGCGTGGCCGGAACGCGCAACAATTGCACCGCGCGCGGCACGAATAGCGGCGTCACGCTGGCTGCGCCCGCAGCGTCGAGGTCGACGCGCAGCACCTGGTGCTGGTAGTTGACTTCGGAGAATGACAGCGGCAGCGGACTGCCGCAGTAGCGCACCTGCTCGCGCCCGCCGACCCGCTGGGCCAGGTGCAGGTGGCCCAGCGCCGTGTAGGCGATATCGGGGCCGAACATGCTGGCCGGCAGCGCCTCGCTGCCGCCGATCACGATGCGGCGCTCGGAGTCGTTCGACGCCTGGCCGTCGACCATGTGGCAGTGGCCCATGGCGATGATCGCCTGGCCCGGCGCGCGCCGTTGCACGGCCAGCTCGTAGGCCTGGCGGTACAGCAGGGTGGTGCCGTGCAGGTAAGGGTCGGGCGCAGGGGCAGCCTGGGCAGCGTCCGTTTTGTCCGGGCGCGGCAGGCGCGGCACGTCGCCCGGACGCAGGAACGGCACCGCCAGGCACCAGGCCTTGACCGCGCCATCCTGGTCGTGCAGCGGCACCAGCAATCGTTCCAGGTCGGGTTCGCCATCGGCGCGGCGCAGCACGTTGCCGACCACGACCGTGCCATACGCTTCGAGCAAGGGCGTGGGCGCCTCCAGCCGGCCTGGCGAATCGTGGTTGCCAGCGATCACCACCACCTGCAGATGCGGCACCCGGGCGCGCGCGCGCTGCAGGAAACGGTACAGCTGGCGATGCGCGTAGGCCGATGGATTGGCGTTGTCGAAGATATCGCCCGCGATCAGCAGCACGTCGATCGCCTGGTCTGCCAGCGTATCGACCAGCCAGTCGAGAAAGCAGCAGTGTTCGTAGTGCCGGTCGTAGTTGTGCAGGGTCTGGCCAAGGTGCCAGTCGGAGGTGTGCAGCAGCCGCATGGAGGGTCGAAGGTTCAGGTTGGGAAAAAGAAAAAGCGGGGCCTACTATAGCGCAGCCGCTAGCATGATGCCGATGCCCTTTGTGCATGATTTCGGCCTGGCTGACATCGCTCGCACAGCAGGTGTGGGTTTGAGCCACCTCAAACTCGCTGCGTTTCTTCTCTCTACACTACGAAGTCTCTGTCGGCCGGCGACAACACCAAACCAAGCACCGGCCATCCCTAAAAAAGCATCCCCAGCCACACGGGCGCCGTTCATCGCGTGCGCTGGCGGAGCACGTCGAGAGGAGACACCATGCTGACGTCAACCTATACGCTGGTCGCGTTATCCGTCGAGCAGTCGCGCGCACGGCTCGAGGTGCAGGCGCTGCTCGAGCGCTGGCGCCCCGGCGCCTGGTGGGGCGAGCCGCCCGCCATGCGCCAGTACCAGCAGGCCTGCGAAGCGCTGCGCCGGGTGCTGGACGATTGCCACTGGCGCAAGCTGGACAAGTTCGTGCTGCCGGCCCTGCGCCGCTGCGGTGCGGTGGCCGATGGCCTGCTGGACGAACTCGATGGCCTTAGCCGGCATGCCGCCGACGCCGGCAGTGCCGCCGAAGTTGCCGCCAGTGAAGGCGATCCCGGCTGCCTGGCCGCGATCGAACGCTGCTGCCAGCTGTTGCTCGAGCGCCTCGAGCGCGAAGAGCACGAGCTGATGCCATTGGCGCGCAGCAAGATATCGGGCGAGATGTGGTTTGCGATTGCCAACCAGATGCTGGCCCATGATTCCTATCAGAACGAACAACGGGTCGGTGCGCCAGCACCTGGTTCGCCTGCTTTTTCCAAGCGGCAACCGAGCAGCGCACAGTCGGGCGTCGAGCGTTTCTTGCCACTTGCAAACTAATGCGCGGTTGACGCCTTTAACTGCCGCGACCTGCCGGTAGAGCAGGGTGTTCTTTGCTATGATGGGAGTTTTGGAAGTGCGATTCCATCATGTTCGAATTCCTCTTCAAGCGGCAGGGCGGCGCGAAACCGGCCGCGTCTGGCGAACAGTCCGGCGGCGGCAAGAGCGCGTCCGGTGTGGCGAAATCCGACCCGGCGCCAGGCGCTAACGGCGCGCCGTCGCCTGCCGCTGTCGCTACCGCCGGTGCGCGTGCGCGCCAGGCCGAAGAGCTCAAGGCGCTCGGCACCGACGAAGCCGCAGCCGTCGCTTTCATCCTGCGCTGCGAATTTTCCGAACTGCGCCTTGCGGCAGCCGAGCTGGTCCATGGTAAAGAGGCGCTCGAGCGCGTGCACACTGCGATGCGCAATCTCGACCGCCGTGTCGCCAAGCTGGTGCACGGCCGGCTCGAGACGATCCGCCACCACGAGGCCGAACTGCGGCGCGGCCAAGAGGCGCTGGGGCAGGCGCGCGCGCTGCTCGGCGACACCCTCCTGACCCCTAACCACGTGGCTGAGCTCGACCGCAAATGGTCGGTCATCCGCGCGCCCGAGCTGGTCGCCGATTTCGATACCGTGCGCGCTGAACTCGGCCGCCGCCTGGAGTCGCAAGTGCAGCTCCAGCGCGCCATGATCGATCGCCTGGGCCTGCTGCGCCAGCTTGGCAACGCCGGGCTCGACGCTGCCGAGCTTGGCGCGCGCCTGGCGGCATTGCAGGCCGAGCATCAAGCGGCGCTGGTCGATCCGGGGCACGCTTCGCTGCCGCGCAATTTGATTGCCGAGTTCACGGGCGAGCATGCGCGTGTGACGGCCAGCCTGGCCACGATCGAGCAGGGCCAAGCGGCGCTGGCGGCGCGCGAGGCGGCGCTGGATGCCTGGCAGGCGCAGCCGGTCACCGAACTCAAGCATGACACCCTGCGCAATCAGTGGCAGCGCCTGCCCGCCGCGCCGGCCAACGACGCCGCCGCAGCGCAGCAGGCGCGCTTCAACGCGCTGCTGGCCAGCTTGCCGCAAGAAACCCGCAAGCCGAAGCCGGCCACCGGCGATGCAGCGCATGGCGACAGCGCCAAGGATGTCGGGCGCACCGCCGCCAGGGCCGGCAAGGAAGGGCAGGATCGCCCCGCCGGTCGCGGCGCCGACCAGCAATTCATCGACAATATGGATGCGCTCGATGCGGCGCTGCAGCAAGGCTCGCTCGGCAGCGCCGCCGAACTCGACAAAGCACTGAAGGAAAGCAAGGATCGCGGCATGCGCCTGTCCACGGCGCAGTCCGAGCGCCTGGCCCACCTGCGCGCCGAACTCAAGCGACTGTCGGACTGGGCGCGCTGGGGCGGCAACGTCTCGCGCGAAGAACTGGTCAAGGCGGTGGAGAGCTTGCCGACGCAGAACCTGGCGATGGCCGAACTGGCCAAGAAGGTTGGCAGCATGCGCGAGCGCTGGAAGGCGCTCGACAGCCTGTCCGGTCCGGCGCCGCGCAGCCTGTGGGAGCGTTTCGACGCCGCCTGTACGCTGGCCTACGCGCCGGCCGCGGCCCACTTCCGCCAACTGGCCGACGATCGCCACACCAACGCGGCGCGCGGCCAGGCGCTGCTCGACGAAGCCAATGCCGAGGTCGCCAACATGGCGTCCGGCACGGCCGACTGGAAACATGTTTCCGCCACGGTACAGCGCCTGCGCACTGCCTGGAGCCACCTGGGCGCGGTCGACCGCAAGGAGAAAAAGCGGCTCGATACGCTGTTCTCCGAGGCGCTGACCACGCTCCAGCGCCCACTGGAAGACCAGCGCAGGGTGGAAGTCGCCGTGCGCGAGCAATTGATTGAAGAAGTGGGCAAACTGCACCCGCACGAGCGCCATGCGGTCGATATGCTGCGCGAACTGCAACACCGCTGGCAAGAACACGCGCGCGCATTGCCGCTCGAGCGCAAGGCCGAACAGGCGCTGTGGCAACGCTTCCGCGCCGCCTGCGACGAGTTGTTCGCTGCCCGCAAGGAACAAGCCCATGCCGCCGACAGCGAGCGGCGTGAGCACGAAGCGGCCAAGGAGGCACTGTGCGCACGCCTCGAAGCGGCGGCGCCCGAGGCGACCCCGGCCAACGCTGGCAAGCTGCTGCGCGACGTGGCGGCCGAGTGGCAGCAGATCGGCCCCGTGCCGCGCGCCCACGAAGCGCGCATCGAAAAGCGTTTTCAGGCCGCGATCGCCCTGGTGCAGCAGCACGCCGACAACGCGCGCCGCGCCGCAGGCGTGGTGCTGGCCGGCGCCGTGCGCGACAAGCTGCGCCTGGTGCAAGCGCTCGAGACGGCGCTGGCCAATGGGCAAGCCGACACCAACGGCGCCGACTGGCGCGCGCGCTGGGATGCGCTGTTGCCGCTCGAGGCCGGCTTTGAAGCGGTGTTGCAACAGCGCTTTGCCGCGGCGCTGGCGGCGCTGGAGGGCGAGCGCAGTGGCTACCTGGCGCAGATGGAGGCCAATCGTGAGCGCTTGCAGAACGACCTGCTGCGGCTCGAGATCGCGGCCGGCGTCGACAGCGGCGCCGAGTTTGCGCGTGAGCGCCTGCGGCTGCAGGTCGAAGTGCTGCAAAGCTCGCTCAAATCGGGCCGCAAACAGGGCACCCAGGCCGATGAACTGCACGCACTGCTGGCCTTGCCGGCAATGCTCGATGCCCGCACCGAATCGCGCATCGAGCAATTGCTGCTGCGTCAGGCGAAGGACGGCAAATGAGCGCCGATTTGACCATGACCGCTGGCGAAGTGCGCAGCGAAATCCGGGTTCAGAGCGACGACTTCGACCTCGGCGCCGAAGTGGCGCGCCTGCGTTCTGGCGACGCGCGCATCGGCGCAGTGGTGAGTTTCATCGGCACCGTGCGCGACCTGAACGATGGCGCCAAAATCGCCGCGATGGAACTCGAACATTATCCCGGCATGACCGAGAAGTCGCTGCACGACATCGCGGCCCAGGCGCAGGCGCGCTGGCCGCTGTACGGCACGCTGGTCATCCACCGCGTCGGTCCGCTGGCGCCGCTCGACCAGATCGTGCTGGTGGCCTGCAGCGCGGCCCATCGCGGCGATGCCTTTGCCGCCTGCGAATTCATCATGGATTACCTGAAGACCGATGCGCCGTTCTGGAAGAAAGAGCAAACGCCGGAGGGCGCGCGCTGGGTCGATGCGCGGGTAACTGACGACAAGGCAAAGGCGCGCTGGGAAGGGCGTTGATCTGCATCTGGGTCATGGTGTAAAAGCGTGATTTTTCGCTCTTGTAAACATGGTAGAGTTCCCCGTCATCAACTTATGGGAGTTCTGCCATGCAATCCAACTACCGGCCTACCGGCGCCTTTGTCGGCGCGTCCTGGGCCGCTCTGCTGATGGCGATGGCCGCGTTCCTGGTCGGCCTGTGGAATGCGCAGATGCAGCTCAACGAAAAAGGCTATTACCTGACCTTGCTGTTGTACGGCCTGTTTGCCGCGATTTCTCTGCAAAAGACCGTGCGTGATCGGGCCGAGGGCATTCCGGTAACTGGTCTTTACTCCGGCCTGTGCTGGTTGTCGCTGGTGGCGGCGATCCTGCTGTTGTCGGTCGGGTTGTTCAATGCGACGCTGACGCTGAGCGAAAAGGGTTTCTATGCGATCTCGTTCGCGATGGCGCTGTTTGCCGTGATCGCGGTGCAGAAGAACGTGCGCGATTTGCAGGCCGCCGGGCCGGCGCCAGAGGCCAAGCTGTCGGAGTCGTAACCCGATCCTGGGGGCGAACCTATCCTTAAAACCCGCCAGGCGGCTACCCGCAGCCTGGCGGGTTTTTTGTTTGCCAATGCGTTCGCTGGCGTGGCCCATCTTGAAAACCTGATCCACACCCACATCTTGCTTTTCAGTTAAAACAACTCTAGGGAGCACCACCATGCGACAAGATAAATTGACGACCAAGCTCCAGGAAGCGCTGGCCGATGCCCAGAGCCTGGCGGTCGGCAACGATAACCAATACATCGAAGGCGTGCACCTGCTCACGGCCCTGCTGAACCAGGACGACGGCAGCGCGCGCTCATTGCTGCAGCGCGCCGGCGTCAATGTCGGCAGCCTGGGCAATGCACTCAAGAGCGCCTTCGAGCGCCTGCCCCAGGTGTCGGGCGCCGGCGGCAATGTGCAGGTCGGGCGCGACCTGATGGCCTTGCTGAATCTGTCCGACCGCGAAGCGCAGAAGCGCGGCGACCAGTTCCTGTCGTCCGAGATGGTGCTGCTGGCGCTGACCGAGGACAAATCGGATGCCGGACGGCTGGCGCGCGAACATGGCCTGACGCGTAAGGCGCTCGAGTCGGCGATCTCGGCCGTGCGCGGCGGCGAATCGGTGAATTCGCCCGAGGCCGAAGGCCAGCGCGAAGCACTCAAGAAATACACGCTCGATCTGACCGAGCGCGCGCGCATGGGCAAGCTCGACCCGGTGATCGGGCGCGACGACGAGATCCGGCGCGCGATCCAGGTGCTGCAGCGTCGCACCAAGAACAATCCGGTGCTGATCGGCGAGCCCGGCGTGGGCAAGACGGCGATCGTGGAGGGCCTGGCGCAGCGCATCATCAACGGCGAAGTTCCCGATTCGCTCAAGGGCAAGCGCGTGTTGTCGCTCGATATGGCGGCGCTGCTGGCCGGGGCCAAGTTCCGCGGCGAATTCGAAGAGCGCCTGAAAGCGGTGCTCAAAGAACTGGCGCAGGACGAAGGCCAGACCATCGTCTTCATCGACGAGATCCACACCATGGTCGGGGCCGGCAAGGCCGAAGGCGCGATGGATGCCGGCAATATGCTCAAGCCGGCGCTGGCGCGCGGCGAGCTGCACTGCGTTGGCGCCACCACGCTCGACGAGTACCGCAAGTACGTCGAGAAAGATGCGGCGCTCGAGCGCCGTTTTCAAAAAATCATCGTCGACGAGCCGAGCGTGGAAGCGACCATCGCCATCCTTCGTGGCTTGCAGGAAAAGTACGAGCTGCACCACCAGGTCGACATCACCGATCCGGCCATCATCGCCGCGGCCGAACTGTCGCATCGCTACATCACCGACCGCTTCTTGCCGGACAAGGCGATCGACCTGATCGACGAGGCGGCGGCCAAGATCAAGATCGAGATCGACTCCAAGCCGGAAGTCATGGATCGACTCGAACGACGCATGATTCAGCTCAAGATCGAGCGCGAAGCGGTGCGCCGTGAAACCGATGAAGCGTCGCAGCGCCGCCTCGAACTGCTGGGCGAAGAAATTGCCCGTCTGGAGCGCGAATACAACGATTTCGAAGAAATCCTGAAGGCCGAGAAAGCGGCGGTGCAGGGCAGCACCCACATCAAGGAAGAGATCGAACGCATCCGCCTGCTGATGGAAGAAGCCAAGCGCCAGAGCAACTGGCAGCGCGTCTCCGAACTGCAGTATGGCCGCCTGCCCGAGCTCGAAGCCCAGCTCAAGGCTGCCGAGGCGAATGCCGAGCGGCCTGACGCGGGCGCCAAGCCAAAGCTGCTGCGCACCCAGGTCGGGGCCGAGGAAATCGCCGAAGTGGTGGCGCGCGCGACCGGCATCCCGGTGTCGCGCATGCTGCAGGGCGAGCGCGACAAGCTACTGCACATCGAGGACGAACTGCACAAGCGCGTGGTCGGGCAGGACGAGGCGATCGAAGCGGTGTCGGACGCGATCCGCCGTTCGCGCGCCGGCCTGTCCGACCCCAACCGCCCGTATGGCTCGTTCATGTTCCTGGGCCCGACCGGGGTCGGTAAAACCGAGCTGTGCAAGGCGCTGGCAGGCTTCTTGTTCGATACCCAGGACGCCCTGATCCGCATCGACATGAGCGAATTCATGGAGAAGCATTCGGTGGCGCGCCTGATCGGGGCGCCGCCGGGCTATGTCGGCTATGAAGAGGGCGGCTACCTGACCGAAGCGGTGCGCCGCAAACCGTACAGCGTGATCCTGCTCGACGAGATCGAGAAGGCGCATCCGGACGTGTTCAACGTGCTGCTGCAGGCGCTCGACGACGGCCGCATGACCGACGGCCAGGGCCGCACGGTGGACTTCAAGAACACCGTGATCGTGATGACCTCGAATTTGGGCTCGAGCCGCATCCAGTCGATGGATACCGACGAGCCGGCGGTGGTCAAACTGGCCGTCATGGCCGAGGTGCGCGGGCACTTCCGTCCCGAGTTCATCAACCGGATCGACGAGATCGTGGTGTTCCACGCACTTGACGAGAAGAACATCGGCGCCATCGCCCGCATCCAGCTGCACAACCTGGAAGCGCGCCTGGCCAAGATGGAGATGACGCTCGATATCGACGAGGAAGCGCTGCAGAAAATTGCCGAGGCAGGTTATGACCCGGTGTACGGCGCGCGGCCGCTCAAGCGCGCGATCCAGCAGCAGATCGAGAATCCGCTGTCAAAGGCAATCCTGTCGGGGCGCTTCGGACCGAAGGACACGATTCCGGTCAGGGTGCACGGTGGCGAGCTGGTGTTTGGTGAGCCGGCAGCAGCCAGCCCGGTCGAGCTGGCAAAGTAAGCACTCGTAGTACAACGGAAACGGGCCGCGATTGCGGCCCGTTTTGCATCCGGCGCGTAGCGCGATCGGATTACTTGCGCGACATGCGACGGCGCGTCCAGGCCACCAGGCCCAGGCCGGCGACCATCAGGGCCAGCGTTTCAGGCTCCGGCACTTCCGACGGCGTCTCGCCGCCCACGGTCGGACCGGCCACTGGCACGGTGTCGACTGGCTTGACCGGGCCGACGTCCGGCACCGGGATCAGTTCCGGGGCCGGCGGGGTCACTGGCGTCGGGGTTGGTTGCGGCACTGGCGTTGGCTCAGGCGTCGGCGTTGGAACCGGGGTTGGCACAGGCGTCGGTTCCGGCGTTGGCGCCGGGGTCGGGATTGGGGTTGGTTCCGGGGTTGGCGTCGGCGCTGGGGTCGGTGTCGGCGTTGGGGTCGGCGTCGGCGTCGGCGTCGGAGTCGGAGTCGGAGTCGGAGTCGGGGTTGGCGTCGCGCCGCCACCGGTTTGCGAACCGCCGCCGTTCTGCGAACCGTTGTTGACCACCAGGCCGCCGGTCTTGGTGCCGAACGACGCCTGGTACAGCACGCCCTTGGTGCTGAACACGCTATCGACCAGGGTCAGCTTGATGTCGGGTGCGCCGAGCTTGACGTTCTTGCCGTCGATCTGGAACTTGTAGGTCTGGGTGCCGTTCAGTGAGTAGCTGAAAAGACCGTCCGCGCACAATTGCGCGCCGGCGGTGTTCTTGCCTGCGCTGGCGTTGCAGCCGCCGGCCGCAATGGTTGAATTGTTCAGGAATGCCGAACCGCCCCACGGCGACGACAACATGCTGGCGCTGGTGACGGTACCGATGTTGCCGATCGACAGGGCATTGATGTACTTGCCCTTCAGCGCGGACTGGCTGCCGTTGACCTGGACGGTCATCGTGTTGCCGGTGACCTGGGTCGTAAACTTGATGCCGTCGACGGTAAAGGTGTTGGTGACGGTCTTGACCGGCGTGGTGTTGTAGTGCGCCAGGGCCGGAGCGGCGCTGACAGCCAGGATCAGAGGGAGTGCGACCTGGCGCAGAGTGCGTTGCATTATTTTCCTTTTATTAAGCAATTTACAGCGATATGTTGTTTGGACTTCAAGGCGCCATGCTGAGGGTTTGGATTCGACTGGTCAATATTAAATGCAATAAAACAACACATATTTACTCTGTATAACTTAATAAGCAAGGCCGTATGCGATTTAAATTTCCTCAAGGCAATAAGACAGAATTGAAATAAGTTTCTTTGTGGGAATAAATCCGTCAATTTCATTATGCGAAACGCTCCTCCCGCGATATGAGATGCGCAGCAACGATCAGTCCCCATAAATTACCACGGTGAGAAATTTCATTTCATATCCCAAAAAGTAAGCTCCAAGTGGCTGAATAATAACGATAAAATCTATCTTATGTGTCTTATATAAGACTGATGGTGCTGCGCACAATCTGATCTATCATTTAACCAACCACGCGATTATGTGAAACGCAGTACTTCAAACCTAAGGAGAAACATATGGCAACTCGTGAACAGCAAGTTACTCAGCTGCAACAAGAATGGGAGACCAATCCACGCTGGCAAGGCGTCACCCGCAACTACAGCGCCGCCGATGTCGTGCGCCTGCGCGGTTCGGTGCAGATCGAGCACACCCTGGCCAAGCGCGGCGCTGAAAAACTGTGGGATCTTGTCAACAACGAGCCGTATGTCAATGCGCTGGGCGCGCTGACCGGCAACCAGGCCATGCAGCAGGTAAAAGCCGGCCTCAAGGCGATTTACTTGTCCGGCTGGCAGGTGGCTGGCGACGCCAATGTGGCTGGCGAAATGTATCCTGACCAATCGCTGTATCCGGCCAACTCGGTGCCGCTGGTGGTGCGCCGTATCAACAACACCTTCCAGCGCGCCGATCAGATTCAATGGTCCGAAGGCAAGGGTGACATCGACTACTTCGCCCCGATCGTGGCCGACGCCGAAGCCGGCTTCGGTGGCGTGCTCAATGCCTACGAGCTGATGAAGTCGATGATCGATGCCGGCGCGGCTGGCGTCCACTTCGAAGATCAACTGGCCTCGGTCAAGAAATGCGGCCACATGGGCGGCAAGGTGCTGGTGCCGACCCGCGAAGCCGTCGAAAAGCTCAACGCGGCGCGCTTGGCGGCCGACGTGATGGGCACCTCGACCCTGGTGATCGCGCGTACCGACGCCGAAGCGGCCGACTTGCTCACCTCGGACGTGGACGACAACGACCAGCCGTTCTGCACCGGCGAGCGCACGGTCGAAGGGTTCTTCAAGGTTCGTCCCGGCATCGAGCAGGCGATCGCGCGCGGCCTGGCCTACTCGCCGTACGCCGACATGGTGTGGTGCGAAACCGGCAAGCCCGATCTTGCGTTCGCGCGCCGTTTCGCCGAAGCGATCCATGCCAAATTCCCCGGCAAGATGCTGGCCTACAATTGCTCGCCTTCGTTCAACTGGAAGAAAAACCTGGACGACGCCACCATCGCCAAGTTCCAGCGGGAGCTCGGTGCGATGGGGTATAAATTCCAGTTCATCACGCTGGCCGGCTTCCATTCGCTTAACTATGGCATGTTCAACCTGGCGCACGGCTACGCGCGCGACGGCATGTCGGCCTTCGTCGAATTGCAGGAAGCCGAATTCGCCGCTGCCGAACAAGGCTTTACCGCCGTCAAGCACCAGCGCGAAGTCGGTACCGGCTACTTCGACGCCGTGACCCAGGCCATCCAGCAAGGCCAGAGCTCGACCACCGCTCTGCACGGTTCGACCGAAGACGAACAATTCTTCGACCAGAAGAAAGTCGCGTAACCGACCCGCCATCGGCGACTAGCCGCAGACCCGCAAGGGCTGCGGCTTTTTTGCGTGCTGCATCGCGCTTGATTCCCAGCCACGCCCGCTTGTAGTGGATAATGGCGGCAATTGCGCCGCCAGTTCCGTGCGGCAGCCCCATCTTTTAGGAATTCCAGCTTATGTTGAGCTACCGCCACGCCTTCCACGCGGGTAACCACGCCGATGTCCTCAAACACTTTGTCCAGGTGCAGCTGCACCTGTACATGAACCAGAAGGACGCCGCCTACACCTATATCGACACCCATTCGGGCGCCGGCGTGTATGCGCTCGACAGTTACCAGGCCACCAAGAACGCCGAGTTCGACACTGGCATCGGCCCGCTGTGGAGCGCCACCGAAGTGCCGGCGCCGCTGCAGGAATACCTGGATCTGGTCAAGGGCATGAACCCGAGCGGCAAGATGCGCTACTACCCGGGCTCGCCCTATGTGGCCGAGCAGATGGCGCGCGAGCAGGATCGCCTGCGCCTGTTCGAGCTGCACCCGGCCGACTGCAAGATCCTGGCCGAGAATTTCCGCAAGCTCGATGCGCACAAGGCGGAGCAGGGCGAGCGTTCGCGCGGGCGCCGCGTGCTGATCGAACACAGCGACGGGTTTGCCAGCATGAAAGCGCTGCTGCCGCCGCCATCGCGCCGCGCGCTGGTGCTGATCGACCCGCCGTACGAGGTCAAGGACGACTACAAGCGCGTGCGCGACGCGCTCGATGAAGCGCTGGGCCGCTTCCCGGCCGGGGTGTTCGCGGTCTGGTATCCGGTACTGCAGCGCATGGAGTCGCGCCAGTTCGCCGACCGCCTGAAGCGCCTGCCGGCCAAGGAGTGGCTCAACGTCACGCTCACGATCCAGACCCCGACCCCGGACGGTACCGGCCTGCACAGCAGCGGCATGTTCATCCTGAATCCGCCCTACACGCTCGAGCCGATGCTGCGCGAAGTGATGCCGTATCTGGTGCGGGTGCTGGGCAAGGATGCCGGCGCGCGCTTCGTGATCGAAAAGGGCACCCAGGTCACCGGTGCCGTGGCTGGCCGCCTGGCCGGCGACACGCCGCGTACGCCAGTGGGCAACGCGCGTCGCGCCAGCCCGCTGTCGGGCAAGGGCAGCCTGCGCCTGCCGGGCCAGAGCATGCCGCGCGCCGACGACGATCCGCGCGCCGTGGGCGGCGCCGCGCCGCGAGACGGCGTCAAGCCAGCACGCACGAGTGCCGCCAATACCGAAGGCGTCAAGCCGGCCCGTGCACCGCGCAATGCCGCATCCGGTACGGCGCGCAGCGCGCTCGGCGCTGGCGCCGGCGCCCGCAACGAAACGCGTGACACGCGCAATGCCGCTCCTGGCCGCAGTGCGCAAGGCCGGCCGGCGCGTAGCGCTGACGCGCGTCCGGCAGCAGCCGCGCCGGCGCGCGGTCCACGCTCGCGCCAGGGCGGTGGACGCGGCTAAAGAACGACACTTCTGATAAAATCTGATGTCTAAATGCTAAGATTGGCATTTATGTAGTATAGTCCCCATCATCGGTGGCTTGTATGCCGCCGCGGTGGCGCGGCGTGTGCTGCAATCGTTTTCAGGAGTGTTTCGATGCATGCCGATGCAACGGCCGCGGTGTCCGTGCCGTCCCATGATTTCTTTCTCGCGCGTCAGCCGATTCTGGGGCGTGACCAGCATCTCGTTGCTTTCGAGTTATTGTTTCGCGCCGCAGGCGAAGACGATGACGCCAAACTGACCGACGGTGCGGCAGCCACCGCCGCCGTCATCTCGCACGCTTCGCAACTCGGCATGGAGCAGGTAGTCGGCGAACAGCTGGCCTTCGTGAATGTCGATGAGGTGGTGCTGATGAGCGACTTCGTGCGCTTCCTGCCGGCCCACAAGGTCATCCTCGAAATCCTCGAAACCGTAAAGCCGAGCGCGCCATTGCTGGCGCGGGTGGCCGAACTCAAGACGCTCGGTTTCAAGTTCGCGGTCGACGATGTGATCGAACATTCCGCCGAGCTCGATCAGCTGATCCATCTGGTCGACGTGATCAAGGTCGACATCAAGGGCGTGCACCCGAACGCGCTGGCGCAGCTGGTGACTTCGCTGCGCGCCACCGGCAAGCGCCTGCTGGCCGAAAAAGTCGAGACCATCGACGAATTCAAGCTGTGCATGGAACTCGGCTTCGAATACTTCCAGGGTTATTACTTTGCCCGCCCGGTGATCCTCAGCGGACGCAAGATCACGCCGTCCGAGCTGGGCATCCTGCGCCTGCTCGAAGTGGTCAATTCGAACGCCGACAGCCAGGCGATCGAAACCGCCGTCAAGCGCGACGCCCTGATCAGCCTGAACCTGCTGCGCCTGGTGAACAGCCGCGCCGCACCCGGGCCGCGCATCGAATCGCTGTCGCAGGCACTGGCCCAGCTCGGCCGGCGCCAGTTGTCGCGCTGGCTGCAGATCCTGCTGTACACGGCGGCCGGCGCGCGGGTCGAGCTCAACTCGCCGCTGCTGCAGCTGGCGACGACGCGCGGCAAGATGCTCGAACTCATGACCTTGCGCGTGCGCCCCGGCGACACCGCCAGCGCCGACCGCGCATTCACGGTTGGCATCATGTCGCTGACCGAGGCGTTGTTCTCGGTGCCGATGGCGGATATTCTCGAGAACGTCGAGATCGCCGCCGACGTGCGCGAAGCCCTGCTCGAGCGCGAAGGCGATTTCGGCGTGATGCTGCATATCACCGAATTGCTCGAGGCGGCCGAAGGTGGTCGCAAGCTCGGCGATGCGCTCAAGAAGATCGGGCTTACCGTGCCCGAGGTGCGCGAGATCGAGCTGGCGGCCTTTGACTGGGTGCGCGAGCTGACCCACGAAGTGCGCGACGTGCACTGAAGTCGACTCGGCGGCGGCAGGCCATGGTTGGCACGGACAACTTCCAATTTTTAACTGGAAACCGATCGAATGCTACGTTCAGCTGATTTCCTGTTTCGCCCGTTCGTGCCCGGTGACGCGCCGGCCTTCGTCGATGCGGTGCTTGCGTCGTCATCGACGCTGCCGATATGGATGCCTTGGGCGAATGCGCATTATTCCCTGGCCAATGCCTCGGCATGGATCGAAAGCTGCCAGCAAGGCTGGAACGATCAAAGCCGTTTCGAGTTCGGCATCTTCGACGCCGCAACGAATGCGTTCGTTGGCGGATGTGGACTCAACCAGTTCAACCGTGTGCACGACTACTGCAACCTCGGCTATTGGGTGCGTGAGTCGTTTCATCGGCGCGGCGCGGCGACCCAGTCCGTACGCACGCTCTCGGCGTTCGCGTTCAATGAGCTCAAGCTGGCTCGTGTCGAAATCGTGATCGCTGTCGGAAACGCGGGCAGCCTGGGTGCGGCGCGAAAAGCCGGTGCGGTCGAAGAAGGCGTGGCGCGCAACAGAGTCAAGCTCGGTGATGGTTTCGTCGACGCGCACATGTTGGCGCTGGTCGCTCCAATCCGTGATTGATCGCATCGGGATCGACTGCCTCCCGGATGCGGGTGCCGTTTTCAAGCAGCGCTTACTGGCCTAAAAACAGAAACACCGTCGGCTTCTTGTGGAAATCCGGCCCCTTGCCGGTGGCCAGCGCCGCTTTCCACTTGGCCGCCGTCATGGTACGCACCGATTCCGTCGCCAGCGACAGGTCGGTTGCCACGCACAGCAACGTCCCCGGCTGGCAGCTTGCTACCAGCGCCTCGAGCATCTGTCCGTTGCGATAGGGCGTCTCGATCAGCAACTGGGTCTGCTTTTCTGCGCGCGAGCGCTTTTCCAATTCCTGGATGCGCTTGCTGCGCAGCGCCGCGTCGGTCGGCAGGTAGCCGTTGAAGGCAAAACTCTGGCCGTTCAGGCCGCTTGCCATGACCGCCAGCAGCAGCGACGATGGGCCCACCAGCGGCCGCACGGTAATGCCGTGCTGATGCGCCAGGCGCACCAGGTCGGCGCCCGGATCGGCCACCGCCGGCACGCCGGCTTCCGAGACCAGGCCGGCGTCACGTCCTGCCAACAGCGGCGCCAGCAGTTGCGCCAGCGCCTGCGGCGGCGTGTTCACGTTCAGTTCGGCGATCTCGATTTCCTGCAGCGGCTTGACCAGGGGATGATCGATCGCGATCAGTTTCAGGAAGGCGCGCGCGGTCTTGGCGTTTTCGGCGACAAAATAATCAAGCCGCGCGGTCAGGGCCTGCACCTGCGTCGGCAGCAGGTCGGACAGGGCGCCGGATGCGGGTTCGGTCGGGCCGAGGGTGTTCGGGATCAGGTACAGGGTGCCGGGCATGGAATGGTCAATCATCAGGTGCCGAAAAAGCGCACGCCGGCCTGGCGCAGCATGCCGGTGAGGGCGATCAGCGGCAGGCCGGTGAGGGCGGTCGGGTCGGTGGAAACAATGCTCTCGAGCAGGGCGATGCCCAGTCCTTCGTTCTTGGCGCTGCCGGCGCAATCGTAGGGCTGTTCGATGCGCAGGTAGGCGTCGAGTTCGGCGTCTGGCAAGTCGCGAAAACGCACCTTGACCTGGACATTCTCGACTTGCACAGCGCGCGTCGCATCGCGCGTCGCAGCGTGCGCCGCATCATTCGCGCGCCCATCCCACAAGCACAGCGCCGTGTGGAACACGACTTCGCGCCCGCGCATCAATTGCAGCTGGGCCAGGGCGCGTGCATGGTCGCCCGGTTTGCCGATCTGCAGATCGTCCAGCGTGGCCACTTGATCCGAACCGATCACCAGCGCGCCCGGATGTGCCCGGGCAACGGCCTCGGCCTTGGCGCGCGCCAGGCGCAGCGCGGTCGCTTGCGGCGATTCGCCCGCCAGCGGCGTCTCGTCGATATCCGGCGCGATCGCTTCGAACGGCAAGCCCAGTCGCGACAGCAGCTCGCGCCGATAGGCCGAGCTCGATGCAAGGATGAGACGCACGGGAACTGGGGTCGATGTCATGGCGGCGCTAAAAGGGCAGGGGCAGCGCAAAAGCGACAGTGATTGGCGCCGCGCTAAAAAGCCTGCTATTATCGCAGGTTTTCCGGGGTAACTTTCTAAATGAGCGCTTTCGTCATCGACGCCTTCGAGTTTTGCAAGAACGATGGTTATCGTGAAGGCGCTACGCCCCTGGTCGAGATGACCCGGCTGGCAGCCGAGAGCACTGATAAAAGCGGCGAAATCCGCTGGTCGATGCAGGGCGGTCAGACGCGCCATGGTTATCCGTCGCTGACCCTCGAGGTCGCCGGACAGGTGAAGCTGGTATGCCAGCGTTGCCTGCAGCCATTCGACTACGAAATCGATTCGTCGACCATGCTGGTGCTGGGTCAGGATGATGCGGATGCCGATGGCATCGAGGAAGTGCTCGATGACGACAGCATCGACGTGATCGTCGGCAGCCGCACCTGCGATATCCGCGAATTGCTCGAGGATGAAGCGCTGCTGGCGCTGCCGCAGTCGCCGAAACACGATGTCTGCCCAGAAACGGACTTGCTCGATCGTCTGAAAACAGATAAAGTGTCGCCCTTCGCTGCACTCAAGGGTCTCAAGTCCGAGTAAGCAGTGGGGTGCATCAGGTAGGTCACATCAGCAGTACAGGATTCGCAGTACGGTGGCGGCAGCGTAGAAACAATGTCGCCCAAAATATGCAAACAAACGTGTCAAACGCGTGCAATCGAGTATGGCATTTGCGGTAGTTGTAGCAGCGTTAAACATGTCGGCGCCCGTGTGGGTTGCCGTCGAGATACTCGATTTGCATAAGCTTGCATATCGGTTGTGTTAAAATTTTAGAACTTAGTATTGGAGTTATCATGGCTGTTCAGCAGAATAAGAAATCCCCATCGAAGCGCGGTATGCACCGTTCGCACGACTTCCTGACCGCGCCGAACCTGGCAGTCGAGCCGACCACTGGTGAAACCCACCTGCGTCACCACATCTCGCCAAACGGTTTCTACCGTGGTCGTAAAGTCCTGAAGACCAAGAACGACGAGTAATCGACGTTTGTCTTTCAGTGACATGAAAGCGGTGCAACGTATCTTATCTGCGTGGCACCGCTTTTTATTTGGCACGACCGTTCGCATCGTTTCAGTAACCGGTTGCATCCCTGGCACCGTCATTTTGAACAGCGCGGATTGCGCCCGGCCACCGGCCCCGGTACGGTCCCATCTTGCCGCCCGCTTCGCCTCCTGCTTCACTGCATGTTGCGCTTGAATCGCGGCATCCTCTCCGACAAATGACCATTAAAATTTCCATTGACTGCATGGGTGGCGATCACGGCCCGTCAGTTACTATTCCGGCAGCACTGTCCTTCCTCAAAAAGCAGGCCGACGTCGAGCTCGTGCTCGTGGGACGCGAGGACGTGCTGCGCGCTGAACTCAAGAAACACCACGCCGAGAACAACCCGCGCTTGTCGGTCAAGCATGCGGGTGAAGTCGTCGAAATGGACGATCCGGTCGAAGTGGCGCTGCGCCGCAAGAAGGATTCGTCGATGCGCGTGGCGATCGAACTGGTCAAGGAAGGCAGCGCGAATGCCTGCGTCTCGGCCGGCAATACCGGCGCCCTGATGGCGGTCTCGCGCTATGTGCTCAAGACCATGGCCGGCGTCGACCGTCCGGCGATCTGCTCGATCATGCCGAACCAGAAGAATGGCCCGACCTATATCCTCGACCTCGGCGCGAATGTCGACTGCTCGCCCGACCACTTGCACCAGTTCGCCATCATGGGTTCGGTGCTGTGCTCGGCAATCGAAGGCATCGAGCGCCCGACCGTCGGCCTGCTCAATGTCGGCACCGAAGAGATCAAGGGCAACGAAGTGGTGAAAGCCACCGGCCTGCTGCTGCGCGCCGACCATGAGCGTGGCAAGCTGAACTTCTTCGGCAACGTCGAAGGCAACGATATTTTCAAGGGCACGGTCGATGTCGTGGTGTGCGACGGTTTCGTCGGCAACGTCATGCTCAAGGCCATCGAGGGCCTGTCGCGCTTCATGAAGACCACGTTCAAGGCCGACATCATGTCGATGCTGGGCGCGCTATTCGCGCGCAAGGCGCTCAAGAAGCTCAATCCCGAACGCTATAACGGCGCGGCGCTGCTCGGCCTGAAGGGCCTGGTGTTCAAGAGCCATGGCGGCGCCCAGGCATATGCCTATGAGTGGGCGATCAAGCGCGCCTATGAAGCGGCGCACAATAATGTGCAAGAGCATTTGTCGGCGCTGATCACCGAGCTCATGCCGAGCGCGCCCGTAGCTGAGGTGACCCTGGCGCCGGTCTCCGATACTCTGCGCCAGGCGCAATAACCTGCAGGATGGGCAAGCAATGACCTTGTATAGCAAAATCACCGGCACCGGCAGCTACTTGCCGGCCAACCGCGTCACCAATGACCAGCTGGCCGCCCAGCTGGCCGAGAATGGCGTCGAGACGTCGAACGAGTGGATCGTCAGCCGCAGCGGCATCGAGGCGCGCCATTACGCCGCGCCCGACGAACTGTCGTCCGACCTGGCCGTCAAGGCCGCGCGCCACGCGCTCGAGATGGCCGGCAAGACGCCGCTCGACGTCGACCTGGTGATCGTCGCCAGCTCGACCCCGGATTTTCACGGCAGCTTCCCCAGCACCGCCTGCATCGTCCAGCAAAAGCTCGGCATGGCCAATGGCAGCGCCGCGTTCGACGTGCAGGCCGTGTGCAGCGGCTTCGTCTACGCAGTCTCGACCGCCGACGCGTTCATTCGCGCAGGTAACCATAAAACCGTGCTGGTGATTGGCTCGGAAGTGTTTTCGCGCATCGTCGACTTCAATGACCGCACCACCTGCGTGCTGTTCGGCGACGGCGCCGGCGCGGTGCTGATCGAAGCCTCGAGCGAGCCGGGCATCCTGGCCGCCAAATTGCACGCCGACGGCAGCCATGCCGGCATCCTGACCGGTCCGGGCAGCGTGCTGGACGGCGCCATCGCCGGCAGCGGCTTCCTGTACATGGACGGCCCGGCCGTGTTCAAGCTGGCCGTCACGGTGCTCGAAGAAGTGGCGCACGAAGTGCTGGCGCAGGCCGGCGTCAAGGCGACCGAGGTCGACTGGCTGGTGCCGCACCAGGCCAACCTGCGCATCATGAAGGGCACGGCCAAGAAGCTCGACCTGCCGCTTGAAAAAATGGTGGTCACGGTCAATGAGCACGGCAATACGTCGGCCGCATCGATCCCGCTGGCGCTCGATCAGGCCGTGCGCGACGGCCGCATCAAGCCCGGGCACAATGTGTTGATGGAAGGTGTGGGCGGCGGCTTTACCTGGGGTGCGGTGCTGGCGCGCATGTAAGCGCGCAGCATCTGCGTGCACAACTTCAGGCTCCCAAGAACAACAAAACGAGGAAAGACATGAGCAAATTCGCATTCCTGTTCACCGGACAGGGCGCCCAGGCAGTGGGCATGTTGAACGGTTTCGCCGGCAACCCAGTGGTTGACCAGACCGTGCAAGAAGCTTCCGACGCGCTCGGCTTCGACCTCAAGCGCATGATTGCCGAAGGTCCGAAAGAGGATCTCGACCTCACCACCAATACCCAGCCGGTGATGCTGACCGCCGCCGTCGCCGTGTACCGCGCCTGGATCGCGGCCGGCGGCCCGGCGCCAGGCGTCGTGGCCGGTCACAGCCTGGGCGAATACTCGGCGCTGGTGGCTGCCGGCGTGATTCCGTTCGCCGACGCGGTGCCGCTGGTGCGCTTTCGCGCGCAGTCGATGCAAGACGCGGTGCCGGTCGGGCAGGGCGGCATGGCCGTGATCCTGGGCCTGCCGGCCGAGGAGGTGCGCGCTGTCTGCGCCGAGGCGGCGCAAGGCGAGGTGGTTGAAGCCGTGAACTTCAACGAGCCGACCCAGATCGTGATCGCCGGCCATACCGCCGCCGTCGAGCGCGCCTGCGAGATCGCCAAGGCCAAGGGCGCCAAGCGCGCCATGAAGCTGTCGGTGTCGGCGCCGTTCCACTCGTCGCTGCTGAAACCCGCCTCGGACCGCCTGCGCGACTACATGGGCGCACTCACGTTTGGCGCGCCGCAGATCGACGTCATCAACAACGTCGACGTCGCCGTGCTGCACGATCCGGAGGCGATCAAGGATGCGCTGGTGCGCCAGGCCGCCGGCCCGGTGCGCTGGGTCGAGACGATGCAGAAGATGACCGCCGACGGCGTGACCCAGGTCATCGAATGCGCGCCGAGCAAGACGCTGATCGGCATGGCCAAGCGGATCGATCCGGCGCTGACCGGCGAAGCACTGCTCGACCAGGCCGCGCTCGAACGCGTGCTGGCCTCGCTCAAGGCAGCTTGAGGCATCCAGAACTATTCAAGAAAGAAGAGACTATGAACCTGCAGAACCAAGTCGCCCTCGTTACCGGCGCATCGCGCGGCATCGGCAAGGCCATCGCACTCGAACTGGCCCGTCAGGGCGCCAAAGTGGTCGGCACCGCCACCAGTGAATCGGGGGCGCAGGCGATCACCGATTACCTGGGTGAATTCGGCGGCAAGGGCGTGGTGCTGAACGTGCTCGACGCGGCGCGCTGCGCCGAAGTGGTGGACGAAGTGCAGAAGGGCTACGGCAGCCTGTCGATCCTGGTCAACAATGCCGGCATCACTCAGGACAACCTGGCGATGCGCATGAAAGACGACGAATGGGATGGCGTGATCGCCACCAACCTGAGCGCCGTCGGACGCCTGGCGCGCCTGGTGCTGCGCGGCATGATGAAGGCCAAGGCCGGCCGCATCATCAACATCACCTCGGTGGTCGGGGCGTCGGGCAATCCAGGCCAGATGAACTACGCCGCCGCCAAGGCCGGGGTGGCCGGCATGACGCGCGCGCTGGCGCGCGAGATCGGCAGCCGCAACATCACCGTCAACTGCGTGGCGCCGGGCTTCATCGACACCGACATGACCAAGTCGCTCGGCGAAGGCCAGCACGAGGCGCTGCTGACGCAGATCCCGCTGGGCCGCCTGGGTCAACCGGAAGACATCGCGCATGCCGTGGCTTTCCTTGCTGGTCCGCAAGCTGCGTACATCACGGGCACCGAGCTGCACGTGAATGGCGGCATGTACATGAATTGAATATAAAATAAGCACGAAGCCGTTATCGTTTCCACTTGTGCGGAATCGATAACGGGGCATTCTCGTCTTTTAGCAGGACTTTCGACTGAGTTAGCGCCAACAGCCGAAAGTAGTTTTTCAGGTCGCAAACCTGATAAAATGCGCGCACTTTCCGCAACACATACCTTATGGAGCTACAACATGTCG
>Ga0265797_10003151_pt1 | contig 26781 bp, 19 predicted proteins | sample P2T30metagenome_FD_192433 | JGI IMG/M metagenome (GOLD analysis project Ga0265797, IMG submission 192433) | Plant litter microbial communities from East Loma Ridge, Irvine, California - P2 T30 | ecosystem: Environmental > Terrestrial > Plant litter > Unclassified | place: USA: California... | reverse complement strand
GCTAGGTGTCAAATCACTACATACACGATGATTGCATCTGCATAGAAGCTATCTATCACTGAGATGCACATGTTTGTGACTAGCAGCATCTTGAGACCTTTGTCTAGCGCTGGCATCCACTGGGTTCTGGGTTGGACTTACATGTACAAATATCTCAATCTGCACACGATACGATGCATGCGCTCGTCGTCTTTCTATGCGATAGAGAAGTGGCGGGGTAATACACTAGTAGTCTAGCGACGCTGTCTGTGTGCACTTTCTTATGTTTATGGTTGGTGATTTGCAGTGGACACTGCATTCTCATCATTCTCTGCACTCTACATCCAATACCATGTGCAGGTGTTTCGAGCTGTTGGCTTGCAAACATCGCAAACTAGCGTATACTTCTTCCCACACATCAGTATCTATGCTGGTCGAAGCGAGGAATGTATATCACGCTGGCATAAGCACACTCTGTTGATCTTGAGCAAATTCCTTTGCATTTGTGCTTGCTATAGCGAATCTTGATCAGTCCACGCAAACCCAACCCTAACCCCAAGCTTCGATAAGTCACTTACTTCGACTACATGTACAAAAGCTGTCCCCTATACGTATGTAATTAAATATAGCCCGGTATAGCTGCAGGCATGCAATCTATCATCTATCAACAGAATGCTTGCCTGATCATTGATCGATCATGAGCCGAAAGACTCTCTCCTGTGCACACCCGATCCTATCGATCGCGGGACTTATCCAGGCGAGCCGTACAGTAATCGAATGAAACCACATACACTTTTTGATGTTTTACCCCCCGCATGCAAAGTGTACACTATCGACACAATCGAAGAATGAATTAGTCTCGCATGGAATGCAGACAGTGCACCCATCACTGAATTGATCAGACAGACATCTTCGTATCACTACGAATCGATAGAAATTCGATCGTAGCAATGCTGTTCGAACTTCAGCAGTTAAAATGCGAACATGCTGGTTGCCATACATACACAGATTAGGAGCTACATGCGAAATGGCTTCTCTCCTCCTTTCGAGACAGAGGATCAAAAATACCAAAAGAACAGCTGCTCTGTTGAGCTTATGATATAGGAATAGCCGAAGGTGGGGCTCGAACCCACGACCTTGAGGTTGATCTCTTTGCTGTTATAAGAGCCACACGCTCTACCGATTGAGCTACCCCGGCAAGGGTGTTATTGATGGTGAAATTGGACTCATGCGGCACATGTAAATTGAGAAAATGGTGGGTCTTTTTCCTGATGTTTTTACGCTTAGAACGGGCTAGGGACGGCCAAAAGACGCCAGAAGACGCCGAATCAGCGGGGATTTTACGCTAGTGTTGTCGTCGATAATCAATAGCTGATAGTGTTCTCTTTCACATTCAATCCGAGACCTATTGCCTTTGAGAGAACACGCAACCATATATATATATCACGAGCCTGGAATTAATGAGTCGGCATGTAAGGCCACGATAGAGTCTTTGACCACGTCCGAACGATCAAACCGAATCCGTGCTAGAGGGCAGCATTCTTCAAGCCGGAAGAATTCACGGCCAAATATGTGCCTTCCCGATTCAGAAGAAAGCCGACTTCCGAGTCTTGACAATTCGATTCGGCGGTGATCAAGGCCGCATTTTTATAGCATTCGGTTATCATATCAATACGAGACGATGCAGGCCGTAACATCTCATAAAACACCGTTACTCCCATTTCCGTTTGTTCCGGCATCTGCTACACCAACCTCGCGTGCTATACGCATTGTACGCGCACCTCTACCAAAGTATTTGATTCCCACGAAAACGAGCTCGCGTGTACGTGCATATACCTGCATGACACCATCTGTACCATCCCTCGCGTACCTTACCTCCCGCCCAGCCCCCCCATGCCCGTACATACAAGAATGCCCCTCACCTCCAAGACGAATAAAAACCCGAGAACCCGAGCAGAAGAAGACCTTCCGTATCTTCCACGGAGACTTTCAATAAAACGACTACATTTAGAAGTACAGCAGACTCTCGCTCTTTCGTGGTACCGCGCCCTGCCGAGGCAACCTTAACTGTATCATTTGCGGTGTCGGACCGCGAGAACTTCGATGTATCTTCTGGACCTTCGATTCTTGCATGTGGTCATGCACAATGACACGGTTCCGCTGCGTGCCGCGCTTGCGCGGATGATGCTGTCTTGTGATCGTACGAGGTACTGTATGCGGATTTGCAGCTATGCATATGCGTGCGTATATAGTGCCGCGAGTATAAGAAGGCGGTCAGGTGGGGCGTGTCTCGGTTGTTCGTGGCGATATAACTGCCCTTGGATACCCTGTGTCGCTTGGTTTTGAAGATCAACTTTACAACTTGCAACTACTCAAAAACTAAACTACACTCACTCCTCGCTATACACTGGACCCACTTTTCTGCGACTTCAAGGATTTCAGTCAGCAAAACTACTTACCTGCAAAGATGCTTCCCTTGATACCAGTCATGGTTCTGGCGTACGCTGCTCTCTACATCTTCACCTGAGCACGAGCCTCTCGAAAATACAATGCCATACCGACTTCACACACAACACACTGCGTGTCCACCCTCCACTCCTACACATGTAGCGAGTGGACCATTTCGCCCGACAGAACCATGACCGCCCAATCCGCCTTGTGTACGTCGCAGCCTTAGCATGTCTCACATTGACACTCGCCTGCAACACACTACGATAGCCACGAGGTCCCCGAAACTGGAACGATGAATGCGTGATACTGTTCGCCAAGTCGTTCTGGCGATGAGGCTCGGAAGAACCTTGCGTGGATGATATGCTAGATGTGGCTCAAGGCCAAGCACGCCGACGAGTGAACGGCAACGATTGGCCTTGGACGCGGAAGGGACGAGAGTGAGCAGAGCAGGACTCCATGAACAATTTAGCGATGACCGGCAACGATGCGACTTGGAGTGTCACATGATGGGTAGCGATGCCACGAAACAACAGCGTGCCAGGCGCCAATCAAGAGGAACCACGGTAGTCGAGAAAAGTTTGCACGAAAGGAGCTGCGTTCGTTGAATTGCGGTGATCCTGCTTTTGGCTTGATAGGCGGAAATATTAGCTAGTACGGTCAGTGCGAAGAGGTTTGAGTAACACTTGCACTCTCATTCACAGTTATGTGCGATGATAGCAGCATGAAGAGCACTCATGGAACGAGTTTACGGTACAGAAAGGTTAACATCAATGTCGGTATGAGCGTTTGAATTATTATTGGCTAGAATTACTTCCAAGCTTTTCGTCACATCATGTTCGTGATTTATTCTTCGTCGTCCTTGCTGTCCTTCTTGAGAGCAGCCTTGACGAGCTTGGGGAAGTTCTGTCAAAGTTGTTAGCATGATTCCAGATAGTATTTCTGTAACGAGGTTGGAAAAACTTACAGGAGTACCCCAGCCAGTGACAGCGTCCCAGCCCTTCTGGGCAGGGAAACCATCAGTCTCGCAACCGTAAGACGAACCGATGGTGACATCGGTGAAAGTCTTGTGGGCCTTGCTGTAGAGCCAGGGGTTGAGGAAACCGAGAGGCTTCTTGCCCTTGGCGAGGAGAGCGTCGTTGACGAGAGCGATGACAGCGGCGAAGTTGGGGCTGGAGGCGGAGGTGCCACCGACGGTCCTGACGGCACCGGCCCAGACGATCACATCGTGGTTACCCTGGGCGGCAACATCGGGGTAGGCGCGACCGCTCTTGTTGTAGAGGCCGTCGTACTTGCCGTGGAGGGACTTGACGTACTTGTTGACGGTCTTCTGCTGGTAGTCGGGGGCGGGGAAGTAGTTGCTGAAACCAGCGCCAGAAGCGAAGCGCTCGACAGCAGTCTCGGGGTTGAAGTTGGCGGTACCGCCGACGGAGGTGACCCAGGGGCAGCTGGTAGGGAAGTTGGGGAGGAACTCGGTGGTGTTCTTGCCGTCGTTGCTCTTGCAGGTTCCGTCGGCGCCGACACCAGCGTCACCGGAGGAAACGAAGTATGAGATACCGCGGGCACCGAGCTGAGCGAAGCCGGAGCAAACACGTCTGGCGTAGGCCTCAGGGATGGTCTGCTCGTCGTCACCGTAAGAGCTGCTGAAGACGTAGGGCAGCTTGTCCTGGGCGAGGACGTAGTTGAGGAAAGCCAGGTAGGGCTCGTTGGTGTCGGTGGGAGTGCTCAAACTGGGCTTGAATGGAGGGGAGCCACCGGTGTTGTAGGCAATCATGGGAGTGGGGTAGCCGACACCGAGGACAAGCTGGGCATCGAGGTTGCCCTCGACGTCAGTGCCCTCTTCCCTGACTTTGGTAAGGTTAGGGCCTTGGTAGTTGGAGCCATTGTCGATGATCTCGAACTTGAACTCGTTGGCAGCGTTAGCAGCCTCCGGGCGGAACTCCTTCAGGAACTGGTAGGCATCATCACGACGGCTAGTCTCGTTGAGGTAGTTGTTGATGCCGATGCTGTTCTTGTCGGCGGCCTGAGCCTTGTAGTCGATGGTACCGTAAAGAGTACGGAGACAGTCGAGGGTGGTGAAGCTGACGTTGCAGAAGCTGGGGTCGGTGATATTTCCCTTGCCGCTGTACTTGGCCTTGCCCTCGTTCTCCCACCAGGATTGAACAGCAGCTGACTCCTGGTCAAGAACTGGGCCGGAGACCTTGTGTTCGACAGCAGCCCTGGGCTTGAAGAATGATGTGGTGGGCTGGACGACATCGATGTGCTCGTGCAGGTGGGCGGGAAGCGACCACTCGGGTGTGCGTGAGACGGAGTGACCATCAAGGTGCTCGTACTTGAAGTACTTTGTCTGAAGAAGCTCCTCGGCCTTCTCGATGGGGACAACAATGGAGATCCAGTCCTTGGCGGGAGAGTAGTCGATGTCCTCGATGCCGTGTGCATCGAGCCACTCGTGAACCTGCTTGATGCTGGCATCCTCGGGACGGACGATGTCCGCGATCTCGGCGGCAGTGAGGTGCTGGCCGTAGCGCTCGTGGTCGGGGTCGGAGACCTCGAGGAGGTGACGCTCGACGAGACCCTCGTTGCGCTGCTTCAAACCGATCTGAAGGTTGATCGACTCCCTCTTGTTGGCGGGACCGGCGGCCTTCCAGGAACGAGGAACGGCGTGAGTCTCCTTGACCTGGTAGTTGGCAGACTCGACGGTAGGAAGAGCGTTTGCGCCGAGCAGAGCGCTGAGTGCGCTCAGCGAGATAGTGAGGGTACGGACTGCCATTGTAACTCAACAAGGTCGTTGCTAAGGGATAATGGAATGAAGATGCTGGACAAGGACACACAAGCCGGGGACTCGAGCGGCGAGGGTGAATTATTTATTTGTTGTTGTCGATCGCAAGCGAAGCTCTGCAAAGCTTCCCAGTCAAGCTTCGCCAGGCACGAACGGCATGCTTGAGTGGTGGTTGCAAGCACTCGTTAGCCGCATGGTAGCGTTGCATCTCCACAGGGAGGGTCTTCGGGTGGGCGGCCGAATGGGGAAGGTCAGTGAGGATTGTTATCGCGTGATCGCCACCGGAGCAAGGTTAGGTATGCAGACTTCACTTTATCTTTTATGAGCACAGAAATTAGACCGATGGCGATATCGCCTTAGCAACAGGTACACTGATCGGCAAGATGTCTGTGTTCGAAGTGGCAAACATGCAAACATACTGTCCTCGATTCTTGTTCGTCATGTTGATATGTCCAAATAACATCGGCGAAAAGATAAGCTTATGCCCGCCACCGCCGCACGCCTTGGCTGGATGCTTGCATTTCGCGTGGCGCCGGCCAAGTGGGGCTACGAGAGATCGTCATACAATACCCTACCGAGGCTCGACTTTACACCTTCCAACAAAGGATAGACAAAATGACGAACAATGTGACCTTCCGACCTTCCGACCTTCCTCATCCAATTGCCACACGAGTCTACCGCTGGATCGCCTGTCAGCCTTTTAGGCTCGCTTGGCTCAATTGACAAGAGGCCCTGCTCTACGAATCGAAGACTGGAGCATATGCAGGAACGCCCAGCACCTTGAGCTCTCGGACAACTTTTTTGGTCAGCTTCTTGTTACTGATGAAGAACAAGGCTTCTGCCTCCATCGCCGTGTACATCGCATGCGCCATGGTCACAATGTCGGGTCTCGCTTGTCCTTCCATTTGTGTGTCCCAGATCACAGCTTGAGGATCCTGCTGGAGCACGCGGCCCACAATATTTTCACCGAAAGTGCTTCGAGGACTGGAAGCAAACCAGAGGAACCGAATCTTCGTCTTTGGCGCGTGTCCAAAGAGCGCCAAACAAGGTCCGACGCCGCTGCCGGTGGCCATGATAACCACCCGCTTGAAAACCTTTGCCATATACAGTGCGCCGGTAATATGGCAGCCACGCATGTAATAGAAAGCAGCTGGGTGGTTGACAGTTTTTGCTGTCCAGTCGCCAGCCTTCGACACGATACAAGAAGCTGCTCCTCCCTCTGTACCGCCTGTGTCAGAGATGGCTGCGAAGCTGTGCCACTCGTGGAGTGGCGCGTCCGAGATGGATACTCCGTGCAGAGGTCGTATTGATTCTTTCGGCGAGAAGTACAGTCGCGTTGCGCGGTCAGAAAGATGCTCTGTCTTGACGACAGCAACCTTGCGAAGTAACACCCAAGGATATATGACATGAATGCTGATAATGACCAGAAGCCAAAAAGCGGGCGTCTTAGCGAGCGCATGGGCTAATTTTGTACCAGTAGAAGAGCTTGCTTCAGATCGCACGAACAGCACCAAAGTTGGCCAGAAGACGAGTACGCAAGACCAACCTCCCAGACGATGAACATTTTCGAAGAGATTGTGATTCCGATCACGTATTCGCGGAAGAGCTAGGACGGCGATGGCGACAAGGATGGCCAACAATGCATAACAGAGCGAAAGCAGCGCAATGTCTCTGCGTCGGCCTTGGACATGATCTCTTGTCAATATTGACACAAAAGCAATATGCCACCCGATAGCACATACAGCTCCGCCGGTATGCACTCCGCCGTTTTCATATATCTTGGCAAGCCGCCTGCGAAGCCAAAGCGGCGCGGTGTGAGGGATGCTCCAACACGTTCTGAAAAGGATGTTCCTGATGTAGTCTTGTCGTATGAGAATGGGGACCGTCAGATTGGAGACCGCAGCTGTGGCCGCTGTTCTCAGTGGTAGTCCAGAATCGCTGGCTACAATGACCACAATGGTGATCAGGTTGATGATGCAGATCGAGGTGAGCAGCTGGCGATACACCGTGAACACGACTATGCGCAAGAAGTGGTACGATCGTCGAGCTCGGCTCCAGGGCGCACTAGATTCTTCGCCTCGTTCGTTTGCGCATGCCGCTTCGACATCCTGGTCCTTCTCATCGGCAAGAGAAGCGATTTCTGTGTCGGGTGATTTCGAACTATCCTTGATTGAACTGAAGGATACCTCAGACACCGTCGCTCCTTCATTCTGATTTTCCATGGAGACGCTGAGATCCACGGTTGCAGGCATAGCAGTGTCGTGGCAGTCGTTGTGCTTCCGCGATGAAGCATTCCGACAAATTTCCAGCAGTCAAATAGCTGGAATGTAGCTACATATCAGTGACCGGAACTCTACAGATGTCGCAATTTCGAAACACAAGCGCTTCTCTGGCTCATGCGCCTAGCCTTCACCGGTCACTACCATCTATCTATCACGTTACCCATACAGGTGCTGACCACGTATCCGTGCAGGAGCTTGGGCGTCGCCATGCGCTGGTGCCATAGAGCGAGCACAATGGCTGACTATGCTTCACTGCCACGGGTTGAGGCGAATCGTAGTGTTCACTACATAGTATTGGTATCATAAGCGATGACATTGCATGTGAACAGTCCTCAGCCTGCCACTCGGCGTTGTTTTCGAAGCGAGAAAGATAACCTGTGGCGTGGTACGACTTTGATCGCGATTGGGTGATAATACTTGTACTGTTCAGGTCAGATTACAGCCTCGTCGGTATGGAAAGTTTGTTGACAAGAAGGCTTCTGTCCCAAGATTCTTGTTTTGGCTGTTAAAGGATAATGCTGAGCTCCAGGCGATGCGCCTGACTTGACATGTGGGGATCTCGTAGGGTCCTTAGATGTTATCTACGGGTGTAGTTTCTTATTCGGCTCGGTATACCATTGAAATGAGACCAGAGCTTGGTTTTTGGTTCGAAATCTAGTATGCTGGTATGGTCAGATTCACATGCAAGGATGGGCATTCTTGCCATTGAGAAAGAACCCATCAAGCGACCGCTGCTAGATGCGAGAAATGGCCGCGGTGTGCCGATGGAGATGGCGAGATCGCAGCAGCACCAGGATGAAGTTTGCCTGTCCTCCCGGTGCTTCCATGAAGACATTACCATCCTAATTGCCATCTCCCAGGGCGCAAATGTTTTGAAATCCCATGAGCTGCCCGGAACGGTCTCGGCTACGCGGAGGAATGTCAAGAGGCCGAAGTTCTGCTTTGTGATGCTGCTTCGAAATCAACGACGTCATCTGCTCTCCAACGTGCAATGATCGCGCATCGCATCGCACGCGTTGGTAACGGTCTGACGGCATCTCTACGGTTGAGGCGGGATCTATTGGTCTCACTACTTGACGCGCCGCGGATGGTGCTGCTCATGTATAGTTCTTTGGCCTCGCATTTGGGTGCTTCTTGAGCTGCCACCGGAAACTTGTATTGGATAATAAGGGCAGCATGTCGACGAATCTCGCGAACAGGAAGCCTGAGGAGGTCGTGGAGGGGGACGGTGAGAAGCGAAACGAGGCAGAGAGCGATAAGTCCACTGGTGATGAAGGACGTGATCCTGCGGCTCAAGATGGTGGCGATCAGGAGAAGCAGCAGACTGGACCATCGACGTTAGTCTGCCATGTATTCATCGAGACGGAGGAGCTAACATTTGGAACAGAGTAGGATTCTGGGACTGGCGAATGAACCATGTGCGCAAGGAGGCTTTTCTGAAGTGGACATTCACCACAGCCTTCCTGATGGCTTTCATCCTTGGCTGTCTATCGATCTACTGGGGCGCATTTCTCTCCGTTGACGCCAACATACAAAGTCTTCGCGTATACGTTGTGGACTTCGACGGCCGAGTCGCTCCGTACGACAATACCGGGTTTGAACCGGTCGTTGGCCCTATGATAGTGCAGCTCGCACAACAAATGGTGGCAAGCCCAACGCCGAATGTTGGGTTTACACCTATGCAACCGTCGGACTTCAACAACGATCCTTTGCTTGTACGCGAAGCGGTCTACAACTGGGACGCATGGGCCGCGATCATCATCAATGCAAATGCGACCGCCTTGCTGTACTCTGCAGTCCAGAACGGCAACGCCAGCTACGACCCTATGGGAGCCTGTCAATTAGTCTATCAGCAGGCACGCGATGACACTAATTGGTCGTCTTACCTCTTCCCTCATATCTCGCAGCTCATCACAGAAGCCACATCGATGGTCGGCCAACAGTGGACAAACCGTATCCTACAACAGGCGACATCGAACCAAACACTCCAGCAAAACTTGGTCCAGGCCCCCCAGGCGTTGAGCCCAGCCATCGGCTTCAGCATGTTTAACCTGCGGCCCTTCTACCCTTACGTGGGAATTCCGGCTCAATCGATTGGACTGATCTACCTGATTATTGTGTCGTTCTTCTCGTTCTCGTTCTATCTCCCGATTCACTTCAAATATCTCAAGCCCGACGAGGGCCATCCGACTCTCAAGTTCTACCAGCTCATAATTTGGAGATGGTGCGCCACCATATCAGCTTACTTCATGCTCTCGCTGGCCTATTCTCTCATTTCGTTGGCTTTCATGATGAACTTTGGCGCGAAAGTGCCACACACCGGCGATCCGACACAGGTCACGCCCACTGTCGATGGATTCAAGAACGCCAATGCTTATGGACATGGAACATTCCCTGTTTACTGGATGATCAACTTCTTCTTAAGTATTCACAAGTCTTTATTATAGTGATTTTGCTAATAACCTTGCAGGGTATGATCGCTCTCGGCCTTGCTTGCGAAAACGTCGCCATGATCGTCGGACAGCCATGGACAGGCTTATGGCTGATTTTCTGGGTCATCACAAACGTATCCACATCGTTCTACGACATCGAATTAGGTATGGTGCATCGCAAGGTGATGCTGGTACACCGTCTTGCTAATACACAGTCGCAGCTCCCGGCTTCTACCACTTCGGATACGCTTGGCCGCTGCACTACGTTGTGGAGGGAAGTCGCCAGGTATTGTTCGATCTGCATTCAAGGATTGGCCTCGACTTTGGAGTCTTGATTGCCTGGGGTGCTGTGAACACGTTGTTGTTCCCGTTCGCATGCTACTTCATGCGTTGGAAGTCGAAGCATCACGTGCACGAGTACTACAAATAGAATGCTAGAGCATATGGCGGGATTACACGCAGCGGTAATAATAATTAAGAGGGATTTATGTCTGCACTGTGTCTCAATGGCTCTCACAACACTTTGTTTTGCTGACAGCCCCGGTAGGACGATACATGAAGCGGAGAGCACGAGTACGGATTTTTAGATTCTCAACGGCAGACGTCCGATCTTCTTTCTTTGTTGCAGTCTGAAATACTGCATGTACGCAAGAGCGCGAAGATACGTTCTCAAATGCCTTCATGGCATTCGCCGGACCCTCAAGCTATCGGTGCCATATTCGCAGCTGTAACACCAGCCGCCGAGTGCTGCCATCAGAACCAACCTGACCCATGATGGCGGCATGGGATGACGGCACTGCATCTGCCACTCTCAGTATGCTATTAGTAAGTACTTCGTACAATATACGAATGCTCGTTGTATGCTTCCGCCCATGCGATGCCAGGTCACGGGACCACGCGCGGTTGCTGCCTGGCTCACTCTTGAGGGAAGGTACAATGAACGCAACTGATGAGACGCCAATTTTTGAGCTTGCGCTCCCGTTCCTCCTCCTCCTTCACACTCGCGCTCTGTTTCCCGTCCCCAACACAGATCCAAAACACCTTGCTACCCACTCCATCATCAACAATGGCTGGTGGTAAGAAAGCCAAGCGTGGCGGCACCGCTAAACAGAAACAATCCCACAACACTTCGCCGCCGACCCAGCGCAACACAGCATTCACCGAGAACTCTGGTGCCTCTGCGCGCGTCTTCCCGCGCGAGGTCCGCGACGTCGTTTACCGCTACCTACTGCTGGGCCGCAATGTCAAGAAACAGCGTGACAGCGCACTCTGGAAGACCAAGGGCTGGGCCGACTACTACAGCTTTGAGGTCAACCTCCTTCGCGCCAACAAAGCGATCAATGCTGAAGGCAAGCGTTCAGATCTTCGCCTAAACTATTTCTCAAGACACATTGCTGACTTGTGCCTTCACTTTGAACAGCAAGAGAAATCTTGTATGGCGAGAACACATTCATTGTCTTGTCGACTAAGGAGCAGGAGGCCTGCTTCCGCATCAGACTCCACTCCGTTCCGATCGTTTCTGAGGACTTCTCTGCTGTCGACCACTTCTCAGAACACAGTCTCTACATGAGACTCGAAGGACCTCGCCGAAAGAATCCCGACGTTGAGGAGTGTGATTGCGAGTACTGCAAAGCGCCTCCGCCCGAAAAACGCAGGCTGCTACTGTCGGATGACCTGCCTGCATTGATCCATATCTGTCTTGTCATCAATCACATGGATCCAAATCCGACTTTCGTAAGTGCCGTGCCACGAGGCCCGTGTGATACCGAACAGTGGGCTAATGCATGGCTTCCTTTTGAACAGAACCTGGTGGACGCTCCACGTGACGGCACCTTCCGCTATCGACGTATCTGCGACAAGCGCAAGCCTTCAACCACATTGATCCGCTTCCAGAACAACACCTACGGTTCAACCACTCCAAGCTTTGTCGAGGAGACCCTCACTCAGCTCCGCAAGGTCGCTGGAGATCGCAAGGTGGACATCATTGCTCCGAGTCACCCATCGCTCGCTGCGGAGTGCAAAGAGAGAATGACGCCCAAGATCGTGTGGGGTTATGCCATCGCTTGGGATCTTGTCGAGGTCGCGCGTGAGCTCAAGGCTGAAGCAGACGAGGTAAGTCAAACGAATACAGGTGTGGATGATTGAGGAAGACATGCTAAACGCTTGAACAGACAATCAAGTGCTGCTCCTCCGACCGCACTCAGGTAGATAAGCTTGCGATGCAACTATACAACGGCATCCTGCGTCTGTTGGGCAACTCCATGATCTTCCGTCGACTTGGAAAGCATCTCGCGCGCACGTACACTGACAAGTACTGCAAAGGCGACACAGACGGCTGCTTGTGCCTCGACTGGTCCGAGTCATGGACCTTGCTCAACCTGGACTTGGCTGTCGCGTCTCTCGTGCTCAATCTATTCTCTGGATCCGATGAGACTGCAACCGCTCACATGCTTGACGCCGTCAAGTTCATGTTGCAGAGCTGCCGCGTGCCCGACGAAGCAACTGCACGCGCGCACCATGCGATGGCTTTTGTCCAAGTCAAGAACGGCTCGTGCAGAGAAGCGCTTACTTCCCTCAAGAAAGCCGAGACTCACAGGGAAATGGCTGGGCTCGAACCCGATGAAGGCTTGAAGCAAGACATTGCAAAGCAAGTCAAGCACATGAAGATCTGCAATCCGGTAGGTCGAATGCATAATCATGGACAAGCCGCCGGGATTGTTACTGACTCGCTTTTAGGCTGCTCATCCCAAGCAGGACGACCAGCTCTGTCGCTTTGTTTGCTGCTCTAGCTTTGCCGGCCAGCCCTGAGAGGCCAAGGACTCAGCCTTCGACGGAGCCAAGCCTGCAGGAATCTTCGCCTGGGTATGGTGTGCCTAATGGATATGTGTGACACATTGCTGACTTATGACCTTCCCTCTATAGCAAGACTTCGACCACCAGCTGACAGAGGCAAACCTCAAGGCTATGGGACTCGCCCGGAAGGACGTTCCGCCGTACCTTCGTACGAAAGCTGAGGCACCCTTGGCCCCCGTCGAGCAGCTGGAGGCAATGGATCTGAGCACTTAGCTCGAGAAGCATGATCTTGACGACTCGCATGGCGAGAAACTCAAGGGGATTTGAATGTCTACGCTGGACTCCCTGGCGAAGATGGTTGCTCATAATGGGAAGATACTCAGCACTCGATGGGTTGAGGAAGAGAAGGAATGGCTTTTTGATTTGCATCGTCTCAGTGACTGTGCTTTGCTCGTAGGGCAACGCACTCCAGAGCCAATGTATCTTAGAGCGAACATGTAATTTTGAACACAACCTCGACCATGCAGATGCACGCTTGACGGAAGAAGTGCAAGCACCGTCGAGAGATTTTCGCTGATATCTCAATGGCATGCGATCGCGTGCGGGGACCCGTTGCCTGCAGTAGCAGCATCAGACGCATACCCGAGATATTGGTAGATTTAGGAAGAATAACGTTACATGTACCTGTGACCACGCTGGCGAGTGGACCTGTTTGTCCGCCGTTTTGACACGACAATGTGTTGTCAATTAAACTACTGCAAGAAGCTAATTGCGCCCAGAACGAAAGACGAAAACATTAAAAAAAGAAAAGGACGCAAAGGGTATCTCTTAATGCGCGCTTCTTTGGCTTCGCCTGGTGCCCTGGAATTTAGAATGTATCGGCCGTTGATCGCATCTCTCTCATCTCGAATCCTGCTCTCGACTTGGTTTTGCAAGTATGTTTTTCCCTTGTCTACGCGCTCCAGCGCTCCATCTATTCACCGCCGCTGGTTCCAATGATCGTTCTCCGGCGGCCGCCCATTATCTGCATGCGCTATCCTGTATCCGCCCATTGGAGCCGATGTATGTGACAGCTTGTCAACTTCTATGCCACTGTCTCTATCGCCGCCCTCGCTGCCTTCGAAGCTGTTGCCACCCAGACTAGACCAGACGTCGAGAAAGCCCCTGGCTTGCATGTCGGCGCCTTGCAGAGTGTCGTCTTCGAGCTCGGTGTCCGGCACCGAGTCGTCGCGATGGTCCTCTCTGTAGTCGTCGTGATCGTCGTCGTGGTCATCGTCGTGGTCTGTGAGAATGCGACCTCCAAGCCTGATGTCGCTGACGCGGACGTTGTATTGCAGTGCTCTCTTGCCTTCGTTGATCATCTCTTCGGTGGCGTACATGCAGCGTTTCAAGCTTTGGTTCATCATCTGGCTTTGGACGAGCAATTCCTTGTGTTTCGAGATGTCGGCTCGTAGCCTCAGTTCGTCTTTGGCTAGACGTGCTTCTTGCTTGCTTTCGCGCGCCCCTGGTGACAGAGGTTCACCTCCAGAGGTGATGCTCTCGGTCTCGTCGTCGTCGTCTTCGCTGAACTCGTCTTCGACGTCTTGAAGTCCAGTGGGACTGAAGTCAAAGTCATCGTCTTCTTCATTCTCCTCTCCCAAGACTGACAATCCTTCTGACAACCTTGCCGTGCGTTCGTGTGGTGCGAAGCCGAATTTGCCAGCCCGTGAAAGTCGTCTGAACCGCTTGAGCTCAGCTTTTTGCCGGCGCACCTCCCTTTCGAGACTCGAATTGATGGCGAGAAGAGAGCTGTTGGAGATCTCGAGATCCAAGACTTTTCGTTCGCGGCGGGCGTCGGCAGCCAGTTCCGATACACTCTTCGAGGGACTCAGAGGCCCTTCGTTCTGAGCAGTGGCTCCGTTGTCGTCACCTTGTTCCAGCGAGGCACCAATAGACGGCATGTCAGCAGATTGTCGGTTTATCTTGGGGAAGTCCGAGACGTTCGCCTCTTTAGACAGTGGCGACGATGCGTTCGCACTGGGGTCGAGAGTTGTTGCCGAACGTCGACGCGAATGTATAGAGCTACCTGAGTCTATCGACGATAAACTTGTCGATTTGCGATGTGATGCCGAGTAGGGCTTGAGCTCCAGGCTCACACGTCGCGGCTCATTTGGGCTTTGTTGCTCAGGAATTGACCTAGACGTCGGAATTGGCGAAGGCCGAAGTCCAAATATTTGCGAAGCGCCTCTCCTATAAGACAGATGAATATTTTCTTTATTGGGCGAAGGCGCTCTTGGTTCATTTATTGGTGGAAGTGGCGCAAAGAATGGCGATGAAGACATGGACACGGTACTCAGCGTTGGAGAGAGCAATGGTGGAGGACTCGTGATCGGTTCGGGATCGCTGTCTTGTTGCGGCCAAGGATTCGAATATCTCTTCAAGGGCGTTGTCACTGGTGGCGACTTGGCTGCAGCCAGCTCTGCTTCGCGCGAACCATCCGCATGGAAGAAGACGGATGGTTTCTTGGGTTCGGGCTTTCTGACTGTGGGTTCCTGCTTTGTAGCATCGCTTGCATGGAAGAAACGATTGTCGATGCCATCGACCTGCGAATGGCCTGAGTCGTTGTGTCCAGATGATCGTACCAGTGATGGTGCGCCTCTTAATGAGCCACCTTCACTCACTATACTCCGTGCTTGTCCTACTCTTGGTCTGCTTTGAGCTCCAGCACCGATGCCCAAGCCGACCGAGTGGCCAGTTCTTTCTTTGGCACCATTGGGCGCCGCCACAACTGGCCTTCCTCTTATGTTGTTTGGCGACACGCCTGACGATGCCGAGACATTGCTCGGGCTGGTCGCACGGGTAGTCCGGATGTATGCGCGCGGTGTAGGTCCTGCATTCCGATCTCCATCTTTGTTGTTGTTGGCGGCGGTGTCTGCTACTCTTACTTGCGGCAACCGTGGACGCGTTGTGGTAGTCGGCGCGGCAGCTCGAATAGTCGGTGTACGTCCGGCGGTTGTTGGAGGTGTTGCATTGGCGGCCACACGTGGAGTGAGCGGTGCTCCAGATCGCCTGGCAGCGAGTGTAGGCAGAGTGGGCTTGCCAGGCGGTGGACGCCCCTGGGCGTTGCGATCTGATGACATTCCTGGCCTGTGAGGCTACCGTGGCGAATACATAGAGGGTTGGTCGGACTGAGTAGAGCGGCGACGGGTGGTATGAACAGATGGGAACGGTGTATCTGGCGTGGTTTCAAACGGCGAGGGGTATTGGTTGTTGTTCTTGGGTCGTGAAGAAGACCCTGGGCGAGTCTAATTTGAAATGCCAACCAGCTCGTAGCCGAATGTGATCATGGCAACGGGCGAGGATCAGCGCAGTAGGTAAAATTAGAGAGCGCAGAGTGCCGGGGCGATGCAGAATGTAGTGGTGTTGGTGGTGGTGGTGTTGATGGTGAAGTTGTCGGCGTTCACCTTTGCCAGTCTGTGCACTAAGGTATGCAACAACCCCGGCGATTGAGGCGCTCGGCGATGATGTCGCCCTGTGTCGCTTCGAGACTCTTTTGCTTTATGCAGGGCGATCCTTGCAGCGCTAGTAAATTGACACTTTGCTAGTCTCGTGACTTTCGTGATCCTTTCGCGTTCACCACTTCAATTCTCGCGTGCGTCATTTGTCCTGCTATCGGCGAGACTCCGCGTACACTTGAATCTCAGCGGACGCAGTACACCATCTCGATGCGCCTGTGCGACTAGAGGCATGGCTATCGTATCAACATGCCGCGACACAACGAAGACCTCGCCGCCGAAGCGCAGGCAGCGAGAGACGACGCCACCGACCTTCCGGATGCCAGCCAGCACCACTCCCTGAAGTACCATCTCCTTGGGCCCTCGCTCACCAAGTCTGGCCAAGATGGAGTCGACCAGAAGAAGGTGTCCGAGATCATATACAACGCGTCGAAAGGCAGCAGGTACTTCAATAATGAAGAGAACAAGGATAAAAACCTTACAATCAAGATCAACCGCATCCTGGCGAAGAAACGCGAGCTCGAGCGGGTGGAAGCAACAGGAGGCCTACAGAGGGACCTCAAGAGAGCGGACGAATACATTGCGGAGCTGGAACTTGGACGCGACCTCAGCCAGGTGCTCATACACGTAGATTGCGACGCATTCTATGCAGCTGTAGAGGAGCTCGATCGGCCGGAGCTAAAGGATGTCCCGTTCGCGGTAGGCAAAGGTGTGCTCACTACCTGCAACTACCATGCGCGAAAATTTGGATGCCGTAGTGGTATGGCTGGTTTCATTGCCGACCAGCTCTGTCCAGGCTTGATTCACGTTCCGCTCAACTTCGACAAATATACCGCCAAGGCCAAAGAGATCAGAGCTGTGCTTGAGGTGTACGATCCACGATTCCAGGCTGCCAGTCTGGACGAGGCATATTTGAACATTACAGAATACTGCAAAGAACACAACTTGACGCCTGACGAGGCTGTCAGCCAACTGAGAGCACGTATACACGAAGAGAGCAAGATCACGGTCTCTGCGGGTATTGCTGCAAATGCCAAAATCGCCAAGATTTGCAGCAACAAGAACAAACCTAATGGACAATACCGGGTTCCCTCGGACCGTGCAAGCATCCTTGCTTTCATGCGTGATCTGCCGACACGAAAGGTCAATGGCATCGGGCGAGTGTTTGAACGAGAGTTGGATGTTATAGGCGTCAAAACTTGTGGAGACATTTACGCGCATCGGCAATCTCTCCGTGCTCTCTTCGGTGATAAGGCGTTTGAGTTCCTCATGAGCGTATACTTGGGCCTTGGAAGAACAGATGTCAGACCAGCTGAGGAATTCGAGCGCAAGAGCGTTGGCACGGAGAGCACGTTTCACGACATGTCCGACCCACAGGAGCTGCGCCAAAAGCTACGTTGGATAGCGGAAGAGCTAGAAAAGGATCTTGAGAGGACGCAGTTCAAAGGCCGAACCCTGGTCTTGAAGGTCAAGCTGCATTCGTACGAAGTGTACACGCGACAATTTCAGCCGCCAAAAGCTGTGCACAAGGCGGACGATCTCTACCATTTCGGACTGCAAATGTTTCAAAAGATTGAAAAGGAGATCCCAAAGCTGTCGTTGAGGCTCATGGGTCTACGATGCACGCATCTCGTGTCCACAAAGAAGGGCGAAGTGGACTTCTTTGGCCGTGCACGCCAACCAGCGGGAGAGTCACGGGACGATTCAGAAGGTACCAAACCTACAAAAATCGCTTTGGACGAAGACGGTTGGCAGAAGTGGCCGGACGAGGAGTTCGAGGCCGCTGCACAGCAAGAACGGCAGGACGATATGGACGAGCTGGAAAGGCTGTCGCAGCAACAAGAGCAAGATGAAGCTGCAGGTTTGATTCCAGATGACGAGGAAGAACGCAAGGCTTTCGAGGCTCGCAAACACGACAACGGTTTCGCATGGCGGCTGCTGCTTGAAGAAGAGCGTGCAAAAGCAGAGGAAGAAGAGCGAGCAAAGAAGCCACCTTTGGAGCAGTGGAATTGTCCGATCTGTGGCCACCCTCAAACGGCCGAGGAAAAGTCATTCAATGAGCACATTGATGGATGCCTGTCGAGGCAGACTATCAAAGAAATAGTTCAGACGGCCGAACCGTCACCTCCCAGTAGGGTTAACAGCCCGGTGCCTGCGAGTGGGAGCAAAAAGCGTGGAAGACCACGTGGCGGCGGCAATAGTGGTCAGAGTTCAACCGAACCAAAAAGACCTAAGAAAGCATTCTTTGCATGAGTTACGATAGCTATGAATGTCATGAATCTGTACAAGTAAACATCTCGAAAGGAACACTCGCGAATAGCACCCTCTTCTCACAGCTTAGAAACAAATCCACTCGTGTCAATCTTCGCCAGATACTCTTTCGTGATCTCCTTGACGTTGACAACGCCGGCAAGACCCATGCATAGCCTGAACTCGTCACTCAAGATGCGCAGCATCAACTTAACACCTTCCTCGCCCTTGTAAGCAAGACCCCATAGGACAGGCCTTCCGACCCACACAAAGTCGGCGCCCAATGCCAGAGCTTTGAACACATCTGTTCCATGTCGGACTCCACCGTCAACGTGCACAGGAATCTTGCCCTGCACAGCTTCAACGACCTCGGGTAGCGCATCTAAAGTTGCCAATGCACCATTTAGCTGTCTTCCACCGTGGTTCGATACCACCACGCCATCTACACCGTGGTGCACCGCCAACAGCGCGTCTTCTCCTGTCGCAATGCCTTTTACCCAGACTTCCATCTCAGGCTTGCAAACTTCCTTCAACCACGCGATGTCTTTCTCCCAGTTCAGCGTTGGGTTCGCGGCGTGCGAGTGGAACGTCACAGGACCCGAAGGCTGAACCCATTTACCATTCTCCATACGGCCAGCTTTGGATTTAGTCGGACCAGCCTCACGCTTAGGCGTATTTTCTTCGCCATCGACCACCTCGTCTTGCAGTGCTGGCTCCTGGTCTTGCGCGAAATTAGCGACCTTGAAGTGCGGCGGGAGCTTGAACTGGTTTCGCAGCTCGAGGTTCCTCCGGCCTAGGAACGGCGTGTCGACTGTGAGGAAAACGGCTTTGAAACCTGCTTTCTTCGCGCGGTTGATCAGCTTGATGCTGTGGTTGCGGTCTTCGAACAGGTACAGCTGTAACACGTTCGGGTTATCTTGGCTTGCTTCGGCGACTTCTTCCAACGTCTTGGTCGCGAAGGATGACAGGCCCATGGCAATGTTCATATCGCGGCAAGCGTTCGCGGTGCCGGTCTCGCCGTCTGAGTGTGCCAGACATTGCATCGCTGTGGGGGCTACGCCGAAGGGCACGCGGTTTTGGTGTCCGAAGATTGACACGCTGGGGTCAACGGCGGAGACGTCGCGGAGGACGCGAGGGCGGATGCGGTATTTGTTGTAGGCCGAGAGGTTCTCGCGGAGGGTGCTGCCGGAGTCTGCGCCTTCGTTGTAGTAGTCTCGGGTTTGCTTGTCCATTTTGTCGTGGGCTATGCGCTCGAGCTCCGCGATGGTGAGGCAGTTGAGGTCGACGTTGGCGTTGTTTGCGGAGGCCATGGCTGTGAGTATGGAGGTTGGTGATTGTGTTCAATTGTACTTTGGCAGTTCCCAATGGCTCCTAAAAGTACTCTTGGTTTGCCACTTCGTCTTGCGAACTGATGAGCTCAAATGCGCTTTCGCAGTAATGGATGAGTTCCTCAGATTGAAACAAGTATACAGCGAGGTGAGCCAATCTCGTAGACGAATTATACCGAAATGAATGATAATAGTAGTACTTACAAGTAGGAACTGATGTTTGATAGAGATTAGGTCTGATGATCTTCATCCGAGGATGATCAATGACGATATCGGAGCACTACTCTAACGTCGATCCTCCGACGATTTGTTGGCCGTATGTCTGCATTTCGCCGAGGAGATTGACGAAGCGTTCGGCGATATTTCCAACTATGGTGGTCGTTCTTGTTTGTGGGCATCGAGTAAATGCCTCTGAGAGACTGGTTCATCTTCATAGAATCAATGTTTTCTACGATGTACGATGAACACATCCTACCACTGCTGGAACGTCGCAAAGAAGGCATCGCCCTTACGATATGCATACAAACATATGCTCACGGCCCGTAATCTGGAGAGCGTTAAGACCAATGCTTATTTCTGGCTTACCACGGCTATGGTCCGGTACAGCTGCCGGGCGAATGGCACTGACGTTTCTTGGCTTCCAGTCCAATGCGTGAGACAGATGAACTTTTGTCTTCTGGAAGGAGTGTATGACTTGCTTCGTTCACACCAAGATCGACTTTGCATACCTTTGACTGACCATGGGCACGATACCGACGCATGTCAGTTGGCATTGCCACGATCAACGTTCGGCTGTTGTGCAGCAATTCATCCCGCCACAACGCTTTTCTCCTCGAGACCAGGCTCGCGGCATTCGAGGACGGTATGAGAACCTGCTACCAATCTTGCTACTCTTGGGCGTGAGCGAAACACTTGGGGCCACCTGTTGTGAAAGAGCCTCGGCCGATGCCACCCGAGCATACATATTTCAGTGGCTTGGTAGACTCTCCACTCTCCATGACAGGCAGACCACTTATTGCATACGAGCCCCGCTATCGACACTATCGATTCGAAGACAATATGAAACCAGTCTATGCACTTTTTCGCCTATTCGCAGTGACGACAAAGGCGATATCAGATCGGTGCTGGCAGTTGCGGAAGGTGAAGTTGACTTATTCTACCCACCTACGGTACTAGCCGACCAGTTGTTGCTGGAAAATTGGCTCAAACTGATTGGGAGGTAAGTCCCTGTAACCACGAATGACTTTTGAGGCCGTCGGTGTATATTGTGGCCTATTGACTGCAAAATCTCAAAAATCATGACTCGCCACCACCAAAACTAACCGAACCGAACCGAACCGGGTAGCCCATCAAGCCGGCAACCGGACGTATGTATTACTTTCGGGGGCTATTCTACCGACAAACGCTGCACTAACATGTCCCATGGGGTGTGTTTGTACCCGGGTCCGCTTGTTGTGGGGACATACATTACCGGTCGCTTATGCCAATTGAGATGGTGGCGCTCTCCAAGCCACGGCCAAGAATACCTTTAGCGAAAATACCACGTGAATACCTGGCAGAAGAAATGATCTTGTGGGGTCGTTGCGGAGTATACCGTATGTCTTGTGGGTGGTCTACGAGTGGAAGAGCTATATAAAAAGAGTTGTGTTTGTGCTCAGTTACACCCAGGCTTCGTTCATCCAGGCTCAGGTCTCATACTCTTCTGATCTCATCATGGTCTACCTCCGTTTGCGACAAGCTGCTTTGTGCAGTGCCTTGACCGCACCTGCGGTCTTTGGACTCGCCATCAATGGCACCACACCAACAGGCTTACACAACACCACGACGCTGCCGTACCGTGACACGTCCCTTTGCATCGAAGCTCGAGTCGATGACTTGTTGAGCCGCATGACGATCGAAGAAAAAGCCGGCCAACTATTCCACTTCATCATCTTCTCAGGACCTAACGGAACGCTGGCCCCGGCGAACCCGGAGTTGAATAGTACAGACTTTGTTGTGGGAACCCAATTAATCTCCCATTTCAACTTTGCCAGCCAGATCGAAGATCCTGTTGAAGCTGCTGAGTGGCATAACCGAATCCAGACACGCGCACTGGAGACTAGATTGGGCATACCCATTACCATTTCGACCGACCCTCGCCATGCTTTCACGCAAGACGTTCGCACCGGTTTTAGCGCTGGCGGCCTCTCGCAGTGGCCTGAGACATTAGGCCTTGCAGCCATCCGTGATGCGGATCTGGTCCAGCGATTCGCCGAGATCGCCCGCGAAGAATACCTCGCAGTCGGCATTCGTGCTGCTTTGCACCCTCAAGTCGACTTAGCGACGGAACCTCGCTGGCCACGAAACAGAAACGGCTTTGGAGAGGATGCCAACCTCACGGCCGAAATGTTGACTGCCTACATCAGAGGCTTCCAGGGAGAGGAGTTCGGCAGGACCTCCGTTTCGACAGTCACAAAGCATTTCCCCGGCGCGGGACCGGCGCAACATGGCAAAGATGCTCATTTCGCCGTTGGAATGAACACAACGTACCCTACTAAGAATCCAGACTACCATCTCATCCCCTTCAAGGCCGCGATCAAAGCTGGTGCCAGGCAGATGATGCCTTACTACAGCCGACCGGTTGGCCTCGAGGAATACGAGTCGGTTGGATTCTCTTACAACAAGCCTATCGTTACGGGTCTGCTCAGGAATACACTCGGCTTCGAAGGTGTCGTGCTTACCGATTGGGGCTTGGTCACCGATACTACTGTTGCTGGCAAGCCATGGGATGCCAAGGCGTGGGGAGTCGGGCAATTGAGTGAGGTCGAGAGAGTGGCCAGAATCCTCGATGCAGGCTGCGATCAACTGGGCGGTGAGGCTCGCCCTGAGCTCGTTGTGGAACTCGTCAAGACTGGCGTTGTGTCAGAGGCGAGGCTGGATATCTCAGTCCGCAAGCTTATCCGCGAGAAGTTCATCCTCGGCCTTTTCGACAACCCCTTCGTGAAGCCCGAAGAAGCCGCTAAGACAGTAGGCAACGCCTACTTCCGCCGCATTGGTCTGGATGCACAGAAGCACTCGTACACTCTCCTCAAGAACGACGAGGATGTACTGCCTCTGCGCAGCGTACCTCTGAGCACCAAGTTCTACGTGGAAGGCTTCAACACCAGCTTCATCGAAGCTCGAGGCTACACTGCAGTAAACACACCGGAAGAAGCAGACTACGCCCTGCTACGTCTCAATGCACCAATCGCGCCTTCGGACCCCATCGAAGTAGGCACTGATCTCCAGTCCGGCAGTCTGGAATACACGAAGGAAGAGAAGGCAAGACAGGCCAAGATCTACAGTGCTGCCCCGACTATCGTTGACATCAACTTCAACCGCCCTGCTGCAGTCCCAGAGATTGCAGAGGGTGCAGCTGCGTTGTTTGCAACATACGGAAGTAGCACGGAGGCGTTCCTGGATGTGGTGTTCGGCAAGGATGGTGCGGAGCCTCAAGGACAGCTGCCATTTGACCTGCCAAGGAGTGACGAAGCTGTGGCAGCAAGCTTGGAGGACCAGCCGTTCGACACGAAAGACCCCCTGTTCAAATTTGGCCATGGTCTGAGGTATCGGACTTGCTGCGACGGCGCGTAGACGATAAAATATTGTAGATATTAGACATGCAGTATGGAAAATTTAAGCACAAATGTGTTTCCGCAGCCCTCGACTGATTTCTCCAAGTGTAGAGTTGGGATCGTGACTCTTAGTCAAAGAGCTGCCTTTGCGACTTTGCGTTGCGGTCGAGAGTGAATTCTACAGACGCCGCAGCAAGACCCTCAAGGGCATCGCAGACAGCTTCGTGGTCTAGATGCACAATCCGTACTGGCATCTCAGCAGCAAGAGTGAGCATAATCCATTTGCATATGAAGATAACAGCCTACTGAATTCTGAGTTTAAATAGTATCTCCACAATAACAAATGTATAATAATCTACAGGTGGATGATAGCAGCGTACTATAGACCATTAGAAAATACGAGTGTAGATATCATCTCATTGGCAGAGCAAGTAGCACGGACTTTGAAGCTAGATCGCGAGACAGCGCATGCGACTCCAATCACATCGAGATGGAGATCTTCGATGGCGAACTAAGGTATGAACAAACCACTTTTCTTATTCTCATCATGGGCAACGGGCAGGCAGCAGTGCAGCGGGTGAAGGCGGAGATTGATGCGTGCGCCACGGAGGACGCGATCATGGGTCAGTGGAGAAAAGCGAACATCAACCGATCTCCTAGATGTATGTGGTTATGCTGCTGCGGTTAGATCCCGACACAAGTGAATCGGTGTCAGCTGGTAAGACACCGTGCGCAAAATTTGCGTTACTTGCTAAGATAGATAGCAAGTTCGATGGCGAGAGTTTGTCAATTTACACGTAATATAACAGCAACTCGATGAGAGTGGCTGATACGTTATACTTTGGTAAAATTGCTGACAAAGATCTTACATAATCCTCCTTGTGGCTGGCTTCTTGATATTGGCACCGGCGCTCGCGCACAGCCACAGCAGTAGATGGGAGTGCCATAGAGAGCATCAGAAAATCATGGGAGTGCGCCATCATCCTGATTGTGATTAGACGCTGTGATCTCGTTGGCATCGTTGACGCATTGGCACTGCTGCCATCGGCTCCTGCTTCAAGCTTTTCGTGCTGTCCTCACAGAGATACCATTCAGCACTCGAGCATATGTCGCAGGTAGCAGCAATAGACTTCTGTAAGATAATTCCTCATGGCCTCCGCCAAATCGTCGTTGTTTAAGAAGGATGCAGCCCATCACTGCTCTGGAGATGGCGTACTCATACTTGCATCCGCACTCGAATCTCACCGATATCCACCAGTATACTAGAGCTCATATCAGCATCTCCAGCTTCATCGGCACTTGCAACGAAGTCAGCATCCGCACTCCGCTCTCACAGGAATCGCTCAGCGCATCAGAGCTCATATCAACACCTGCAACCATATCAACATCTCCAACACCGCAACAATGTCTATCCCCTGGATGCACGGATGCGGCGTTATCGTTGGAAACTGGGACAAAGATCTGGGTCGCGGCCGAAGAATACAGCGGGGACCTCGCTGGGCAAAAGCACCGGCAGAACAGAGAACCGACTCCTTGACGGAGCTCTGCGAGTTTGCCAACATGGCTTACGATGCGCTCGAAGCAGCCGAGCATAAGCCCGCTCTGCTGGAATGGTTGGAGGCCAGCGCAGCATCCCCGGAGGACAGCGGACCCATCTCGAGCACGTCTCAGACCAGCCCGTCCGAACACAGCGTGGAAACGCCGTCTACGATCTACTCGATCCCGGAACACCACGAGCCCGGTATGGGGTATGCTGGATGGAAGGAGTTCAGCGGCAGATCGAGGGCTCCGAGCCCATGGGTTGCCAGTGACTGGAGAGACCACTCTGCAACTCCAGGCCGCGTTCGCAGGTTCGTGCGAAAGGCCAAGGACTGCTACAAGGCGTCCAAATTTGGAAGGGCGATTTCGCAAGTTGGGCAGGTCATGAGAGAAATTCGCTGTTCGGTATTGTCGAAGAAGAAGTGAAAGCGGCAGGCGACGTGGGTTTAACATGGACCCCTGGGGAGGCGTGGAAATCTCGACATGACTCTAGATCCTGCTGGAGGCTCCATGTACATCAGGCGGCTGGGCGTTTTGCATTTTACAATCAGGAGCGTTTGTCCGGGTTCGATTGCCAATTGTGATGATGGCAGGGGCTTCCTGGAGGATTATTGCGAATATATGGCATCGAAAAAGGTGGCGTTATGGAGTTTCTGGGTATTCGTCAACATCGTACACTCTTCGTTTCTTCAAACCCTCGCTGCTCAATATGAAGAACCGCAGTAGCCTTGCCATCCCAGTCAATATGACAAGGTTACTGCCTATCCTCCTATATTGTCAGCTGAGCTCTTCCAAGCATGCATGACAGCAACAGCAAAAGCAATATTGACAACCAGTATACCGTGAAGCGGCAGGCGTGCGTGCTGAGTCCTGCAGTCAGCATCAATCTCCGCCAGTGCCCGAATCTCCACGTCCATATGCCGAAAAAGGATGACTCGTGACAGATTATGTTCAATATGTTGGGAGCTGTATCAGCTGCTGCAGACCTCGGAACACGGACATGACCCCCTATTGGCTGCCGTGTGTCAATTCTACGGTACGACCTGCATGCAAAGGCATCACGGCACAGAAGAATTGCCACGTGGATGTCCAGCAGTCGTCCGTACTTTCGTTTTGACAGGCAGGATTCTCAACGCCAAGCGCTCGGTATTCAGAGGCTGGTTGGCCACGCACTTGCAATATCGCAACATCATCACTTTATTGTTCCTGTGAATGAGTGAGAATCCTTTCATCGCAAGCGATATTGCTTGCGCCCAGCGATCAACTGGCTCCCGACCAAGCGGCGGCTCCCGGGCAATCTTGCAATCAACCGTGTTTCACGCAAGGTATGACCCAGTTCACCAAGGAGACTGGAGGATAGCGGCGTAAGTAATAAGGCAGGCATGTGGAGATTTGGCGTAACAACAACTCGGATGCAGGCAGCCGAATAGACGACGATGGATCTGCTCGGTCTTGTGGATCATTTCGAGGCGAGTGACTTGAGTGGTCGCTTGCGTTTGCAATCCCGGTTTGCGGTCTAGCGCCAGGGGCACGGTTGGTGTTTGAGGTTGAGGCGACAGGGCCCAGATGCGAATCAGCTAGAGAGGTGGAGCTGGGCTGACAGGGCACAGGACAGCCAAGCGAGCGTCCACTGCCGCTTTCTGTCCTGCGGACGTCTGCCATTGATGTCGCCCTCGACACGACAGCCAATGGATGCAAGATTCCGCATAGTACTCGTCGATGGTGGCTTGCCTGAATGCTGCCACTCTTGCGTTTGTTGCTGCCGTTGGTACGGTGGCACCGAGGAGCCGGCGGCAGGGCGCTGACAGAATGGCTACAGTGGCACAGTGCACCTCATATGCGTGTGTGCGTGTGCTTGTGCATG
>Ga0265797_10003149_pt1 | contig 26788 bp, 34 predicted proteins | sample P2T30metagenome_FD_192433 | JGI IMG/M metagenome (GOLD analysis project Ga0265797, IMG submission 192433) | Plant litter microbial communities from East Loma Ridge, Irvine, California - P2 T30 | ecosystem: Environmental > Terrestrial > Plant litter > Unclassified | place: USA: California... | reverse complement strand
TCCACTTAGCCTCAGTACGGCAAATCCCCCCTCTCCGCCAACCAACGACGAAAAGATGGACACCGGCACATCGACGACACAAGCGCTGCAGGTCGATGGAGCTCCTCAGCCGAACGGGAACGGACGCGATTTGGCCGTACTGCCCAATGAGAACGGTGTTCAAATTGAATCAGGTGTCGAAACCCCGAACACAGCCACTAAGCGGAAAGCACTGGAGCTCGACTTGTTCGCCTCCGGATCCTTATCACCTCCACCGCAGGAGGATATCGAGTTATCGTCACCCGTTACTTCCATGAAACCTTCGACACCTCAGAGCGCCGAAGCATCCCCCAGCATAGATGCGAGGCCGACGAGGCGGACGACCAGATCGACATACAAGCCCGACACAAAATCACCTGCGACCAGAGGTAGAAAATCGATGCGTCTTACCTGATCAATTCTATCCATCTGATTCCACATTCTAAAAGGTTTCTGTAGCGTTCAACGAAAAGTAGCCTAGCCATATATTCATCACATTGTGCCATCTGTTGTGTATTCTAGTGTGCGTTATTATAGAACGGCCGAGCATTGTAGGCGACATGCATAGTTGATCATGTCGCTGGCTCTGCACGACCCAGATCGGAATCTCGACCACGAGGGGATTGGGTCGACTGCTTCGAGCCTCTTTCGCGATAAGAGCGTCTCTGAAGCCAATGAGGTGTCTCCGATGTGGCAATTTAATCACCGTCTATCCGGGTGTATTAGACAGCGTGACAGCTAGCGCCTCTTGATGATCCGTATTATCGAAAGATGTTCGCGACCCGCCCGACGCTTCAGTACGGTCTGAGCATGTCAGCCAGTGATCAGCGGTGAAACTAGGTAGACTGACCTCCGCGTCCAATCCCAAGGACTTCATATATTCGATGATCTCGATCGGTTTGTTCTGCTGGACTGCAACTAGGTATAGTCTTCCTCCTGGAGCTAGAATATCCTTCAAATCAGTTTGAGAATAGACCAAGTAGGTGAAGGTGGGCTTACCGGTATCTGAGGGAGTAGGAGATTAGTCAGTCCCATCCCATCTCCGCCTCCTGCCCAAGCACCTCCTATCCCCTTCAAGTCCTGAGTCTGGCTCAGTCTATCATTGTCAGTACGATGCATCCGTGCAAATACAGTGACCTACTCTGCTTCATCCGTTGGGACATATGGTGGATTGAATAGCAGGATATCGACTTTCCCGTATACCCCCTTTAGGGCCGTCAAGAGATCTGATTGGACCAAGTCGAGGTCCTGTCGATTCTGAGTGGCTGTACGCGATGCCACGGCACATGCTGCAGCGTTTATGTCGACCCCGAGAGACACTGGTAGTCAGCAACGAGCCATCAGCGAGACATCTTGACAAACTCGTAGCTACCGTTCCAAGGATTTGTCGTAGAAATACCGAGACGACTCCTGACCCGACTCTATCGATGAGCTCCGATACACCCTATGATCGAGCCTTACCCTACTTCTACACATAGAGACGGTCGTGATTCTCGAAGCTCAAGTACATCCTGTTCCAGAGCGTCTAGAAGGATGAAAGTATCCTCTATCTCCTCAGCTCAAGTATTCGATAGGGCGAGCGAGCCTACCTGCAGGCTCGTAGACTTGCTCATAATCTTCCTCCGTCAGATGCGAGATATCCGGTGTAGCGAACTCGAGCGCATCGGTCATTGCAATCGTGAAAGTGAAGAAGGTGATAAGACAAGGTAGTTGATCCAGAATTCATTTCATTGCCGTCAACAACCGCCTGACGGGAGATTTTGGATTTGGATTCCACTTGTTGCAAGGCTGATGTCGGTCAAGGTAGATACTGAGCGATCTACCAAGGCTAGAACTGAGGTGAGCATCCTTGAGATCGAATTGTGGATACGGATCTGACATAAAGGGTAATGCATCGTTCAAAAAGGGCAAATGGACTGAAGCTATCGGTAGATCACCATATCAGTCGAGAGTCGCGAAATCTAATGACTAGGTCATTATACTACAGCTATAGTCTATAATCCTCAAGATGGACTCGGATACACGAATAGAGCAGCCGCTTACCTCAAGCTCGACAAGTGAGTCATCTGCTCCTCTCAAGGTGTATTGGCTGATGACAGGTGGAAAGACGCAGAGAGAGACTGCTCGTCTGCAATCGATCTACCAAAGGGCGATGCAAATGTCAAAGCCCTCTATCGAAGAGCATTAGCTCGTAAAGCTCTCCTGGATACAGCTGGAGCGTTGAAAGGTGAATGATCCGATGTACAGGGCTCTGTGAGGTGCTGATCCCAGACATTCATGCTGTCCTGGCGATCGAGCCTGCGAATGGGATTGCAAAAGAGGAACAAACGGAGTTAGAGGACTTGCAGCTCAAGGAACTTTCGAGCAGGGAAGCAGAAATCAGAGTATGTACATTGATGCCATGTCTGGCTTGCGCTAAATACTTGCAGAAACCCAAAGAGCTTCCTCCCTCTCCGCCCCGCTCACGCACGACCGAGCTGCCTTCAGGCCGTCTGTCAGCGACAGTAGAGGAGATCAGCGACAGTCCGAACGTCATCGAGCCCGTCAAGGAGATCGATACCAGCTTGAAGCAGGCCGAGACTGCGCGAAGCTCGTTCGCGGATCTCAAGAAAGGCCGTCAAGCCAAGAAGACATTCACCAAACCCACGTCTCCCACACCTCTCACCGCTGTCCCGACTGAAGTTTCACCTCTATCGCCCTCCGCTCTTCCTCTAGAGCAGGTTACGATCTCTACACCTCCCCTTGCTCCCACTTCGGCGACAATTTCCACACGCTCACATCTTTCGTCCGAATCGTTGGCGCTCCTAGACCCTACGATGCCAGGCTCAGCGTTGTCCCTCATCTCTGCTATCCGAACGCACACGGCTGAGACCACTTGGCCAGTCATTGCTGATTTGTCAAAAGAGCCAGCGACTCTTGGCAAGATGCTGGACAACTTCCTTGAACCTGATCAGCTAGCCCTCATCCTCACTCGCCTTCGAGAATCGCTGGATTCTGCTTCAGTGCAAGAGGAACGCAAGAAGGTCATCGTGGATTTTGTGGCTGGTTTGCGCATGACAAGGAGATGGAGCATGACGGCGATGATGCTCTCGAGTGAAGAGAAGCAGCTAGGTCAGGAAGTGTGGACAATAGCAGGCGGCACAGGGGATTGGGCCAAGAGAACCTAGACAACTGTGACCGATAGTGATAGATGCACATGACATTATGCATGTCCTGATAATGAGATGATGATGAATCTAAAGACTGACATTTGTGAAATTATCGTAATGAGTGTCGGATTCGACATATGTACAGATTTGTTTTTTCGTTTGTGCTCACATCCCCCCTTACTCCCTTGTTCCGTTACCATCCATTCCTTCAATCATTACGCCCTGCTCACTGTGGATACACACTGTATCGTATCGTGTTGGCATCACTTTGGCGCCAGCAGCCAGCCCGAAACCCCCGCATTCTATCATCTATCTTTCCACCTCTCCTTTCGTTTCACGTCTCCTTTCCTGCCGAAATCATATCGAGCGCTCCTATCACCCTGCTACCGTCAGCTATATCCGCGTGTTGTAGATTGACCATATAGCTGACCTTTCATGTCCGAGTCACCACCTCCGTTCGCGTTGCTTCCGTTTCCCGATCCTCCATCCGATAAGCTGGAGATACTAGCCCGATGAGACATGCCAGGAGCTCCGTGCTGAGGCATAGTCTGAGCAGGCGCTGGGTATCCACCGTAGCCCATAGGAGGTCCGCCATAACCAGCATATGAAGGGGGCATGCCGCCTGGTTGCCTGTTTGTAGTCATGTGTTGTGGGTCCAAGACACCTTGGGACAACATGTCGTGCGATCCAGGCGGGGTGCGACGCCTGGGCGATGGTCCTCGGCGGTATCGATCGTCGGCTTCATGGGATTGGCTGAGCGGTGTGGAAGTCTGGGTTCGAGGAGGGTAGCCATTTGCCATAGGGTTTTGACCGTATCCAGGCATGGCCGCACCGTAGCTAGGGTCGCGCGTGTGAGTGGGGAAGGTGTTCTGCATAGGCGAATAGTTGTGGTGATCAGGACCTAGCGCAGGCGAGTAAATGCCGTGATGAGGGTGGCCCTGTGTACCGTACGGAGAGGGAACAGCGGGTCCAGGGCCGTAACGGTACTGTTGATGGGGCGGCATACCTGGATAGTATGAAGGAGCGAAGCCATTGAAGTATGGTTGGTGATGAGCTTGTTGCATGGATCCGACACTCGAGTGTGCTGACGAATGACCATTGACGGGAGACGGGACGCGCGATGAATTGCCAGATTGCGGTTGACCCATTGCCATAGGGTGAGGCATACCGTAGGGTGGATAGCCGTGTTGAGGGTCGTATAGATAAGGAGCTCCATAGGGCATCGGCCCACCCGAAGTGGGAGTCGCGTATGGTGAGGGCATGTGGCTCTGTCCAGAAGTTGCGGAAGATGGTGTTCCTCCTCCTGATCCTTTGGATTTACGGGGCGCACGAGTGGTCGACGATTTCAGCCCAGCAGACTCCATGGCGGCATTGACGGCTGCGCGAGCCGCAGAGCCAGATCCTCGACGTAATGTTGGGGAAAGATGTGTGCGATAGCTGTCACGTGAGCTCAACGAGGAATTAGTGGTACGATCAATCAGGGTTCAGACGTACTGTTGCTGAAGATTATCCTGCCTGCTTGTCCGAGTCTCGCATCCAGGAAATGGACACATGAAGGCCTTGACTCCAGTGTGTATTCTCTGATGACGTTGCAGATGTCCGCCTGTCGTGAATCCTCGCGAACATATTTGACAAATGTGTGGTTTCGTCTTTCCATCCGCTGGTCCTGTCGCCCCATTCTTTCCCTTTGTAGGTGTTGGACCGGACCCTCCGCTGTTGTTACTGTTGGTCTGAGACGAGTCGCCGTGGTGTTGATGATCCATGTGATGGTTCAGGGAGTCGTCCTTTACGGGAATGGAGGATGAATCATGGTAGGCACCAGGGTGCATGTGCATAGGTGGAGCGTGTTGATTAGGGTGATGAGACATTGGACCGGTATGGAAAGCCGATGCCATGCGAGAAGCATGCTGCGGTGACGTATCTGTTGACATGGCCATGATATCGAATAACTCGTCCTCGGCAGGTGCAACGGTTGAGTCTGAGTCTAACAGAGCACCTGCAGGGTATGGTGTATCTGTTTGTGAAGCTACATTGGTTATCTGCTGTCCTGTCTTTGGTTTCTTCTTAGGCGACATGAGACACGGGGAGGATGGCCTATGGGATGGGTGTTGGTTGACGAAAGAGGAGTAATGTAATGTTGCCGAAACAAAAACTTTAACTTACCAAAAGTGAGAATACCCGAGGCGGTGTGGCTATACTACACAACACCTCCTTTAACTTTCGTAGTAAATACCGAGTATGCTTGCTGTTCGATCTATAGCAGAGCAGGAGACTGTCGGTTCATTCGCAAATAACATCGCATGAGTTAAGCATAGCGAGAGGATTTCAAGTCGGATCCGTGAAGGCGGTACCATGAGCGAGTTTCATTAATACGGGTATGGCCGAAATCATCCAGGGGTGGAAGAGGAAAGGGGCATGGTCGTGTGTCGAGCAAGGGTCGAGATTAGATCGGAAAGCGAGGGTGGTCATAGCGAAGTGGCGTAGATGTCAAAGGCATGTGAATTTTGGTGGGCAGAACGGGAAAGGAATAGCTGTGGTAAGCGGGTTGCGCTCGGGTACGACATGAAACGAAAGAGAAGCTGATGCAGGCAGTGAGAGGCGTTCCTCGTCGCTCGAAGGCCTCCCGAGCCACCACGATGCACTCCGAGCCGGTCCTGGGATGTCCAGATGACCGAGAGTGCGCCTCTAGCTCAGCCGGGAAAGCCTGAAACATGAAAGGATGTGGGATGATCGCTTTCGCATCTAGGGTTCTGATGATCATACACACACACAACTCGTGGTCGTATCACGCTGGACGACGGAGGCGGTGCGAGGAGACGGAGTTATGGTAGCTACCACTTACACTTTGGTTGCGTGTAGCTTTTCCTGATTGAATGTTTATCTTTCCCTTAACAGAGACTGGTGACAACCAGGTCGTATCCTTTTCCCTTAAGAACCTTCGAGTGGGGGTACCGTTTTCAGCACCTTGTACAGCACTTGTAGTGGCTCGATTACGTCGATTGAAAAGCTGAATGAGGTCAGCATCCGACTCTGCTGCCTTGCTATGCTTCTCCGACAGCTGATAGCTGCTACTCACGTTGATCTAGCTCTGTGTACCACCTCTACAAGGCTGCAAGTGGATGTACGAAGTAGAAGTTTTGTAGTTTGTTATCTTAAAGGGAAAGAAAGGGTCGAGTAAAGGGAAGATTACGGTTGATTGCTGTATATGGGCAGAATCCTACTTGGGTTTATTTGGTCAGGCTAGGACAGGATAGGATTAGAGTCGGGCGCGTGGTGCGTATGCTGACACCAGAATGGTTAAGCGGGCAACAAACAGACCAGACCGAGGGCGCTGACAGAGGTACAGGCGTATGATCAGAGCAAGCGATGGCAAACCCCTCTATCTGCTCAACTGAGATTATGCACCCAATTACATTCGTAGGGCGTGACAGCAGAGCAGTCGCGTACTCGTCTGGAGTTTATCCTAGAACGCCGGTCCCTCTCAATTCTGGTCTGAGCGGGAGGCGAGCGAAACCACGTATCGGCAGCAGGGCCTATAGCCGGGTTTCCCCCGAGGCTTACCCTATACCGTAATTAGACTGAGAATGCCCAGAAGGGAGGACGTCATACATTCTTGGCCTTCTACCATCGGATCTGCATACCGTAGGCAAGATGCCTCGGCCGTATTGCCTGAATGCTTCGAGCCGCGTGGTTTCGATACAAAGACAGCCGTGAGCTGGCGGTAACGATCGCGCACAGCCCCAGCCCCCGTTTTATCGCTTGGGCAGTTGACACTAGGCACAGAATATTCGTGACGGCGCCCGGTTCAGTCCGGCCCAATGACGTTTGAGATGAGTCCGTCACGGCGCAGCAGCGAGCACCCGCGATGGCTGGGATGTCCGAGGGAGACACGAGGGATAGCTATCCTTTCTCCCATGAGATATGTCGAGAGTCGAAGTCCAGAAGCAGAAACAAGAAGAGACGATTCCAGTGAAAGAAGGCGTGATGAACGATCCTGAACGCGACCGAGACAACCCTAGATTGGACCTGACCACGACACAGGGCCGAAAACGCTTATCTGACCCTGTTTCGCCAGCATCACGTGCGGCTTTCACGAAACATACGCGGATTTGGATACGGTATCCATCATTGACAGGGTACCCATGGCATGTTATGTAAGGTCACAAGCCGGAAATGGGTGATTTTGGGATGGGAGCTTCAAGCCGCCTTCAACGTTGTCCGGAATTACAACTTCGTAGCACGGCGCCGGATGTTCAGGGCGGCTTCGTTGCGACACTGTAATGATTCAGCTACTGTAGAGCTCATACATGCTGAAAGCCAATGCCATTCTCTCTCGCAACCCTACTTCGCCTTTTTACAGTGCTGTACTCTCTCATAACACCATCCTGCTAAAGTATAGCAGCTTCCCAACTCATTCTGAACGCACGCAACACGGTCACCACGCCCTACTGCTTTTTAGTCTTGACCTCCACTCGTCCCTCCTTCGGACATGACAAGACGATCTGGGAATAAAGGATCCATGACATCTGTATTGGCCTTCGATAGCTCCCGCCACTTCCGCAGAGTGTATGCTGGACTTCCCCCGAAAGGACACGTTCCAATTAGAGTGGGTGGCGAGTCATCCCTCGCATCGATGTATAGTGACCCAGTCGTTTTGCTCTGTCTCCCATACATATCGTAGCCCTGTTCATTCTCGGGCAACTTCGTAACTCCAATTGTTTCGTGATAGTCCTGTTCTTCCCAATAGGCAGTCGCCGTTGGCGACTTTGCCTTGTTCTTTCTCTTCCATACATCTGTACCCATCTTCGATTGAACTGCAGGTAGTCCTACGCACTCAGGATGTAGCGCAGAGATCAATTCGATGAGTTGCTTCGGGAGAAGGAGGGATTCAGCGCTGTCATCGGACCCCTGTTGTTCGTAGGCGTCTCCGGTGTACATGTATCTGACAGCGCCACTCGAGCCTGATACTTCCGAGTTCCGGATGGAATCGACAGTAGGGATCATGAAACCGTGCATAATATCACCTGGGGACATCGACAGTACGTGCCGAAGCGCTGAAGGGGGATTCGGGTCGGCGTCGGACAAACTACCGTCTACACGATATTTGTAACCTCTAGTCGTCGTCTTCTCGTTCGGCGGCCCGGTGTATCGACTGGCCCGGGCTGTGGAGGCAGTCAATGCTTGGTTCTTCTCCTCAGAAGCCTTCCTGGCTGCTTCAAAGACCGAAAGTTGATCTCGGAGTATCGCTTCTGAGGCTAGTGTCTCCCGAGATAACTTTGGTCCCTTGTCGCACGTGGCTTTAGACGAAGCAGGCATGGTTGCAGTTATTGCCGAGCTTGCTGTTTGAGAAAAGGCGGATTACGGAATTGTGAGACTAAAGTGGTCTCCTCGGAGAGGTATGTATTTAATGACGATTGGGATTCATGCGTGGGAAGGAGCCGTTACAAAGGATCGTAGTGTGGCCTCTCCTGCCTGAGATGACAATTCACAGTACAATGCGTTCCTTAGATCCTGGAGAACCAGTGGGAAACGCTGAAGCAATGCTTCCTTTCAGATCATGCGCCTCAATGGACAACGTCGTGGTAAGTGGTATGTCCAAGTGGAAGAAATCAATTCAGGGCACAAGCCTATCGTAACCAACACGGATCAATCAGATACTGGACACACAAATTGGTGGTTGTAGGTCGGTTGTACACATTTCCTTTATAGTCCTTGGCCCCACCTCGAGTCTTCTTCTTACCTTGATTCATGCCGGGGTTGTCACGAACAGCTTATTCCTGACCTCTGCCATATGACTGGGAAGGAATGACATTATCTCCGACCCCTGACGGAAGAGGAAGTGTCTCTCTGCAACCTGCGATCTAAGGTCGAGTGCGTGAGTCGCGTGCCTCGCTGGCGCTGGTCGTGTCGTGAGACCCCTGGAGGGCTCGGGGCAGTGACCGCGATCTCCCTGCTCGTCTTGCTCCACCTCGCCCTCTGGACAAACGCTGTGATCAAGGCCCGTGTGCTTGGCTCGAGGTCCTTGTGACCACCACGACATCGACCCTGGTCGATATTCAGTTCGCGATCAAGTCTGGCATGAGATGAGAATGGGAAGGAGCATCCTGTGCTATGAGTCCAGACGGCACCGGTGTCTTGAATGTGGTCTGCAAACGGTGGCTAGCACGACGTCTAATACAGAAACTCGCCAAAGGTGAAAATTTGCCCGTCAACTGGATAAGTAGTTCGGACCCCAGAATTCAGGATGTAAACACTGCATGCAAGTCCTATCAACAATCCATACTCCATCAGAACCAAGAGCACTATCTCGTCAGCTTCATTCGTGTAAACAAAGGTCAAGAATGGAATATGATGGATCAGACAAGGAGGTGCCCTCCGAAGAGGGTAGGTTCGATTCCAAGGGATTGTCGACATGCAAAATGCGAAGAGGGAGTCCCATGATCATCAGGAAAGAGGTAGATATGTGGTAATTGGGAGTGGTGGTTGTAGACTTACGTGGTGATGTCGGAAGGGGTCAAGCGCGAGGAGCTTATCGGGTCTTGAAGTCTGTTATATTAGCTCTGCTGATGAACTGTGTGAAGAAAGACATACAGTCGAGGAGGACCTGGAGAGCGGGGGAGTCCTGTCCGTAGTTGGTGATAACGACACAAGAGCATCCGACGACCTTTCTGGGCTTACCCTCTCGGTCGATCTTCTGTTCATTGTCAGTCATGCAATCTTTGCTTTGGCATGAAATGACTCACGGCCAAACCAGCCCACTGTCCGAGGACCTTGGCGTCAGAGACCTTGATGAGCTGGATGTTGTGCTCGGCACATAGAGCCTCGATGAGCTTGAGGTACTCGGCTAATTCCATTAGCTAAATTCCTCATCTGTCGCTCCATCAGAAACTCACCCTCGGTGACGGTCTCGACCAAGACACACAAGTGAGCCTCCTTCTTGTCGAGGGCCTTGGTGCACTCCCTTAGACCTCGAGCGAGACCATCGTGGACCAAAGCGGTCTTGATGACGGCCTGGAGGGCGTCTTCGACGGACATGGGTCCAGACTTGTCGGCGACCTCGACCTGCTCCTCGACCTCTGCTGCGGGTACATCTTGAACTTCGGATCCAGCGTCAGACATTTTGGGTGATTTCTAGTCTTCTTCCACTGGTAATAAGGGGTAGAATATAGAAGGGGTTTTTGTTAATAGGAATCAAATGACAAGGTGGAGGTGAATGGTGCAACATTTCGGCGGAGCGGGATTATCGGAGTTTTATGAATTTCACAAGTGGCGGAACGTCTATACTATGCATAGGGATACAATACAAGCATTATAACGGTTACAGTAGTGTCTATGAAATAGGTTTGACAGCATTATCAGTGGTCCATACACGTACTCCTCCTCTTTTATGACTTTCCGGATGAAATTGATCCATGATGCCCCATCCGTACCAGACCTCCTTGTATCCCATGTCTTCCATTCTATCCTTGATGGTTGGCCCATCACTGGGTTGGTCCGTTTCCCCCAATCGTAATGTTGCACCGAAAAGAACCACATGCGAAGGCTGAATATTGCCAACGAAGCTGTATTTGGCTGAGTATGCTTGCATGTGCTCATTGAAGGAAGCCAGAGGCGCATCGAAGAATAGTTGCGATTCCTCCTTGTAGGTCGAAACGTCAATACTGCACTCCGTCAGCTTGGCTCGGCGGCGTTGTCAGGCTGGCACAAGACTTACTGTCGGTCCACAGGTGGCTCACACCCAAGCCACCAGTTCGGGACATCCAGATGTAAATGACTCTGCCACGGCGTGTCGTAGCATCTCGTGATTACGGCTATGCCGGTGACGTTTCCCAATTCTCCCCGACGTAAAACATCCATCACCTCGACCTGGGCTCGATCATGAAAAACGTTGAGATATATGTAAATCGGTAAAGGAGCGAGTAGTATTAGGTAGAAAGCCCGTTTTGGTATACGGGTATATTGTCGACACGACTCACGGAAGCGGTACGCTCCCATGATGGTCGGCGTATACTCCTTGAACAAAGGAGGTAGAGCAAACAGGAGTAACGAAGGAAGGAAAGGATGTAAGAACCTCCATTCTGAATGCGGCGAAAGAGACAGTGTAAGGGTGGCAAAAGCGACACCTCGAGCTAGAGATCGCAAACCATCCGGGGCGTCGATTGATCGTAATGCGGCGGGAACGTAGCGTCTCGGAAGAAGGCACGCAATGAAGCCTTGCCCCCACCAGTACCATATTGGGAACATGAAGATGGGTAGTGTCGTGACGAGATGATATGAGATCGAAGTGGCGCCAAACACAGTAGAGATGTACATGTTGACGGTGACAAAGTTCCACAGGGCAAAGTAGAATTTGCCGACAAAGTGGTAATCGATCAAAGTGGAGCATCCGAGGACGAGCAGACTAGGTTGTCAGCTGGATTGCGTAGGATACAAGCCGTTGCTCACGCAGTTAGGGCACCCTTGATCAGATCACGAATGATTCGGACTGGATTGTGATGTCCTCTGATTCGAAGGATGTATTCAGCGCCAAGATAGATCCAGAACAGGACTGTAGTTGGCCTAATACAGATGGCTACACTCGCAAAGAACACGGCTAGAGCAAAGTTCTCTTGTACACTGTAAGATCAGCATTATTACGATGCAGTAACGACCACCCACGTTTCTGTGCTGTCCCCGAAATGAGGCCCAGCTCGGTCCATAGCCGCATAATTGAGCTTCTCTACACTCTCAATTGGCGAGATCTCGCCGTTCCTCCCTGTTTCAAGTAAGAGGGATTTTGTGCCTCCGTACGACGACGATTGAGAGACCGGTGTGGTCCCAGTGGTCGGTCGTCCGCCTTGCAGAGGATCACTCTGGGCTTTCGGTGGCAGTAGAGGAAAGTATACGAGAGCGAGAGTAGTCAACATCGTCTCTGGCGAGTTGGACAGGGAACGAGTAAGGGCATGGGCATGCCACAGATTCGTAGCTGACAGGAACATCTGGGTTGTGAGCTAGATCACCCCACCAGCAGGGAAAGCTTACGGCTCCAGCCGCTGATCCCGACCCTAGAAGTTTGGAAGACAGCCGATAAGTTGCCCAATCGGTCACTGCCGCCACTACAACCCCAACCATCCGAGGCATCAAGACCTTTACATCAGCCCCCACATCGAGAAGTCGACGTACGATCAAGCGAGTCTGATCCAGTCCAGTGACCTGCAGAAAACGATAGATAATGACGAAGACACCAGGCCATATCCATCCTCTCAGTCTCCCTCCTTCCGGTAAGTCCCTCCATTCCCACGTAAGAAATCCATAGCCGAAGACATGTTCATGAGCTACCTCAAGCGATTGCCAGTATTCGTCCGGCTGGAAATAGGTTTGTGGCAGCAGTAAACTTAATGACCTGAAGGCGAGGGCCAACAGAAAAGGTTTGGCCAGCATCGACAAAGGTATGTTGTACGGTTAATGTCCACATTGCCTTTCGGATTGACGTTTCAGTCCACAGACATGTAAAGTGGAGGTACTTTCTCACGGTGTTGGCTACATCATCAGCTGCATCAATCGCTGGTCATAACCTGATTTCCCTTCCTCCTCATCGCACCGGGATAGACAAGTGGGCAAAGGATTAATACCGACTACAAGAGTATTATAATGGTGAGCTCTAGTCTCGAATCTCTTGGCCGCATCGGAATCAGCTCAATGACAGTCACTCTCTTACCTCCTTCAAGAATCTACTGCTCGTAAGCCAGCCTCCCCACTCATGCACCAGCACTCATATCCAGTGCATCCCGAATCAATATGGGCTCTTTCCTACACCCCTACTCACCTGATCTCAGGATCTTCAGACGGTCATCTCCGTATATTTGATCCCTCATCACTAGCGGAACCATTACATGATATCGCCTCTCACTCACTTGCTATTACTTCATTATCGACTACTTCGGATGGCCAATACGCTTTGGGAACAAGCTTGGATGGAACTGTCGTGTTAGTGGATGTCGTGAATGGTGGTGTATTGGGCAAAGTCGAGACTGGCAGAGAGAAAGCAGTAGATGGCGAGAAAGGTAAGCTAAATAGGTCACTGATCGCCTCGTGCTGAGCCGTAGAATTACCAGGGTACGCCGCTTCCATCCACCCAGACGGGAAATGTTGGGCATGGTCTGGTAGATCATCAAAGCTTGGTATTCGACAAATCAGTTCTTTAAATGGGAACGCCGAGACGAATGGAGAAACTAGTCGTGGACCATTAGCTGGGACTGGGAAGGTTGTCGATACTGGGAAAGGAAAGTTCGGAATGGATGTCCAATTCGTAAGCTAGCCGAAGTGTGCCGCACAGGGTAAGCTTACCAGTAGTCACCCGACGGACAATCTGTAGCTGTATCGACGGAGGCTGGACAAATCATCGTTGTCGACACGGAAACGCAGGAAGTGATTGCTACTTATGCTTCACACGCCATGGCCGTCCGTACGATCTCATGGTCTCCTGATTCTCAAGTAAGTTATCTCTCGCTTCGTCGTTTGGATCAGCTGATGGTCAGTGGTTATATTCTGGAGCGGATGATCAGCGAATAGTCCTACATGATGTTAGGTCTGGATCAAAGACTGGAGCAGGAGGAAAAGGTGAAGGAGCTGTAGCGATCTTACAAGGACATCAGAGCTGGGTATTAAGTGTAGCTGCTTCGCCTGATGCCAAACTGCTAGGAAGCGGGTAAGCTCCCAGTACTAGTCGCCCTATATCTGGCAAGACTGATCATCAGTGGTGCTGACAAGATGATCAAGTTATGGGATGTTGGACAGAGGGCTTGCGTCTCGACAAATACAACAACGGCGGAAGTATGGGGATTCGAGTGGCAGCCTAGTGGCAATGACTCGTTTGCAGTCGGCAAGCAGTTTGCCGTGGCAGGGGATGACAAGGCAGTATCATTGTACAGGGCTGCAGGCAGTCTGTAGGGTTAAAGAGACTCTGATGCCAGTATTGTCATACATTCTATCAACAAAAGAGCACATGCATCATTCATTCGCTATACAAGACTTCAATCACACTCAAACCCTACCCAGCATGCTCCACGATCTCCGAGACGACCTTTCCATTCTTGAATGTACTCTTGATCTGTTCCGGCAGGGCGTTCTCGACAAAGTCACCTTCATCTCCAGTAGGTACCGAGATGTTGATACTACTAGTTTTGGAAGTGATAATCTCGACAATATCCATACATTCTTTCGAGAGGTAGACCTGTCCAGAGTCGGTAGTATCGACTTGAACTGTTGGCACTGTTCCGGTGATTTGAACTTCGAAAGATGGAGAGGAGGTTATAGAGAGTGAAGAGACTGCTGATTCCATTACTAGAGCGGTTTTCTTACATCCAACTGTATCATAAGCTTAGTCGGTGGTGTGACGTGATGTGACGAAGGAGAACATACCCATGCTGACGGCATTGATTTTGCCAATGACACGGATGGTCGAGTTGGTACAACCGAAAATATGAACGGTATATTGCAATCCAGTCTGATCAATCACGATATCTCGATTACCATCTTGGTTTTCCTATCCATCAGCCAATCGTTCTGACCATGATTACAGATTGACATACTACCATCCACTTGTTCCCGTCCTCAAGCTCAAACTTGGGAGGTTTCTTAGCCACGACTGCAGGCTTTTTGCCGATAGCAGGAGGAGCCTTCTTTTGATTATCAGGAACAGTAGATGAAGTTCGTAATTCCGGGTTCTTGTGTGTCATCTGAGATGAATCGACTTTCTTGAGCCCAGAAGTGACTGAACCACCTTTGTTGAGTGCAGCGAGCAGGGCACCTGCACCACCTGCACCTGCTGCAACGGCTCCTGCGGATTTGGCAGTGGATGAGGATTCGGCCGGAGGTGGTGTAGGGGGAGCTGGAGCTCCTGAGCCGTTTGATAAGGAAGGCATTGATGATGGTGCGGGTTCGCCCTGGGGATCAGCTGGTGCTACGAAGCGAGTTTCGAGAAGCTGACCTTTGGGTTCCAAACTACACCAGTAGTCTGATACTGCTTTACGTATTTCTGTAGCGCATCAAGTAGCTCCGAGAAAGACTTTGCCCAAGCGATAGCAGTCGGATTACTAATCTCAGCTAGGTAGCAATTAGCAATGGGTCTATGACTTACGTTTCCTTGAATTGCTTTGTTACTCGATCAGCCCAGAATTGAGCAGCATTCTTCATCTCCCCGATGTAAGGGGCGGGAGCGGGTTCCTTGTCATTAGTTCAACAGTCACCTAATATGATAAAAGGACGTACAACCTGGACCCAGCCCCATGCACCTACTCCCTCTCCAATGACACTCAAACAAGCTCCCCATTCCCTTCCTTCCTTAGATCTGTTGAGGGTATCTTTGGTCTCCATGACTTTCATGATCGCTTCGGACTGAGGCTTCAGGATAGTGCCGAAAGCCGATGCGGCGGGTTTAGAGTGGGTTGAAGCTAGCTGCAGGAACTCGAATTGAGCTTGACAAAGGGGTTCGAGGAGTGCGGTCTGTCGTCAGTATACTCTTACAACCAGTGGCTGGCGCCAAAGATCAAATTGCGACCCAAACGAGCGAGGCAATCATTCCATCTGCGGTAACTCACATGTTGCTCGACGATCCCCCCAATTTCCTTAGATTTGGCAATACAACTGGCTAGAGCGCCATTGACAATATCATCCTCATATGCTTTCACAGCAGGAGATGCCTCTACTCCTGCTCCGGCTCCACCTCCGACTTCCTTCGACGACTGTTGAGTGGCAGAAGGGGCAGAGACGTGCCCGGCTACAGCTTCATGAGAGTTACCCGTCGGCGATTTGAGTGCCGGGGATGTCTGCTGTGACGAAGCTACATCTTCAAGTCGGGATGTCACGGCTGACTGTTAGCTTCCCGCTTCCATCCCAGTATGGGGGTGGTGGTGAGCTGACCTTCTAGCCGCTTACTTCCAATTAGCTCAAGTGCGGCAAGGGACAATGAGGCACTTACATGATGGTACTCAGATTGACATTCGAAGCCATGGTGCTTATATGACCTAGCTGGAATATCAGCTCGGCAGTATACTCAGACGACCCGAGTGCGTACATACCTACTTGACAGTGGTTCAAGAAGTTAAAGTGGGGTGAGTTGTGACTTAGTCGTCTATATGTATCCCTGCGTCATCACTTCGCGTCTCGTCGTCGTACGGAATCAAATATCGGGGCATCACCGGTTAGATAGCAGTAGTTGACTACACCTAACTGAGTATTGAGATTAGGATTCGAACAGTCACGATATCTGTCAAAGCAGCTCCATCAGTCCTTGAGATGGACGCGATACGAGTAGCCAAAGTTGAGAATGTTCAACTCGACCGGTACATTCCTCCTTCCTCGCCCAGCTCGCAAGTCACTCGACAACGTATCTCAATAACCCTCCACTTGACACCTCATCATCTCATCTTTTCGCCTCTGCCCACCGACTCGGAATCGACGAAGACGAAGTCGATCCAAGACCCCACACAGGAAACGGATGAGATTTGGGTCCCTTATCCTAGTATCACTCTGCTCACTCGATTACCGCAGACTCTCCAGGGGCTTTATCCTCTACAGATCCGGACTAGGAGTTTTGAGAGCTATGTATTGAGTTTCGAGAAGGATAGGGATGGGGGAGCGGAAGATGTCTGGCAGAGCGTCAAGGACTGTGCTGTCTCCGGTAAGCTACTTATCCGCCTCACATGGGATTAAGCTGACGAGTAGCATCGGTAGAACAGCTATATGCCTTCAACTATACTCTCCCTTCGGTCGGGTCATCAAGCAAGAACACCCTAGCACCACCACGGACGGCACGTGTGGTCAGCTCTCCGCTATCGACACGATACGATAATGAGATCGAGTCCGCAGAAACGCAAGTAGACTCAGCGGGACCAAGCGGGTGGTCAATCTACAACCCCCGCACCGAGTTCACTCGTCAGGGAGTAGGCTCTCGAACTAGGGGATGGCGATTCACAGATATCAATAAGGATTACTCGTTCTCCCCTACATACCCATCGAAACTGGTCGTTCCGAGCCGGATTGGAGATGCTGTATTACAGTATGCTGCCAAGTATCGGAGTAAAGCTCGAATACCAGCTTTGACATATCTTCATTGGGCTAATAACGTGAGTCAAACTGCACCTAGCGTTCCGGACCATAGCTCATGAAAGGCATCAATTACGCGGTCTTCACAACCGATGGTAGGGCTCAAAGGGGCTAGGTCGGCACAAGATGAACGACTTGTCGAATGTATCTTCTCCTCACACCAATCCCCAGAAGATACCTACTCCTCCCCTACCCCTCCGACTTCAACTCAACCACACGTCTATGGCTCGACATCGACAAATATGATCATCGATGCTCGACCTACTACGAATGCAATGGCAAATGTAGCCATGGGCGCCGGTACAGAGAACATGGAACATTATAAATTCGGCAAAAAGGCCTATCTCGGTATCGACAATATCCACGTAATGAGGAAATCACTTCATACCATTACTGAAGCTCTTGCTGAGGCTGAGATATCAGGAAGTATCGATAGAGGATTATTGAGGAAAAGTAATTGGTTAAGACATATCTCGACAATCATGGATGGAGCTCTGGTCATTATACGGAACATCCACCTTAACGCAAGTCACGTCTTGATTCACTGCTCGGATGGATGGGATCGGACAGCCCAATTAGCTGCGTTGGCTCAGATCTGTCTTGACCCATACTTCAGGACGATAGATGGGTTGAAGGTCTTGATTGAAAAGGACTGGGTGTCTTTCGGACATAAATTCCTGGATCGATCCGGACATTTATCGTCGGAGAAGCACTTTACAGTGACGGAGCCAGAGGATGAATCGGACGAAGAAGGAGGAGGAGGTGGGGGAGGAGCACAAAAAGCAGCACAGGCTTTCTTTGCTTCGGTTCAAAAACAATTCACATCTTCCAATTCTCACCAAAAAGAAGTATCACCCGTCTTTCACCAATTCCTCGATTGTATACGACAAATCCAACGACAATCACCTGAACGATTCGAATACAATGAACAGTACCTTCTTGATCTACATTATCATCTGTACTCATGCCAATTCGGTACCATGTTATTCAACAACGAACGCGAGAGGAGGGTTCCACCATCGTTAACAACGAAATCATATCATGAAAGAACAGTCTCCATGTGGGATTGGGTCGATTTAGATCCATCAAGATACCTCAATGAAACCTACGATCCTTCTCTTGACGCCAAGGATTCTAGAGACCCGAACGCCGATCAAGGTGTTCTGCTACCCGATCCCAAGGATGTTCGGTTCTGGCACGCCCTCTTCCGTCGAGGTGATGAAGAAATGAATGGATCCAAGCTCGCCCTGGCGCAAGCTCAGGGAGCGGAAGTCTTGACTGTTCAAGCGGGTCAGGTAGATCCAGGAACTCCAGACGCTCTTTTCAATCCAATGGAAAATCCACTTGCTCCACCACCTAGGAACTCAACGCCTGTTCCTCGACATGTACAATCTCAAGGAAGTAGACCGCAAACACCTCCTGTGTCTCCGCCTCCCAAGTCGGCTAGACTACCCACATCAAATGGATGGGGTTGGTCCCAGATCTCCACTGGAGCTTTCAACGCGCTTTCAGTAGCTGGGAATCAAATCAAGACGATATCAACTGAAGCAATGGCTCAAATCAGACAAGAGGCCAACGAAGGTAGGGAATTAGGTGGATTAGGCAGAGGTAGTGGAGCAGATGATTACGGTCAGGGACAGGGACAGGGCCAGAGCCAGGCTGTGAGGGGTAGGGGAGTTAGAATGCCAAGTGAGGCCAACCCATGGGACGATACGCCTGCTGTACCTCCCAAGCACGAGCAGGTCGCTTCGTCGGGTACAGATTGGGATGTTGATCCATGGGGAAATCGAATGGCTACGATCAAAAGCAAGGATACACCAATCCCGACACCGGTGTCCCTGGATAGATTGTCTTTGATGGACGAGTCCAACGCCCGCAGTCGGGGACCATCGCCGAAACCGCAGGACCCGATCAGGGCTGTGAACGCGAAGCAAGACAAAAGAGCACGGACGCAGGAGGAGAAGGAGTTGGAAGAAGCTGCATTAGGAGGAGACCAGAAAGCATGGGATCCGCTAGGAGCTTTGTAGCTCAACACTCGAAAGAACAGGGATGTACCGTAGTCGAACAGGTGGATCCATACGATGTAACGACCACGAGAATAATGAGTAATGCGTGTGCATGATTTTCTGCACTATAGAGACCGTCTGTACAACCCCATATCTTCTCCTCGCCCAGCCTACAGAGCAGAAGTATCCTCTTCATCCTCGGCCTCATCTTCATCATCCGACATGGTCTCTTTCAACATCTCCAACAATTCATGAGCCTCACTTAGTTGAGCAACCAAGATAGCCTGCCCCTCGGGTATACTTCCATCATCAGCGTGGAATTTACCATCACGCCTGATTTGATCAATCTGATAAAGGGCGAGGTGGTATGGGTAGAGATCTCGGGGAGAGTATGGACCTCCGTATTTGAGGACTTCGTTTAGACATTTCTTGATTGTTGATAGCTTGTTTGCCTATTTATCAGCTAATCCCCGAGAGGAAGTTGTGAAGCTTACGATCGGTGTAAGTTCCTCGGAAATTGGCTCGGATTCAGACATGAGTCGATAGAGGAGACCGTGGCAACGGCGTAGAAGGAAAAGTAGGGCGTATTGTCCTTGTGCCTACAGCGTTAGCCCTATTCCGAGACTTGACGGAGACTGGACAGCTTACCTTGTTGCCCTCTGCATCAACGAATTTACCATCTACCCTCTTGGAATCGATCTCTCTTAACGACATTGCATAGCTGACATTAGTCGTTGAGACCCCATGCCTTGAACTAGACTCACTTGTAAAGATCCGTTTCTCGTAGAGTCCATCGATGCGTGGCGGCTGTGGATTAGCTTGTGCCCACGAGCTACAGGCGCCAGCTTACATAGCTGGTCCAGCTGACTCTTCATCTCGGACAATCGGTCGTAAATGGGCTTGATTGATGGCGAGACATCGTCCTGAGCATCTCGACCTTTGATATCCTGCGACATCTCGAATGCGCTATCTAGTAAACCAGACAGCAATTCTTGACCCTCAGGAACGGATGATCCTCCTGGACCGAGGAATTTTCCGTCTACACGTTTCCTGCTCGTCAGCTGGGTACCTTTCGCATGGAGCTATACTCACTGATCGATCTTACGGAGATCCTCTAAGATTGTCCTGAATTCCGCTTTGTTGAATTTAGGTTCGGCAGACATGACTGATAACTGTTTTCGAAGAGCCACAATCTTCTGATGTAGTGGTACAAGTTCGACCGAGAGGACTGAGAGCGAAGCTTGGAGATCGTTGAATTGCCGTTCTAGCATGTCAGTACGACACTATACGGGAAGGAGGGGGCAACATACCGACACCCTCTAACTTCTTCGACATGAGCCTAACGATCGGTTCTGGGTGTTTTCCATCTGCTGAATCTCTTTTCATGATCTCTTTCAGGTTTGCCAATCGTTCACTAAACGGTTCCAACATTTCTTGAGTGTATGCCCCCGTCTCGGACATGTGCAACATGATTTGCTGAATGTCAGTTGACATCACACCAAGTTTAGCTGGACTTACTCTCATACCGACGATCTGACAGTATGTTGCTGGTGTTTCTCGACTCTTTCCAATAGTCAAAAAGAACAGACTGAGTAGCGCAAAGACATCTGATAAAATCGTGTCGACTCGATTAGCATCGGGAGGAGCTTGAGATCGAGAAGAGGTAGAAGGTCCACCGTTCATTCCGGAGGAAGAAGGATGTTCATCTCGGATAGAGTTGAGTTTGGTAACTACATGTCAGCTCTGGTCCAGAGACATAGCAAATCACTTACCCTGCTTGACAACAGAGTTGTAGATAGTCATGACATCTTGAGATTTGATGAAACGGGTTGTATCCTACGTATCAGACCATGTCCACCGCTATACAACGAGCTCACCATCTTCAAGGCGGTGAGTCGGTTTCGGATACCGATAAAGGCCTCTAGGACCGGTAGCTCTTCCTGACAAGTCAGCTTGATTTCCTGCCTTCGGGCTCGACCTCGGGCTTCCATGCGGTTCTACTGGCGAGAGGATGCATCGATGCAGTTCATCTTGGGTGGCTCCAACAATGATGCGAGACTCTACAATAATGAGAAACTCCTACTCACAGAGGGGACCATATTGTGAGATGACTGAGAATGTGAAAGCTATCTAATGAATGGTACTGTAGTTGAGATTTGGGTGACCTTGCTGCCCAAGTGGTGAGCTGTAAAGCGTCCGGTCGTCGACTGTACTTTGTTGAATGATACGAGAGGTTCCGCTAGACCGAGGACTGGGTCGTTGGATGCTGATAACGATGGTCGCGGTATGAGTGGGGTAAAGTATAGATAATCAAGATTTACAAAGCAAGTGAGTCTACTCATACCGGCGGCCCCGGGCTAGGGTTGATTGATTGCGTAGTAGCGTAAAAATAGGCTCGCGATCTATCACCCAGGGCCAGGCCCATAGTTATCCTGAGCTAATCGAGTGCCACAACCGGTAACTCCGGGGTTATAGTGATTCAACGCGTATCTAGCTGGTGCAGTGCGCTTTGACCCCTCCAGGCTAGGTATTGAACCCTGAAGTGCCACAACCCCCCTAATCACTCAACACCCACTCACCCCCGTTCCCAGCCAACTACCCAATTGCTTCCTTTGCCTTCTACAACAACCATTCATCACTCTTATCATCAACCACTACTAGTCAACACCGTGAGTCAGTCTATCCATAAACGTAAAGGGCAAGGTGTAGGGAGCATGGACTGTGCACAGGACAGGCAAGAGACACGCGTAGACGGTGGAAAAGGGGAAAGGGAATCGGAAGGTTGACGTAGTGGATCAAGCGGTGTCATCATCATGGCGCGTAGTCGATACGTCGCATGGATGCGAAACACTTTGCTGGCTAGCCATAGTCAACCAGTCATCAACGATCATCGATCCCTTCCTTTGTCCTATCCTATCTACACGCTCTTTCCTCTCACCCCTCGCCATTGTATCCCGCTCCACCCAGATCATCTATCGTGAAAGGAAGATAGCTGACGCCGAGCCTTTTTCGTCTTCCCCTCACTACGATCATTACTACCGATTCCTTTCCTTTCCCTACTGTCACTCTACCTCTGTCTACCACACGCATTCAACCAATACAGTTACCCACTATCTCTTATCAGCATCCGTGAGTTCATTGTCTTCACACCTTGCATCGCCTCGTCATCCAGTCGCGTGCCCTTGGGTCACGGACCCATGTCGCGACAGCCTGATTCGCATCCATTGTCTCTACAATCGGAACAAACTCTATACACTGCTCTTTGTTAGAGTCGCGTGATATACCTCGAAAGCCGGCGATTGATCACCATCCCACGCTCCACGTTCCATTCACACTGTCTCCTTGTTGTGTTTCCTCCCATCCATCCCAAACAAACGAAACGAACATCGCTGACGCTATCCTCTTCTTTGCATACAAATCATAACTCAAACCCATCACATTTCACAACACCCTTTATCCACTTGCACCGTCATGATCACCAAATCCCCCGATCGACCATTCAAAATGACCGACTTCTCTTCTATGTTTGGGTCCGACCATCTACAGATCACCATGTCTACCCCCAGCCGAGAAGATTCCGTCTACCTCGCCAAGCTCGCTGAGCAGGCTGAGCGATACGAGGGTGAGTTAATTACTTTCACGCGATGAATATGGCTGAACTGCAGAAATGGTCGAAAACATGAAGCAGGTCGCTTCATCCGACCAGGAGCTCACTGTCGAGGAGCGAAATCTCCTTTCCGTCGCCTACAAGAACGTCATTGGGGCTCGACGAGCATCGTGGCGAATTGTTTCCTCCATTGAGCAGAAGGAGGAGAGCAAGGGCAACGAGCCCCAGGTTGTCATGATCAAGTCCTACAGGGAGAAGATTGAGAACGAGCTCGCCAAGATCTGTGAGGATATCCTAATGGTCCTCGAGAAGCACCTCATTCCTTCCGCCGCTACTGGAGAGTCCAAGGTCTTCTACCACAAGATGTAAGTCATTCGATTCCAACTGCCGCAGCTCACGCTGACTTCGCAGGATGGGAGATTACCACCGATACCTCGCCGAGTTCGCCACTGGTGACAAGCGAAAGGACTCTGCCGACAAGTCTCTCGAGGCTTACAAGGCCGCTTCCGATGTTGCCGTTACCGAGCTCCCCCCTACGCATCCCATCCGACTCGGTCTCGCACTCAACTTCTCCGTCTTCTAGTGAGTCTCGCCCTGATTGTTACATGTGATAGTCCTGATGATCAGCTACGAGATCCTCAACTCCCCCGACCGAGCTTGTCACCTCGCCAAGCAGGCCTTCGACGATGCCATTGCTGAGCTCGACACTCTATCTGAGGAGTCTTACAAGTGAGTGATCCACCTTTGACGCGTCGACATTGAGCTGACGGTGCAGGGACTCTACCCTCATCATGCAGCTCTTGCGTGACAACCTTACCCTCTGGACCTCGGACATGAACGAGAGCGGAGGTAAGTAGCTAGATCCTGTGTCTGACCGTGCCAAGCTGATGAATGCAGAGAAAAAGGATGACGAGGAGGTCAAGGACGAGCCCACCGCCGCCGCTTAAGTAGAGGATAGTTTTGGTAGTAAATTCAACTCCTTCTCCCTATTACTCTTTAAATATCCCCTTTCGTCCCGAGTCTGTTTGTCTATGAAGCCATTTCCCAAAATGTTGCATGCTTGTCATCAGATTCTTCCAATTGTTTGCAGTCTGGGCTTGACGGTATATAGTGCCTGCATGCGTCGCACTCGTCTATACACTGATCGACCGTCTGTGGGTGACCTAGTTAGAGTTACGAGTTACGTTGTCTGGATCTCAGGAACGGTATCCTGTGATTTTGAGACGGATCAACTTGATGCTTGTTGGTATTCCATTGTCTGTCACAGAACATGCCAGTATCGATAATATAGTATCAAGTAGTGCAGCAAAGCACCATCACCCTCACCCTTATTCTCCACTCCACCACCTCTATACAATGTCCAACGAAGCACCCGCCCAAGCGGTGAACGGAGAAGTACAAGCAGAAGGACAATATCATGAACCACTGTCATCTGAACTTCGACCTCAAACCGATGCAACACTTACGATCCGTATCATCAAATCATTCGAATTTAGGACGCAAAAATCTATGGTTATTAAAGGAGTTAATTTACTAGAGGAGACTATCGGGGGTTTAATGCAGAGAGTTAGGGATTGTGAGTATTTCTCGCTCGACAGCAATAAATAGGGCGGGAGGCTAATGGATGATTAGTGATTCAGAGTACTCCTGGATATAAAGTCTACAAGACACTCGAACTTGATACTTTGAAATTATATACTCTGGCTCATGGACATAAGGTATGTTGATTATTCATCTTGAGTCCATGTGCACTGGTGGAATCTATGATACGGAGAAAGAGGGTCATTCAGTGGGACCTACATCGTCCCTTGGCTCTCGGCGGAATCGAACTAGACCGGCTGAAGTATGAAGGAGCAGTACTGACAAGTAGACTACCAACTTGATAATCAATCTCGACCACGATGAATGGATCATGTCGGATCATTCTTTGAACAAGACACTATCGGAAATTGGAGCTCGTAAGTTGATCTTTGCTTCACTTTCTCTGCATCTTCACTTCTTCACCTCCTCATCTTATCTCGGATTGTCGATCATTGGACTCGAGGCATCAAGGCAACTAGGACAAGGACGACCTGGAATAATGCTAATGTTGATAGAGAATGAAACTGAATTCTCAATGTTCAATAGAGCATCATACGAGGCATTCAAGTTAAATCCAGAAGTTAGTCTTCCTAATCTCCTATAAGCGAATGGCTCTCTAACTTATGTCAGGTCAAGTGGACGTGATCATGTCCCTTGAGAAGACGGCTCGTAAAATCTAATGATGAACAGTCTGAGGAATGTAGATGGCAGTGGTATAGGTATAGATAGATATACGAAAAATGTAACGTGAACGTTTATGAATATTTGGATTCGACCTTGATTTTACCATTCTCTGACTACGGTGAGCTATATCGTCACAGGTTCACTGGACCCCATGCTGCTTCGAGGATCGATTACTAGTAACCCATTGAGGTTCAACAGATACGAGCAAAGTCGCTAGGATTACGAAACCCGAATTCTTGTACTTTGGCCCGACGATGCAATCGATCAAACCACCAAACTCGAGCTTCGCCCAGACCATGCGATGTCACTATACACTCGGCATCGGTATACGGATCGTGCTCGAGCTATAATATAGCCTATAATTGAGTCAAGAAATCGATACATTTGGTCAAAGAACATTATAAAGCCAAAGCCCCATTCTAGACGTCATCCCTCACCCGACACTCTCCAATTTAGATTCGATTCGAACCAATTAAAATAGTAATTCAAGAAGTGAAACGTATTATATACATGTGAAAACCCTTTAAATTCCTTCATCCTCCCTCCCGCGACATGACGGTTCTTGCTATCGAAGACCTCGGTTAGATGTTTGCCATTTGACTGATTAGACCGGCGTTGGTTGCTGGTCCAGGACCTGCTTGGGCGTTGATCCTTGCCTGATCATGTTCGGTGTTGCCGGATGCGTGATCTCCAGAAGAAGCGATTTGAGCGGCAGTGTTGCCTTCCATTCCTGCTGCTCCCATGCCTGCCAAATTCATTGGGACTGATGATTAGCTTCTGGTGGGTGAAGGTACGGGATGGGGACGCACCGAAGATAGTCTTGGAACCACTGGTCCTTGCCATGTTCTGCAAAGCCTCGAGTTGTCGGATCTGCATAGCAGCTGGAGAAGCCAAAATCTAGTCGTCAGCGTCCCGATCTCCTTCTGCGAAAGATAAAGGTAACTCACATCGGCAGCTTGCCTCATGAGCTTGGCAGCATCGACTTCGGCCCTGGCGGCGATAACCTTGGATTCACCAATTCGCTTCTGAGTAGCAGCGGACGAGAGGGATTGCTGGAGTTCAACAGAGAAGTTGATATCTTTGAGCAAGATAGATTCGATTGCGACTCCCCACTTCTCGGCAGTGGCTTCGATCTGGAATCAGTCATCTATTCGATGATGAAGAGTGAACATGGGGGACATACGATTTCGGCTACTTCTTGAGCTAGACCTTCTCGGTCAGAGATGACGGATTGAAGGACTCGACCTCCTACGACTTGTCGAAGAGTGGTTTCTGGTCGTCAGCATTGACGTACACACCCATCATGAGGATGAAAGAATACACATACGGGCTCGCTCGACGAGAGCAGTTCGGACATCGTTGATTCCAAATGCGGCTCTGTAAGGAGAAATGACGTGCCAACAGATGACACTGTCAACATCTACCGAGACGTTGTCCTTGGTTTGAACCATCTGCCTGGGGACACCAGTAAGTTGGATCTTGACATCTGATTTATGAGCGATTGGTCTTGATCCAAGAAGAGAAAGAGAAAGAAGGGGGTCAACATACCGACAACTCGAATAGTCTCGGAACAAACATTGACCTTGACCAATCCTGGGTCAACAGACTTGTAGAATTGACCGAATCGAGATACGAGACCGACTGATCCTTGTTCTATT
>Ga0265797_10003147_pt1 | contig 26803 bp, 25 predicted proteins | sample P2T30metagenome_FD_192433 | JGI IMG/M metagenome (GOLD analysis project Ga0265797, IMG submission 192433) | Plant litter microbial communities from East Loma Ridge, Irvine, California - P2 T30 | ecosystem: Environmental > Terrestrial > Plant litter > Unclassified | place: USA: California... | reverse complement strand
TAGGAGAAATACCATGTGTGGAATTGTTGGCGCAGTCGCCGAACGTAACGTAACCGCCATCCTGATCGAAGGCCTCAAGCGCCTGGAATACCGTGGCTATGACAGCGCCGGTGTGGCCGTCTTCACCAACGCCGGCAAGCTTGAGCGTACGCGCCGCCCGGGCAAAGTCAGCGAGTTGGACCAGGCCCTGGCCGGCGAGCCGCTGGTTGGCCGCCTGGGCATCGCCCACACTCGTTGGGCCACCCACGGTGCGCCGTGCGAGCGCAACGCTCACCCGCATTTCTCGGGCGACCTGGCGGTGGTGCACAACGGCATCATCGAAAACCACGAAGTGCTGCGCGAACAGCTCAAGGGCCTGGGCTATGTGTTCACCTCGGACACCGACACCGAAGTCATCGCCCACCTGCTCAACCACAAGCTCAAGGACCACAGCGACCTGACCACCGCCCTCAAGGCCACGGTCAAGGAACTGCACGGCGCCTACGGCCTGGCCGTGATCAGCGCCAGCCAACCTGACCGCCTGGTTGCCGCACGCAGTGGCAGCCCGTTGGTGATTGGCCTGGGCCTGGGGGAAAACTTCCTCGCCTCCGACCAGCTCGCCCTGCGCCAGGTCACCGACCGCTTCATGTACCTGGAAGAAGGCGACATTGCCGACATCCGCCGTGAAAGCGTACAGATCTGGGACGTGAACGGTCGACGGTGCCGAAGCCGCCGACAAAGGCGAGTTCCGCCACTTCATGCTCAAGGAAATCCACGAGCAGCCGTCCGTGGTGCAGCGCACCCTGGAAGGTCGCCTGAGCCAGAACCAGGTGCTGGTCAACGCCTTCGGCCCACAAGCCGCCGAGCTCTTCGCTAAAGTGCGCAACGTGCAAATCGTCGCCTGCGGCACCAGCTACCACGCCGGCATGGTTGCGCGTTACTGGCTGGAAGAACTGGCCGGCATCCCGTGCCAGGTCGAAGTCGCCAGCGAATTCCGCTACCGCAAGGTGGTGGTGCAGCCCGACACCCTGTTCGTGACCATCTCCCAGTCCGGCGAAACCGCCGACACCCTGGCCGCTTTGCGTAACGCCAAGGAGCTGGGCTTCCTCGGCAGCCTGGCGATCTGCAACGTGAGCATCAGCTCCCTGGTGCGTGAGTCCGACCTGACCCTGCTGACCCAGGCTGGCCGTGAAATCGGCGTGGCCTCGACCAAAGCGTTCACCACCCAGCTGGTCGGCCTGTTGCTGCTGACCTTGTCCCTTGGCCAAGTGCGCGGCACCCTGGCCGAAGGCGTTGAAGCCACCCTGGTGGAAGAGCTGCGCCGCCTGCCGACCCGCCTGGGTGAAGCCCTGGCCATGGACAGCACGGTGGAAAAAGTCGCCGAGCTGTTTGCCGACAAAAACCACACCCTGTTCCTTGGCCGTGGCGCTCAGTACCCGGTGGCGATGGAAGGTTCGCTGAAACTCAAGGAAATCTCCTACATCCACGCCGAAGCCTACCCGGCCGGCGAGCTGAAACACGGCCCGTTGGCCCTGGTGGATGACGACATGCCAGTGGTCACCGTGGCGCCGAACAACGAACTGCTGGAAAAGCTCAAATCCAACCTGCAGGAAGTACGCGCCCGTGGCGGCCAGTTGATCGTGTTTGCCGACGAAAAGGCGGGCATGACCAACGGTGAAGGCACTCACGTGATCAACATGCCGCACATCCACGACACCCTGTCGCCGATCCTCTACACCATTCCGCTGCAGTTGCTGTCGTACTACGTCGCCGTGCTTAAAGGCACCGACGTCGACCAGCCGCGCAACTTGGCGAAGTCGGTGACCGTGGAATAAGCCCTGCTGGCTTACCCGAAGGGGCTGTTTTCAACAGCCCCTTTTTACGTTCTGGAGCCCCTTAATCGAAGCGTCCCTTTATGCAAACCCCCACTGCCAGCGTTCACGCCCGCCTGCACAACCGTCAATTCGTCGTCGCCAACAACGCCAGTGGGCTGTCCGGTACCGGCACCGTGTTTCACCACCAGATTGAAGAGGGCGCGATTTCGGGCACTTACCAAGGTGGCCGGATTCGCCTGGGCACGCAGGTCGGACGGGTCACCGGTCCAGACACCATCGAGCTGTTGTATCAGTGTGTGACCCAGGAAGGGGAACTGCTCGCCGGCTGGTCACGTGGCACGGTAGGGGTTGATCACGCCGGGCGCACTACGTTGAGTTTTGTCTGGGGCTGGTTGTCGGGCGCGACGGGCGGCGGGGAGTCTAACTACGTCGAGATTGCTGCCTAGAGGTGATGCGGTTCCCTGACCACCACAAAACCAAGGTGGGAGGGGGCTTGCCCCCGATTGCGGTTTATCAGCCAACCTATTCGGTGACTGACACTCTGCCATCTGGGGCAAGCCCCCTCCCACATTTTGTTCTTTGTTGGGCTTGAGGGCTGGGACTCACGTCCACCAGTAACGCACGAGGTGGAAGAAGATCGGCGCCGCGAAGCACACTGAATCCAGTCGGTCCAGCATGCCGCCGTGGCCTTCGATCATATGCCCCCAGTCCTTTACGCCGCGATCGCGCTTGATCGCCGACATCACGATGCCACCGGCAAACCCCAGCAGGTTGATCAACAGCGCGATCAAGAACGACTGCCAGGGGTTGAACGGTGTGGTCCACCACAACGCTGCACCGATCAGGGACGACAACAGGATTCCGCCGACGAAACCTTCCACGGTTTTGGACGGCGAGAGGTTGGGCGCGATCTTGTGTTTGCCGAACAGCTTGCCGCACACGTACTGCAGCACGTCCGACAGCTGCACCACGATCACCAGGTAAGCGATCAGCAGCAGGTTGCGGCCCTCATAACCCGGGATGTCCAGGGTCAGTAGCGCCGGGACGAACGACACGCAGAACACCGCGATCATCAGACCCCATTGCACCTTCGATGCGCGCTCCAGGAAGTGGGTGCTGTCGCCGCCCAGCGAGGCGAGTATCGGTAGCAGCAGGAACACGTAGACCGGGATGAAGATCGAGAACAGCCCGTACCAGTCGGCGTAGATCAGCACGTACTGCAGAGGCAGGGCGAGGTAGAACGCTGCTACCAGGGCCGGGTAGTCGCTGCGCCGGGTCGGCGTGAGGGTGAGAAATTCGCGCAAGGCATAGAACGACACGGCATAGAACAGCAGGATCACCGCGCCGGTGCCAAGCCAGAAGGCGATACCGATCACCACCACCATCACCCACCAGGCGTTGATGCGGGCGTTGAGGTTGTCGATCACCGCGTTGGGGCTGCCACGGGTGCGCAGCTTGAGGATCAGGCCGATCAGTGAGGCGGTCACCAGAATCGCGCCGATCCCGCCGAATAACATCAAGGTTTGGCTATCCATCTCAGGAATGCTCCGGGGCGAGGGCGAGCAGGGCGTCGCGGGTGCGGGCAAGGAACGCGGTTTTGTCTTCGCCTTCTTCCAGGTGCAGTGGAGCGCCGAAGCTGGTGGTGCATAACAGGGGCAACGGCAGGACGCGGCCCTTGGGCATGACGCGGTTGAGATTGGCTATCCACACCGGGATCAGCTCGGCCTGTGGGTAACTTTTTGCCAAGTGGTACAGGCCGCTTTTGAACGGCAGCAAGCCATCCTCCAGATTGCGCGTCCCTTCAGGAAAAATAATCAGCGAGTCGCCGCCTTCCAGCGCGGCCAGCATCGGCTGCAGGGGGTTATCCACAGGCTCCTTGCGCTCGCGATCAATCAGCACGCCGTTGAACACACGGTTGATGATGTAGCGGCGCAGCGCGCTCTTGTTCCAGTAATCGCTGCCGGCCACGGGGCGGGTGAATTTGCGCAGGTTCTGCGGCAATGAGGCCCACACCAGCACAAAGTCGCCGTGGCTGCTGTGATTGGCGAAGTAGATGCGTTGCACCGGCACGGGAGCGCAACCCAGCCACAGGCTGCGGGCGCCGGTGACGGTGCGGGCCATGGAGGTAATCAGCGTGGCGACCACGGGTTCGAACATGGGAATTCCTTATCCGGCGAAAGGTAGCCAAGGGCTGGCAAGGATCACGCCCAGGGTCAGCAGCGCTTGGGCGCCGAGCAACCAGGCTTGCTTGCGCAGCAGTTTAAGTGCACCACGACGGCGTTCGGTCCACGGCCGGCCGGCGCGCTTGGCCGATTGCAGGCCAAGGGTTTGCAGGGCTTGGTCGAGGTCGGCCGTACGCTCGGTGTCGCGGGCTAGCAGGGCAAACAAGTCGGCGTCGAACGCAACACGTAGCGCCCAGTATTTCTGTAAAAGCCCGAGGATGATCATCCACAAGGCAAGCAGCAGGCAGATGATTGAAACACTTGGCATCAACAACTGGATAAGACCGAACAGCACGCCGACCAGTGTCAGGCCTGTGGATAACTGGTCCAGCGAACGTCCACGGCGCAGCAGGCTGGCGACCACTTGCAGTTCCATATCAGCGGGCATGGGACAAACCCTCCAAAGCTACACGGTGTGCGGGATGCAGGACCACACGGGCCCGTGCTGTACGAATAATAGCCAGCGCCTGATCCACCGTCGTCGCGCGCCCGGTGTGCAACAGCCAGGCCGCAATCGCCGTGGCGCTGCGCGAGTAGCCCAGGGCGCAGCACACCAGCAACGGGCCGTTCGAGCGCAAGCGTTCGATGGCTTCGGCGGCTTGCCGGCATTCGGCGGAGGTTGGCGCAATCAAGTCCAGCACAGGTATGCATTGATAGGCACGGCCCTGTGGATTAATCGGCAATTCGGCGCAGAGGTCGACGATGGCCTTGAAAGTCTGCTGCTCGCTCTGCGCAGGAATTCGCCCTAGCCAGACGTTATCCACAATCAGGTCGGGCTGTGGATGGCGCCGCGTCCACAGCCGCGAATTGATCCAGGCGGCGGCGAGGTAGGGCGCATACAGCCAGCGCGCTGCCGGCGTCAGTTGGCCATCGTCGCGTTTCTGAAAGCCTTCGGCGCCAAGCAGCCAGTAATTGACTGGTACCAGAGCGAGGGACACCGCCGGCCATAGCAGCCATAACCACCAGCCGCCCAGGGTCAGCGCCAGTAACACCAGCGCCAGCGCGCCCAGGCCGTAGCGTGCGCCCAACCAACCGCGTTTGCGCTCCCGTGTCAGTCGCGCATTGAGCAGCGGGCTCGCGTGTTCCAGCGGCCATAGCCACACACACAACCACCCCGCGAGGGCGCCTGTGGGTAAGTCGATAAAGTGATGTTGATAAGTGGTCAGTACCGAAACACCGATCAGCGCAAACCAGCCGTGTACCACCCAGCGCCAGAAACCCTGGGTATGGCGCTGGTACATGACCCACAGGATCACCAGCAGCGCGATATGCAGGGAAGGCGCCTGGTTGAACGGCTTGTCGAAGCCGGCCAGCACGGCGAACAACCAGCCGAACACGCCATCCAGCTCCGGCCGTTCGAAGGTGAAGCGCAGCGGCCAGATCAGGAAGCAACTGACGGCAATCATTTGGGCCGTCAGCAGGCGCAGGGCGTGTTGCTTGAGTTCGTGGCGGGTGTTGGGCAGCAACAGGGAAAAGCCGTAGAGCAGGTCGATGGACCAATAGGGCACGATGGTCCAGGCCCAGAACGGCATGTGGGTTTCCCAGCCGAACACCAGCGTGCCCACATCGCTGCGCTGGTTGGTCACCCAGGTGGCGAGGCCGTAGGTGCTGAAAAACAGCGGCGCCAACAGCAGCAGCCACAGCAGCGCGGGTTTGAACAGGCCGGGTTCGCGCATGCTCAGATCTTCTGCGCCAGGGACACCGTGAAAATGCCCCATTCATCCACACGCTGGGTGATCTTGCGAAAGCCCGCTGCCTCCACCAACTGGTCCATTTCCGCCTGGCTGCGCCGACGCATCACCCAGGCCTGGCCCTGGCGGTGGCTGGTCAAGGCGCGGGCGATCAGTTCCAGCTGCGGGTGCCACGGTTGGCCGGTATAGATCAGATAACCGCCGGGCTCCACCGCTTCGGCCAGGCCCGCCAACGAACCGCCGACCATGGCGTTATCGGCAAACAGCTCATAGAGGCCGGACACCACCGCCAGCGTCGGTTTCGGCTCCAGCGCTGCCAGGTTATCCCGATCAAATGCATCGCCTTTGACGAACTGGGCGATATCTCCCAAGCCTTTTTCACGGATCAAGGCACCACCGTCGCGCACGTTGATATCGCTGTAGTCGCGCAGCAGGATCGATTCCGGCAGCGGCAACACACCCTGCAACGCCTCCAGGATGTAACGGCCATGGCCGGCCGCAATATCCACGATACGCACTTCGCGCGCGTCCGCGCGCAACGTGGCCATGGCCAGGCGCAGCAGTTCTTCGACGTTCAGCTTGCGCTGACGAATACCGCGCCAGCCGATGGAGTTGAGGTAGTTGGTGTCGATCATCCGCCCCAGCGCGCCTTTGCCCGTGGGGGTGTTGCGATACACATAATCCAGGGTGCTGCCGGAATCGAAACCGGTGTCGAAGCCCAGTTTCACCCCCTCCGACAGGTTCTTGCCCAGGCCCATGCTGGCGCGGGTCATGCGCCAGTACAGGTCGCGCAGGGAATTGCGCGGCAGCGGTGCGGCGAGGGCTTCGGATTCGGCGCAGGTGGCGCCCAGTTTGTCGGCGTCCAGCAGCGAGGCGCGGTCCAGCGGCTGCTCGAAGTTCTGCAGGATAAAGCGCCTGGCGCTGTTGACGGCCAGCACACGGTCACGTTCGCCGAGGGTGTCGTGAAAGAAACCGGGGAGGATATGCAGCTCTTTTTTCAGGCTGCCGAGTCGGTCGAAAAATTGCTGCTGGGGTTTACGGTGCACCACGAAGTCGGAGCCGGAGATCAGCAATTGCGTCGGCACCTGAATCGCCTGGGCGTCGGCGACCACTCGGTCAGCCGCTTCGTACAGGCCCAGCAGCACATTTACCGAGATGGCTTTGGTGATCAGCGGATCGCTGTCGTAGGACGCCACGCGCTCCGGGTCATGGCTGAGGAACTTGGCCTTGACGTAGCTGTTGACGAAAAAATTGCCGCGAAACCTGCGCATCAGTGCCAGGCCCGGGCGGGCGAAAGGCACGTACAGCTTGACCTTGAAGGCTGGGGAGGCAAGCACCAGGGCGCGGATCTTCGGTGCGTAATCATGCACCCAGGTGGCCGCGATCACCGCGCCGACGCTCTGGGCGACCACGGCAATGTTGTCCTCTGCGATAGCGTAGGTGGCGCCTATGTGATCGTGGAAGGTCTGCACGTCGCGGGCGCTGGTGGCAAAGCTGGGGCTGTCACCGCGCGCGCCCGGGGATTGGCCGTGGCCACGGGCGTCCCAGGCGAAGAAGTCAAAATCGGGCAGGCCCAGTTCATCCACCAGGTGCGCGATACGCCCTGAGTGCTCATGACCGCGGTGGAACAACACAACAGCCTTGCGCGGCCCGGCGCCTGCCGTGGCCGGCCAATGCCGGTAAAAAAGCTCGACGCCGTCATGGGTGCTGAAGGTGTGCTGTTGCTGTTCGCGCATCGCAAGGATCCTTATGCAATCGGTGGGGTTTCTGAGTGTTCCTTGAGGCCCTGACGCACCCGGTTGACCAGGGTGTACGCCAGCAGCGCGGCGACCAGCCACATCACCGTGTCGACCCAGCCGGCGCCAAGCCAGCCCAGCGCCACGCCGGTGCCCAGCACGCCGAGCACGAACGCCCGATCGCTTTTGCCCATCGGCCCGTCGTAGCGGCGCGATGCACCCACCATCGGCCCCAGCACGCCGGCGTATTCGCTGAACACCGCCAGCAGCGTCACCAACAGTACGGGCGCCAGGCTCACGCCGGGGATCAGCGCAAACGGCAGAATCAACGCGCTGTCGGCGATCACATCGCACAGTTCATTGAGGTAGGCGCCCAGGCGCGATTGCTGATCGAATTCCCGTGCGAGCATGCCGTCGATGGCATTGAGGGCCATGCGCGCGATCATCCACAGCGGGATCAGCGCAAACAGCCAGAGGTGCTGAGCGAAGCCGGCGATCAGCAGGCCCACCAGCACGGAAATCACGCCGGCTAGCACGGTGATCTGGTTGGCGGTGGTGCCGTTGTCATAGAGGCGCTGCACGAGGGGTCGCAGCAGGTTTTGAAAGCGCGGTTTGAGCTGATAGATGGAGATCATGAAGGGTGACGCTTCCTTGTCCGTGGAGCCGCGAAAAACTGTTCTGGAGTGTGCCGATTAATTCTGGCGCACACCAGTGATGTCTCGTGTTTATGGGGGTTTAATCACGGTCTTGGGCACAAAGAAAATCAAGTGTGGGAGGGGGCTTGCTCCCGATGGCGGCAGACCCGCCAGCACATCCACTCACTGACCCACCGCTATCGGGAGCAAGCCCCCTCCCACAAGGGATTCGCGGTGTTCAAAGAACAAAAATTTCACGCTCCGTGTTATATCGTAACGAATTATGTACAAGCGGGCGTTGAGTGGATGCAAGTGGATCTAGAAGCTGACGGCGCTTCGGTTGAGGGCCTGCCGCGTTTTCAGCAGGGGCTGTTCCATGCCCGCCGATTGAGGCAAGCCGGCATCAGCCTGACGGCCCTGGCCATTACCGGTTGGGTGCTGGCGCTCTTTGTGGCGCTGTTTGCACCTGAATCGATCTGGCCGGTGGTGTTGGTCAACTGCTCGTCGGCCTTGCTCGTTCTGGTCGCCGGGCTGCAGTCGGCGTGGTGGGTCGCCGATTGGCGTGCCCAGGCGTTGGAAGAACCGGTGGTTGAAGTGCCGGTGGCCGACACGGGTCGCTACGCGCGTCTGGCGGAGCGCCTCGGCAAGCAGATCGGCGCGCCGGTGTTGTGGCTGTGCGGTTGGTCATTGCTGGCGCTGGTCAGCATCATCGAATTCTGGAACCTGGCGCTGCCTGCGGCGGCGGTCGGCCAATCCGCCAGTATCGGCGCGGCGCTGGGGTTGGCGCTGGCGTTCGGTTTGCTGGTGTTCGAGCGGCGCATGGCCCAGGAAACGGCCGCGCAATGGCCGGAAGCCTCGCAGCTGGCACAGTTGAGCCGAGTGGCGATCATTTGCCTGGTGATCAGCGCGGTGTGCCTGTTGTTTGCCGGCGCCCAATCGGTGTGGCCGCTGCGGTTGGCGACACTCATCGGCCTGTTGCCCGCGTTGGTGGCGCTGGAGTTTCTGCTGCGCGGCGTGTTGTCATTGTTCAGCCCGCGCCAGCCGCGTGTTGAACCACGCCTGATGGCGCAGAGTTTTGTCGCCGGGCTGCTGCGCTGGCCGCCGCAACCCTTGCAGGCCTTGCAGCATGAGCTGCACAACCGCTTCGGCATCGACCTGCGCCAGATCTGGGCATTTACCTACATGCGCCGCGCGTTCCTGCCGGTGCTGCTGGTGGTGCTCGCGGTGGGCTGGGCGCTGACCGGCGTGCATGAAGTCCCGCTGCAGGGCCGTGGGATTTATGAGCGTTTCGGTAAACCGGTCGAAGTGTTCGGCCCGGGCCTGCACGCCGGGTTGCCCTGGCCGCTGGGCCGCGTGCTGAATGTGGAGAACGGCGTGGTGCATGAGCTGGCGACCAGCATCAGCGAAGGTGCCGCTACCGAGCTGGCCAGTGCCGAAGGCCCGGCGCCGTCGATCGCCAACCGCCTGTGGGACGCCAGCCACGTGAATGACAAATCCCAGGTCATCGCCAGCAGCAGCGGCGACAAGCAGAGCTTCCAGATCGTCAACATGGACGTGCGCTTCGTCTACCGCATCGGCCTGATGGACCACGCCGCGCTGGCCGCCACCTACAACAGCGCCGATGTGCCGACCCTGATCCGCAGCACCGCCAGCCGGATTCTGGTGCACGACTTTGCCTCGCGCACCCTCGATGAGCTACTTGGCGAACAACGCACCAGTCTCGCCGATGAAATTGGCCGCAGCGTGCAAGCGGACCTGCAAAAGCTCGACAGCGGTGTGGAAATTCTCGCCACGGTCGTCGAAGCGATCCACCCACCGGCCGGCGCCGCCAATGCCTACCACGGCGTGCAAGCTGCGCAGATCGGTGCCCAGGCGCTGATCGCTCGCGAGCGCGGCGCGGCCAGCGAGCAGACCAACCAGGCGTTGCTGCAAGCCAGCACGGCCCGCGACCAGGCCCAGGCCACCGCTCGCGAAGTGAATGCCGGTGCCCAAGCGGCGAACCTGCGGTTCGTTGCCGAACAAAAAGCCTATGCCGCAGCGGGCCGCGCCTTCGTGCTGGAACAGTACCTGGGCCAACTCAGCCTGGGCCTGGCCCACGCCAAACTGCTTATTCTGGATCATCGCCTGGGCGCCGACAGCGCGCCGACGATCGATCTGCGATCTTTTACCTTGCCGGCCGATCCCTCGGTGCCGCGTAAAGCCGTTCAATAAGGAGTCTGTCTGTTGAGCGCTCATTCTCACGATCACGGTCATCACCATCATCACGGTCACCATCACCATCAGGGTGACGAACAGGTCGAAAGCCCTTTTCCCTGGCGGCGAATGGCCTGGGCGTTAGTGCTTGTGCTGTTTGCCATCGCGGCGGCGAGCCTGGTGCAAGTGCGCTCCGGCGAGGCCACGGTGATTACCCGCTTCGGCAACCCGGTGCGGGTGCTGTTGGAACCGGGCCTGGGCTGGCGCTGGCCGGCGCCGTTTGAAGCGGCGATCCCGGTTGACTTGCGCCTGCGCACCACCTCCAGCGGTTTGCAGGACGTGGGCACACGCGATGGCCTGCGGATCATCGTGCAGGCCTACGTGGCGTGGCAGGTGCAGGGCGATACCGACAATGTGCAGCGCTTCATGCGCGCGGTGCAGAACCAGCCGGATGAAGCGGCGCGGCAGATCCGCACCTTCGTCGGCTCGGCGCTGGAAACCACGGCGGCCAGTTTCGACCTGTCCAGCTTGATCAACACCGACGCCAGCCAGGTGCGCATCGCCGAGTTCGAAGCTCAACTGCGCCAGCAGATCGACCAACAATTGCTCGCCACCTATGGCGTACGTGTGGCCCAAGTGGGTATTGAACGGCTGACATTACCCTCGGTGACCCTCACCGCCACGGTCGACCGCATGCGTGCCGAGCGTGAAACCATCGCCACCGAGCGCACCGCCGTGGGCAAGCGCGAGGCGGCGCAGATCCGCTCGGCGGCCGAACGTGACGCACGCATCGTGCAAGCCGATGCCACGGTGAAAGCCGCTGATATCGAAGCGCAATCACGGGTTGAAGCGGCGCAGATTTACGGACGTGCCTACGCGGGTAATCCGCAGTTGTACAACCTGCTGCGTTCGTTGGATACCTTGGGTACCGTGGTGACGCCGGGCACCAAGATCATCCTGCGCACCGATGCCGCACCGTTTCGCGCGCTGGTGGATGGGCCCAAGGATGTTCAACCATGAGCGAGCGTGACAGCCCGGACAGCCCATGGATCCAGGCCGGGCGCCTGACCTTCCTGGCGCTGTACGCGGTCACCGTGTTGGCGGCGTTGGCCTGGGCGTTTTCCAATGTGCGCCAGATCGACCCGCAGAACCGCGCCATGGTGCTGCACTTCGGCGCCCTGGACCGCATCCAGAATGCCGGGCTGCTGCTGGCCTGGCCGCAACCGTTCGAACAGGTGGTGTTGTTGCCGGCGGCAGACCGGGTAATCGAGCGTCGGGTGGAGAACCTGTTGCGCTCAGAGGCAGCCGTGCAGGCCGACCGCGTGGCCAGTTTCGCCACACCGTTGAGCGACACGCTGGCCGGTTCCGGCTACTTGCTGACCGGCGATGCTGGGATCGTGCAGCTGGATGTGCGGGTGTTCTACAAGGTCACCGAGCCCTATGCCTTTGTGTTGCAGGGCGAGCATGTGCTGCCCGCGCTGGACCGCCTGGTGACCCGCAGTGCCGTTGCACTGACGGCGGCGCGGGACCTGGACACCATCCTGGTGGCGCGCCCCGAGCTGATCGGCACTGACAACGGCGCCGCCGAGCGCCGCGAACGTCTGCGCGGCGATCTGGTGCAAGGCATCAACCAGCGCTTGGCGCAGCTGACCGCCAGCGGACTGGGGCTGGGCATCGAAGTGACGCGGGTCGATGTGCAGTCGAGCCTGCCGGGCCCGGCGGTGAATGCCTTCAATGCGGTACTTACCGCCAGCCAGCAAGCCGACAAAGCGGTGGCGAACGCACGTACCGATGCGGAAAAACTCACCCAAACCGCCAACCAGGAGGCTGACCGCCTGGTGCAAGTCGCCCATGCCCAGGCCAGTGAGCGTCTGGCCAGCGCCCAGGCACAAACCGCCACCGTCGCCAGCCTGGCGCAAGTCAACGACCCCGGCTTGCTGCTGCGCCTGTACCGTGAGCGCCTGCCGAAGATTCTGGGCCAGGCCGGCTCGGTGACCACGGTCGATCCGAAAGACGACTCCCGTTTGATCATTCAGGGAGCCGAGCAATGAGCGCACCCATGCTGACTTCCGCCGAGCAGCGCAGCGCTGCTCGGCAACTGACCCTGGCCATGCTGGCCCTGGGTTTACTGCTATTGGGCCTGGTGTGGCGCTGGCTGGCGGCGGACCAGGGCGGGGTCAGCCAACTGCTGCTCGGTGTGGCCTCGCTGTTGGTGGCGGTGCCGGTCATGCGCTCGGCCTGGTACAGCCTGCGCTACCCGAGCCTGCATGGCATCACTGACCAGTTGATCGCGCTGGCGATGATTGGCGCCTGGGCCACGGGCGATCTGCTCACCGCCGCGTTGCTGCCGATCATCATGATTTTCGGGCATGTGCTCGAAGAGCGCAGCGTGATTGGCTCCCAGGAAGCGATCCATGCGCTGGGCAAGCTCACGCGCAGCCACGCACGCCTGGTGCAGGCCGACGGCAGCATTGTAGAAGTGGATAACAGTACGCTGAACACCGGCGATGTGGTCGAAGTGCGCGCCGGCGACCGCGTGCCGGCCGACGGCGTGGTGCTGTCGGGCCAGGCCAGCCTGGACACGGCGCCGATCACCGGTGAATCGGTGCCGTTGGAAGCCAGCGCGGGCGTTCAGGTGTTTGGCGGGGCGATCAACCTGGACGGCCTGCTGCGCCTTGAAGTAACACGCACGGGCAATGAGTCGACCCTGGGCAAGGTGATCGCGCTGATGCAGAACGCCGAGCGCTCCAAGCCGCCGATCACCCGGTTGCTGGAGCGCTATGCCGGTAGCTACATGGTGCTGGTGCTGTTGCTGGCGGCGGTCACCTGGTTTGTCACCAACGACGCCCAGGCGATGCTTGCGGTGCTGGTGGCGGCGTGCCCGTGCGCGTTGGTGTTGTCGGCACCGGCCACGGCGATTGCCGGGATCGCGGTGGCGGCACGGCATGGGATTCTGATTCGCAGCTCGGCGTTTCTGGAGGAGCTGGCGGACCTGACCTCGCTGGTGGTCGACAAGACCGGTACCTTGACCTTCGGCACCTTGCGCCTGCAGTCCATCGAAGCCGCATCTACCGATCGCCAGGCGCTGCTCAATCTTGCCGCCAGCCTCGGCTCGGCCAGCAGCCACCCGGTCAGCCGTGCGCTGGCGGGGCTGGCGACACAGGAACAGCGCGTGGCGCTGACCGATATCCGCGAGCGCCAGGGGCTGGGTGTGGTGGCGCACACTGAACAGGGCGAGGCGGCGTTGGGTCGCCCCGAACTGTTTGAGCAACTGGGTATTGTCACCGCCGCGGTCCCGCATCACGACGGCCCGATTGCCGGGCTGGCGCTGAACGGACAGTTCCTGGCCTGGCTGCTGTTGGCCGATAGCGTCAAACCTGAAGCTCGCCAGGCCCTGCAAGAGCTGCGCGACCTGGGGCTGGGCCGCCAACTGCTGCTCACCGGCGACCGTCAGAGCGTGGCCGACAGCCTGGCCGTGAACGTGGGCATCGCTGAGGTCCAGGCCCAGGCGTTGCCGGAAGACAAACTCAACCGTGTGCTGGGGGAGATCGGCAGCGGTTTCCGGCCAATGGTGGTAGGGGATGGGATCAATGATTCGCTGGCGCTCAAAGCCGGTGTGGTCGGCGTGGCAATGGGCGCGGGCGGTGCCGATATCGCCCTGGCCTCGGCAGACGTGGTGCTGATCGGCAGCGACCTGCGTCGCCTGGGCACCTGCGTGCGCCTGAGTCGCCAGTGCCGGCACACCTTGCAGGTCAATGTGATCATCGGCCTGGGCTGGACGCTGGCTATCGTGGTGTTCGCCGCCTTCGGCTGGCTGGGCGCCGCCGGGGCAATGATCGCTGCGGTGTTGCACAACCTCAGCACCTTGCTGGTCCTGGGTAACGCGGGGCGGTTGCTGCGCTTTCAGGAGCCGCTATTGAAGTTGGACGAATAATTTTCAGAAATCTTTGTACAGGGCTGTAACGCTAAAAGGGCGCCTCACTCTAGTGGTGTGTCGAGACTGGGCAATCCGTTCAGACCGACATCCCACTGACTGTTGAGGACTACACAATGAATATCAAAAAAGCCGTTTCCGGTGCTGCCCTGGCTATCGCTGCCGCTTCCATGTTCGCTGGCGTCGCCACCCAGGTACAGGCCGCCGACGCTCCGGTTCATTGCTACGGCGTAACCTCCTGCAAAGGCATGAACGATTGCAAGACCGCTGAAAACGCCTGCAAAGGCCAAGCGGTGTGCAAGGGCCACGGCTTCAAATCCATGACCCAGGCTGAGTGCGACACGGCCGGTGGCAAAGTCGGCGAGTAACCGACACGCGAGTGCAACCGCAGCGGGCCTTGCGCCGCTGCGGACACTTTCCAGGAGCGCATCATGGCCCATTCTTTCCCCTCCCTGGGTTACGGCCTGGGACTACGCAACGAATACTACGAGCAGATCCTCGCGCAATCCCCTGCGGTGGATTGGTTCGAAGTGATCTCCGAAAATTATCTGGTGCAGGGCGGCAAAGCCTTGTACTACCTGGACGCGATTGCCGAACGCTACCCCCTGGTGATGCACGGCGTGTCCCTGTCGATCGGCGGCCCCCATGCCATCGATACCGACTATCTCAAACAGATCAAACAGCTGGCCGAGCGCATCCAGCCGGCGTGGATTTCCGATCACCTGTGCTGGAGCCGTGGCAGCGCACATCAGTTGCATGACCTGCTGCCCCTGCCGTACACCGAAGAAAGCCTGTACCACGTGGCCGCTCGCGTGCGTCAGGTGCAAGACGTGTTGCAACGCCCGCTGGTGCTGGAAAACGTCTCCAGCTATGTGCGCTCCAAGGCCGATGAATTCACCGAGTGGCAATTCCTCAATGCCCTGACGCATCTGACGGGATGTCAATTGCTGCTGGACGTGAACAATGTGTACGTCAGCTCGCGTAATCACGGGTTTGACGCCTGGACGTTTATCCAGAACCTGCCGCCTGAGAGCATTCGCCAACTGCATCTGGCGGGGCATATGGACTATGGCGACTATGTGGTCGATACCCACGATCACCCGGTGTGCGATCCGGTGTGGGCGCTCTATCAGCGCACGCTGGAGCAGGTGGGGCCGGTGTCGACGCTGCTGGAGCGCGACGATCACTTTCCGCCATTTGAAGAGCTGCTGAGCGAATTGGGCAAAGCCCGGGAACTGGGGGCCACGGCATTGGCCAGGAGGGCGTTATGCGTCTGATCGACTGGCAACTGGCCTTCGAGGCGCACCTGTTGTCGGAAAACTGCGCCGCCAACAGTGGCTTTGCCGCCTCCTTGCTCGGCGGCCCCACGCTGGATGTCGACACGGGCCTGGCGATCTATCACAACGCTTACAGGCTCCGATTACAGGAAGTGCTACGGCATGACTTCGGCGCCGTCCGGTACTGGCTGGGCGACGATGAATTTTCCTTGCTGAGCCAGGCGTATATACGTCGTTATCCCTCGGCGCATTACAGCCTGCGTTGGCTGGGTGAGCGATTCGCCTCTTTTATCCTTGAGTATCTGGTGGCCGAACAAAGCGCGCCGCTGGTGGAACTGGCGCAGTTGGAGTGGGCATTCACCCTGGCATTCGACGCGCCTGCGGGCGAGCCGCTGAGCCTCGATCACATGGCGCAACTGGCGCCTGAGGACTGGCCGGAATTACGCGTATCGCTGGTGCCTTCCGTGCAGCATGTACTGTGCCGTTTCAATACGGTGAACCTCTGGCGGGCCTATAAGGATGAATCGGACTTTCCCGGCAGCCAGGCGCTGGAGTCGGCGCAGGTCTGCCTGGTGTGGCGGCATCAGAACCTGTGTCAGTACCGCAGTCTGGAGTCTGCTGAAGCCCATGCGCTGGCGGGCATGGTCGCCACCGGCTGGAACTTTTCAGAACTGTGCATCGAGTTGGCAGTCACTTATGGAGAGGGTGCACCACTGCAAGCGGCCACATGGTTGAAACAGTGGATCCAGGACGGGTTGCTCGAGCGTCGGGCTTCGCAGCAGGCTGCTATTTAATCGATAGCTACCTACTTTATTTGGGATGGTCTACCCTCACAGCAGACGTCTGAAACAAGGGGGGACTACTCATGCTCGCGCAACTTCCACCGGCCTTACAGAATCTTCAGCTACCGCTGCGTCTTCGACTCTGGGACGGTCATGAATTCAACCTGGGCCCCGAGCCCAGTGTGACCATCGTGGTGAAGGACCCTACGGTCGTCACACAGCTGACCCATCCCACGCTCGACTCACTGGGCGAAGCCTTCGTCGAGGGCAAGCTGGAGCTGGAAGGCTCCATCGCCGAGGTGATCAGGGTATGTGACGAGCTCAGTCACGCCTTGATCGAAGACGACGACGGTCCTCGTCCGGTGCGCTCGATCCACGACAAGGCGACCGACGCGGCAGCCATTTCCTACCATTACGACCTGTCCAACGAGTTCTATCAGCTATGGCTGGACCAGGACATGGTGTATTCCTGCGGTTATTTCGAGACAGGCAGCGAGTCCATCGACCAGGCCCAACAAGACAAATTTCGCCATCTGTGCCGCAAATTACGGTTGCAGCCGGGTGAGTATTTGCTCGATGTGGGGTGCGGGTGGGGCGGGCTTGCGCGGTTCGCGGCGCGGGAATTCGGGGTCAAGGTGTTCGGGATTACCTTGAGCAAGGAACAGCTGGCCCTGGCCAAGGAGCGGGTGATAGCCGAAGGCCTGGAAGACCAGGTCGACCTGCAACTGCTCGACTACCGCGACCTGCCTCAGGACGGTCGTTTCGACAAAGTGGTCAGTGTGGGCATGTTTGAACACGTCGGCCACGCCAACCTGGCGCAGTACTGTCAGATTCTTAACGGCGCCGTGCGTGAAGGCGGCCTGGTGATGAACCATGGCATCACCGCCAAACACACCGACGGGCGTCCCGTGGGCCGCGGCGCAGGCGACTTTATCGAGCGCTATGTCTTCCCCAACGGCGAGCTGCCGCACCTGGCGATGATGACCGCCGAAATCAGCGAAGTCGGGCTGGAAGTGGTGGACGTCGAGAGCTTGCGCCTGCACTACGCCCGTACCCTGGATCATTGGAGCGAGCGGCTGGAGGACAACCTCGAAGCCGCAGCGAAAATGGTGCCGGAGCATGCCTTGCGTATCTGGCGGCTGTACCTGGCGGGTTGCGCCTACGCCTTCGCGCGGGGCTGGATCAACCTGCACCAGATTCTGGCGGTGAAACCCCACGCCGATGGCGGCCATGAACTGCCGTGGACGCGGGAAGATATCTACCGCTGAAATACAATTGCGAAACAATGAAGGGCCATGTGGGAGGGGGCTTGCTCCCGATAGCGGTGTATCAGCCAACGAATGGGTTACTGACACACCGCCATCGGGAGCAAGCCCCCTCCCACATTGTTAGAGAATCGGTGAAATCAAGCGCGCCACGCGCATGCCCAGCTGCTGCAAGCGCCGGGTTTCCCGGCTTTCTTCCTGGCTGACTTCATGGGCCAGGGCGAAGTCGTCCAGCAGCATCTGCTCCACCTGTTTGGCGAAGGCCTCGTCGACCGTCAGCAGCATCACTTCGAAATTAAGTCGGAATGAACGGTTGTCCATGTTGGCGCTGCCGATGGCGCTGATTTCGCTGTCCACCAACACCACCTTTTGGTGCACAAACCCGGGCGTGTAGCGGAAAACCCGCACGCCGGCGCGTACCGCTTCGATGGCATAGAGGCTGGAGGCGGCATACACGATGCGGTGGTCCGGTCGCGAGGGCAGCAGCACACGCACGTCCACGCCGCGCAGGACGGCCAGGCGCAGGGCGGCAAACACCGCTTCGTCCGGGATGAAATACGGGCTGGTGATCCACACGCGTTCGGTCGCGGCATGAATGGCCTCGACAAAAAACAGCGAGCAGGTTTCATACGGGTCCGCCGGGCCGCTGGCGAGCAATTGGCAGAGCACGCCGTCTTCCGGGTAAGCGTCCGGCAGGATCAGCGGCGGCAATTCCCGCGCAGCCCAGAACCAATCCTCGGCGAATGACTCCTGCAAGCAGGCGACCACCGGGCCGGTGACCTGTACGTGCGTATCGCGCCACGGCGCCAACGGCGGTTTCTTGCCCAGGTACTCATCGCCCACGTTATGCCCACCAACGAACCCGGTGATGCCGTCCACCACCACGATCTTGCGGTGGTTGCGGAAGTTGACCTGGAAGCGGTTCAGCCAGCCGCTGCGGGTGGCGAAGGCTTTGACCTTGACCCCGGCGTCGCGCAGCGATTGCACGTAGTAATGGGGCAGGGCGTGGCTGCCGATGCGGTCGTAGAGCACGTAAATGTCCACGCCTTCGGCCGCTTTTGCGGTGAGCAACCTGTGCAGTTGGCGGCCGAGGTCATCGTCGTGAATGATGAAAAACTGGAACAGCACGGCGGTTTTCGCGTTGCCGATGGCTTCGAAGATGGCGCTGAAGGTGGCATCGCCATTGATCAGCAACTGCACCTGGTTATTGGCAAGGCAGGGCATGCGGCCCAGTTTGGGCATGGCGCGCAACGAGGCGTAGGCACTGGAGTTGCGCGCGGCGAGTGCTTCCTCGACCCAGGGGCGCCAGTTCAATTCGGCGATGGCCCTGTGCATTTCCTGGTTGGCCTGGCGCCGCGCCTGGATGTAGGCATCGAAGGTGCTGCGACCAAAAATCAGATAGGGAATCAGCGTGAGATAAGGCATGAACATCAGCGACAGCGCCCAGGCAATCGAGCCTTGGGCGGTCCTGACGGTCAGTACGGCATGGATGGCGGCGAGGCTCCCGAGAAAATGCAGCGTGGCAATGAAGTAGGCGAGCAGGTGCGGGCCAAAAAAATCCATGAACGACATCACTCCGGGCAGTCCAGTGCGTAACAGACCATGTTCCACCGTGAATGTCGCTATTTTATTTGCCGTGCAACACTGGCGCCTTTGCGGCGTCTAACGCCCACTATTGCCCAGGAGTTACCCGATGAATGCTCGTCTGCTGTGTTTGTCCATGGTTGTTGGTTTGTCGCTGCCGCTAGCGGCACACGCGCAGATGTTGGCGCCGGGCTTGTGGGAATTGACTACGAGCAATATGAAAGTCGACAACCAGGACTTGCCGGACTTGTCGCTGATCCTGGGTCAGCTCAAGCAACAGATGACCCCTGAACAGCGCGCCATGCTGGAAAAACAGGGCATCACCATGGCCGGTAAAGGCGTGCAGGTGTGCCTCACGCCAGCCCAGGTCGCTTCCGACTCCATTCCCCTGACTGACCCGCAATCGGGTTGCAAACAGGAAGTGACCGACAAGACCGGCAACCAGTGGAAATTCCGTTTCAGCTGCCCGAAAGCCCAAGGCACTGGCGTGGCGACCTTCCAGAGCCAGAAGGAATTCACCACCACCGTCAACGGCACCTTCAATGCCACCGGCGTCCAGCAAAAGGGCAGCCTGGACACCCACGCGCAGTGGCTGGGTAACAACTGCGGTACCGTCAAACCCCGCGCTTAACGCAGGAAATGCAGGGGCAGGCCCTGGCAGCTGTCGACCACTTGGCCGTTGTGCCACGCCAAGTGGCCCGACACCAGGGTTGTACTGACACTGTGACGAAAGCTGCGCTCGGCAAAAGGCGTCCAGCCGCAACGGGCCAGGATCGGTTGGCTGCTCACGGGTTTGCCGGCAGGCTCGGGCTTGATCAGCACCAGGTCGGCCCAATATCCCTCGCGTAGATAACCCCTATCCGGAATCGCAAACAGGTCGGCGACGCGATGACTGGTTTTCGCCACCAGCGTGGTCAGCGGGAGCAACCCGTCCGCCACCAGTTCCAGCAGCGCCGGCAACGCATGTTGCACCAAGGGCAGACCGGCCGGCGCCTGGCGATAGTCCAACTGCTTTTGTGCCCAGGTATGCGGCGCATGGTCACTGCCAATCACATCCAGACGATTACTCAATAAAGCCAGGCGCAGCGCGTCGCGGTCGGCGCGGGTCTTGATCGCCGGGTTGCATTTGATCTGGTGGCCGAGGCGCTGGTAGTCGCGGTCGTCGAACAGCAAGTGGTGCAGGCAGACTTCGGCGGTGATGTGCTTTTGGTTCAGCGGCTTGTCTTCGAACAAGGCCAATTCCCGCGCGCTGGTCAGGTGCAACACGTGCAAGCGCGTGCCATGACGTTTGGCCAATCCCACGGCAAACGATGAGGAGCGATAGCACGCCTCGGCATCACGGATCAGCGCATGGGCCACGGCGGGGATGCGCTCGCCGAAGCGGTCGCGCAGGCGCAGTTCGTTGGCCTGGATGCTCGGCGTGTGTTCGCAGTGAGCCAGCAGGATCGTCGGCACTTCGGCAAACAGGCGCTCCAGCGTCTGCGGATCGTCCACCAGCATATTGCCGGTGGACGCGCCCATGAACACTTTGACCCCTGCCACGTCACGCGGGTCGAGGGCCGCGACGGTGTCGAGGTTGGCGTGACTCACGCCAAAGTGAAAGCCGTAGTTGGCCACCGAGTGCAACGCGGCGCGGCGCTTTTTATCGGCCAGGGCGTCCAGGCTCAGCGTGGCCGGTTGGGTGTTGGGCATGTCCATGAAGCTGGTGATGCCACCGGCCACCGCTGCGCGGGACTCGCTGTAGAAGCTGCCTTTGTCCGGTGCGCCGGGCTCGCGAAAATGCACTTGGTCATCGATCATCCCCGGCAACAACCATTGGCCTTGAGCGTCGATCTCCACCGGTTCGTTTGCGTGTTCAATGCTGCCAGCAATCTTTTCGATACGGCCACTGACCACCAGCACATCCGCGTCGAACTCCCGGCCCTCATTGACCAATCTGGCATTGCGAATCAATAGGCGGCTCATACTTCAGAACTCGTTTTGCAGGGCTTTGTAGCCGCGCACCAGGTCGACATTGGTGCGTGCCACGTCCTCGGAAAACTCCGAGGCGCTGACGCTCACCGGCGCGAACTGCGACAAGTCGGTGGTGGGCCCGATGCGGGTAGTGGAGGGGACGTAGAAGGCAGCGGGCAGGTCGCGCCCGTCCACGACCGAATTGTGCCGCACCACCGAGCCGTCGCCTACCGCGCAGTTGAACAGCACGCTGTTGAAACCGATAAACACGCGGTCGCCCACGGTGCAGGGGCCGTGGACGATGGAACGGTGTGCGATGGAGGTGAACTCGCCAATGGTCACGGCGGCGCCGGACTTGGAATGGATCACCACACCGTCCTGGATATTGGAGTTGGCACCGATGGTGATCGGGTCCATGGCGCCGCTGGCGTTGACTTCATCGGCGCGGATCACGGCGTAGGGGCCCACAAATACGTTCTCGCCGATGACCACCTTGCCGCAAATGATCGCGGTTTTATCGACGTATGCCGATTCGGCAATCACCGGCAGGTCGCCGGAAGGATTCTTGCGGATCATGGTTTGCTCAACGCTGCGCACAAGGTGTTGAGGTTGTATTCAAACAGTCCGATAAAGGTGCTGGCCGGGCCTTCGGCGGCGAGTGCATCGGAGTACAGCGTGCCGCCAATCTGCGCGCCGCTTTCGTCGGCGATTTGCTTGAGCAGGCGCGAGTCCTTGATGTTCTCCATGAACACGGCCTTGACCTTGTCCTTGCGGATTTGAGTGATCAGCGCGGCCACTTCGGCGGCTGACGGCTCGCGCTCAGTGGACAGGCCCTGGGGCGCAAGAAACTGAATGCCATAGGCCTGGCCCAGGTAACCGAAGGCGTCATGGGAAGTCACGATGCGGCGATTGCCTGCGGGCAGTGCGCCGAACTTGGTCTTGGCTTCGGCCAGCACGCGGTGGATTTCCTTGAGGTAGGCCTGGCTGTTGCGCAGGTAATCCGCCTGGTTGGCCGGGTCGGCGGTGACCAGCGCTTTAGTGATGTTGTTGACGTAGATCTCGGCGTTGGCCAGGTTATGCCAGGCGTGTGGGTCAGGGATGGTTTCGCCGTCCTCGTCCATGGTGTGGGAGATCACGCCTTTGCTGGCGGTGACCACCGTGGCCTTGGTTTCAGTGCTGGTTACCAGGCGGTCCAGCCAGGGCTCGAAGCCCAGGCCGTTCTTGATGATGAGCTTGGCCTTGAGCAACGCCTTGGCGTCGTCGGGGGTGGGTTCGTAGGTGTGGGCGTCGGCGTCCGGGCCGACCATGTTGCTGATCTGGATGTGGTCGCCACCGATCTGGTGGGTGATGTCATCGAGAATACTGAAGCTGGTAACCACCTGGAGCTTATCGGCAGCCTGGGCCATCGACAGCGGCAACAGCAGACTGAACAGCACGAGTAGAGCGCGCATCGGAAGACACCTCATTGGGATGTAAGCAAGGGCGGGCGGCGCAGCAAGCCGTGCACCGGACCGAAGACCACGGACAGCAAATACCCACCGCCCGCCACCAGCACGATGGCCGGGCCGCTGGGCAGTGAGTAGTAGAACGACAGCAGTAAACCCAGCCACACCGACAGGCATCCCAGCACTGCCGATACCGCGATCAACACCGGCAGGCGCCGGCTCCAGAAGCGCGAAGCGATGGCCGGCAGCATCATCAAGCCCACCACCATCAAGGCGCCGATGGCCTGGAAACCGATGACCAGGTTCAGCACCACCAGCGTCAGGAATAACCCGTGGGCGAGCGGGCCGAGGCGGCTGACCGTTTGCAGGAACAGCGGGTCGAGGGTGTCGAGCAGCAGCGGTTTGTAGATCAGCGCCATGGCGATCAGGCTGAAACCGCAGACCCAGAGCATGCCGGTGAGGGTGGTTTCGTCCACCGCCAGGGCGGAGCCGAACAGCAGGTGCAACAGGTCCAGGCGCTTGCCGGCGATGCCAAGGATCAACACGCCGGCGGCGAGCGAGATGGGGTAGATGGCGGCGAGGCTAGCGTCTTCACGCAGGCCGGTGCGGCGGGTGATCCAGGCGGACAGCCCGGCCATGCTCAGGCCCGCACCCAGGCCGCCGATGGTCAGCGCCGGCAGGCTCAACCCGGCGAACCAGAAGCCCAGAGCGGCGCCGGGCAGGATGCCGTGGGCCACGGCATCACCAATCAGGCTCATGCGTCGCAGGATCAAAAACACGCCCAGCGGCGCGGTGCTGCAGGCGAGTACCAGGCCGCCGATCAGCGCGCGGCGCATGAAGACGAAATCGACAAAGGGCATCCACAAGTGCGCGGCGAAGTGCATCAGGCCACCTGCAATTGCGGTTGGGGGCGGATCAGCTCTTTACTCAGGCCCAGTGCGCAGCCCGTGCTTTTGATGTGCAGCACGTGTTGGGTGTGATGGCGCACCGACGCCAGGTCGTGGCAGACCACCATCAGCGTGCGGCCTTCGTCATGCCAGGCGTGAATGTGTTTCCAGCACAGCGCCTGGCCTTCTTCGTCGAGCGCCGCGTGGGGTTCGTCGAGCAACAGGATCGGTGAGTCGGTCAGGCTCATGCGCGCGAGCAGGGCGCGTTGCAGTTGGCCGCCGGACAGGGCCATCAGCGGGCGCTGCTCCAGGCCGCCGAGGCACCAGTCTTCCAGCACGGCGTGCAGGCGTTCGCTGCGTTGCTGCGGTGTGAGCCTGGTGCCCCAGAATCCGGCGGCGACCAGTTCTTGCAGGCTGATGGGAAACTGTCGATCCAAGTGTTGTTGCTGGGGGAGGAACGCCAGGCCGCCGCGGCGTGGCACATCGAGGCTGACTTTCCCAGCCAGCGGCTTTTGCAGGCCGGCGATGACTTTAAGCAGGCTGCTCTTGCCACAGCCGTTGGGGCCGATGACGCCGGTGAGGCTGCCTTTTTCCAGGGTGAAGTCCACGGCGGGAGTGAGCGGTTGGCCCGGAGCGCCCCAGCGCAACGCGTTGCAGGTGATCATGTGGCAGGTCTCGTCCAGCGGCTTTCAGCCACGGCATCGTGCGCGTGCAGGCTTTCGGCGTGGATCACTTTGAGGTGGAAGGCGTTGACCGCATCCGAGCGTTTCAAGGCGAGGTTCAGGCGGCGCGCGGCATCTTCGCAGAACATCAGGTTCTGCCCGTTGGCCAGGGCGAAGGCTTGTTCGTCCGCACGTTTCACCGCGGTTTGCACGGCGGTGCCGAGCGCCGCTTCGGCATCGTTGATCAGTTCAAGTATTGGCAGTTCATCACCTTGAATCTGCACGTGTAACTGCGCACTGCTGCGCTGGCTGTGGGGCGTGGCAACGATGCCGTCGGCGCTGCCGAGCCAGGTCAGTACCTCGGCATGCTGCAACGGTTTGTTAGCGAAGTCGGCGAGAAACTGCTGCTGAATCAACTGCCTGGCAAGGGCAGCGGAGCAAGGGCAGGTTGAGGAATAAGTAACGTCAATTTTTAGTTCCACGTGGAACATCTGGTTTTCCAGACGCGCCTCGATACTCACCGGGTAACGCTTCCAACCGTCCAAAGCGCTGACCAGGGCAGGCCGTTTCAACAGCAGATCGGTGTGAATACGCAGATAGGCGTTGTTAGATAAATCTTCATGTGTGTCGAGAAAGCGCTGCAGTACATTACGCAGAAGTGCAGGCGTAAGCGGTTGCTGGTCGAACATCTCCAGGGCCAGGTACAGGCGTGACATATGAATGCCACGGGCCGCGCCATCGTCCAGGCTTACGCCGGCATCGGCGGTGGCGGGCAGACGTTGGCCATCGAGCAAGACAGGCAGGGCAATGCCGCACATGCCTACCCAATCCAGCGGCAAGGCCTGGCGTGAAGCTTGCGCGGCGATATCCGGCAGAGTCAGCGCATTCATAAGCAGGTCCATCGTTGGAAATAACTCGACATGTTATAGTATAACAATCGTTTTCACGATGAAATTTCTGCTCCAGCCTTTCTTCAGTCACGTCGAGCAGGGACGCTCTCTTATTTGCGGTATAGGTCATGCACAGACGTCAACTCCTCAACCTGCTGCTGGTCAGCCCCTTGTTCGCCTTGCCGCTGGGGGCGTACGCCACGCAGATTCGCAATGCGCGGCTGTGGCGTTCGGACGATAAGCTGCGGCTGGTGTTCGATCTCAGCGGCCCGGTGCAATACAAGACGTTTTCGCTGGCCGCCCCGGAACGCGTGATCATCGACCTGAGCGGCGCGGGGCTCAGTGGTGACTTCTCTCAGTTGGTGCTGAAGAACAGCGGGATTACCTCGATTCGTTCCGGTCATTTCGGCAAGAACGACACCCGCATCGTGCTGGACCTGGCTGCGCCGATGCAGCTCAACAGCTTCCTGTTGCCGCCCCAGGACGGTCAGGGCCATCGCCTGGTGCTTGACCTGAGCAGCGCCACACGCGCGCCTCGTCAGATCGCCGCCGAGCCTGCGCCATTGATCGCGCCGGTGGACAAGGCCCACCCCAAGCGCGACATCATCGTGGTGGTCGACCCTGGCCACGGCGGCAAAGACCCCGGCGCCATCGGCTCCAAGGGCCAGCGAGAAAAAGACGTGGTGCTGTCGATTGCTCAATTGCTGGCCAAGCGGTTGAAGCGCGAAAAAGGCTTCGATGTGAAACTGGTGCGCAACGATGACTTCTTCGTGCCGTTACGCAAGCGCGTGGACATCGCCCGCCAGCACAAAGCCGACATGTTCATCTCGGTACATGCCGACGCCGCCCCCAGGCTCACCGCGTCGGGTGCCTCGGTGTATGCGTTGTCCGAGGGCGGCGCTACTTCCGCGACCGCGCGTTTCATGGCGCAGCGTGAAAACGGCGCGGATCTGCTGGGCGCCACGACGTTGCTCAATCTGAAGGACAAGGACCCAATGCTCGCGGGGGTAATTCTCGACATGTCGATGAACGCCACCATCGCCTCGAGCCTGCAACTGGGCAGCTCGGTATTGGGCAGCCTGCAAAACATCACCAGCCTGCATCAGAAACGCGTGGAACAGGCTGGGTTCGCAGTGCTCAAATCGCCGGACGTGCCGTCGATCCTGGTCGAGACCGGGTTTATCTCCAACACCCAGGACGCCCAGCGGTTGGTGACGGCGCGCCATCAACAGGCGGTGGCGGATGGCTTGTTCGACGGACTGAAAAAATACTTCGAGAAAAACCCGCCGATGAACAGCTACATGGCCTGGGTGCAGGAGCAGAAGAACGGCCAGGTCTAACAGCCGGAGATTCGGCTGCAGGTGAACGTGGCGCTGGCTCCACCTGAACTGGAGAACCGGTTAAGGGTGGTCCAGCCTACGCGCCGCGTGTAGCCGACCCACGCCTCACCATCCGACGCCAACCCGGTAAAGAACGTCAGTTGTCCATAACGGCTGTTGGTCTGTGCCCAGTAGCGTTTGCCGACCACCTCGAACCCGCGCAGATACGTGGTGCTGCCAACGGTCGCCACGCTATAGGCATTGCCCAGCGGGTCGACGCAGGCCAGCAGGTTGGCGCTGCGCGTGCAGTTGGCCAACAGGCTTGGGGTTTGCGCACAGGCAGGTCCTGCCGCTGCCAATAACAGGACGTAGCAAAGGCGTTTCATCAGGTTTCTCAGGGCTGGAAGGTGATCAAGCATTGCGCCCTTCGTCGCCAGGAACAAGAGGGGTTGGCTTGTTTGCATTGTTATACTATAACATAAAACAAAGCCTGGCTTGACCGGGCAGCCAGATG
>Ga0265797_10003146_pt1 | contig 26804 bp, 21 predicted proteins | sample P2T30metagenome_FD_192433 | JGI IMG/M metagenome (GOLD analysis project Ga0265797, IMG submission 192433) | Plant litter microbial communities from East Loma Ridge, Irvine, California - P2 T30 | ecosystem: Environmental > Terrestrial > Plant litter > Unclassified | place: USA: California... | reverse complement strand
ACATACGTGCCCGTCAATGGAAGAAGAGGCTATGTATATCTGGTTCGAGGGCGTCGACGGCACCTGGGCTTGGCGTGGTGTGCGAGGAGAGGCTGCATTGCCTGCTGGCGAGTCTGTTCGTCTGGAATATGCATTTGTCTGGTCTGCTGACCGGAGATCGGAGGCGGTGGGCACGAAGGGCTGCGAAGCCAACAGAGGCGATACCGATAGGGCTGTCACTGAGGCAGCAGGATGCGCGTTGTAGGTGCGGAGGATTTGGAAAGAAGGGATGCTCAACGCATGGATATTGCCATTGTGGGTGCCTACAATCTACGTACAGTCTTAGCATTCGGTCGACAGCTTGCAGGGCTCATGCACATGAAGCATGGAGCTATGACCGTACCATCTTGTCCCCAGCGACCATGAAGGTAGCTGTCGCGTCGCCATTCCGGTATACGGGCCCCAGATCTCTTGTCAGTCGGCTGTACTTGAGCTTCGGCTCTTCGTCGACATCGTCGTCGTCGTCCGAGTCGTGCTCGACACTCTCTTTCCCTTCGCTCGCTACCTTGTCGACGTGTTTAGGGTCGCGCGCAGGCGTATGCGGCTCGTCTGGGGTATTTTCCGCAGCCATGCTGGCGGCATGAGCTGCGGCGGGCGTGGTAGAGACCTGGGAGAGCTCCGGCGCGTGGAGGTGTGTGAGTGTTGGAGGTGTCGATGCCCTGTCGATCTAGGCCTATGATGCTGGCCAAGCCATTCCCGCGGACTTGCAAGGGTCTAGCTCTCCGCAAATGCTCCACCACTCTCAAGATTCATCGCCTCCGCTGATTGCTCGCCGCTGGAAACTATGTCCGAGACAGATTTGCGCTGGCCATGACGGCTTACCAACGCTACGTGTCTAATGCCTTGACACGCTGTCTCGCCGCGCGCCTTCCGCTAAACACTCTACCGTTGTTGCGCACCCCCGCAGGCCGACTATTCTCGACAGCTAGCAAATATGCGAAAAAGGTCGACTTCGGTCAAAAGCAGGAGGACCCAGTCTCGAAAGAAGAGGTGGTAAAGGAGACGCAGCAAAATACGAATCGCAAGGGCGCCCGGAAGAATGCTGGCAAGACGTCGTTGCGGAGTATTGCGGTTGAGGCACAGAGATCGCGGGCTTTCGTAAAGTCAAGAGGAAGAACACGCTTCATAGATCCAGACGCTGAAACCAAAACGGTGACTGCATACTGTGCGGCTGAAACCTACGACATTACCGTTGCCGCTCGGCTTGTCAAAGCCCAAGGCTATGAGCTCGATCCCTTCCAGACCGGCCTGTACCCGCAAGTCATACATATTCAGACTTCCGAACGACCGTCAGAGGTCAAGGATTTCCAACAAGGCGACATATTCATCTTTCCCTCTGGCACGGTAGTGGCATGGAATGTCCGGGAAAGAGAAGCACTGAAGCTGGTCAACCAAGTGCTACCAGCAGCAGCTGAAGGCTCACATCTCGAATTGCTCGAAACCGAAGACCTGGACTACCTCGAAGACCCCAGCAAAGAAACTAGCGAAGTAGTCGGCGACACCATCGTCCTCGGCACAAAAGCAGAGCCAGTGTCTGACAACCCAACGTCATCTCAACCCGATGAGTCTACCAACCCCACCGACCAGCGTCACGAAGTAGACACTGTCTTGGCAAAAATAGCTTTCTCCTCTGGTCTCGCTCGTAGCACCAAGCTTGCCGTTCTAGAAACTCTGCTGTCAGCCTACCAAAACTCAACCCGCGATATCCCCGCCATGCTTGCCTCTTCCAAAACCATCTCTCATCGCCGCAGCGCCCCCTTTACACGCTCCTTCATCCTACGCAAAACTGGCGAACTGTTGTCTCTCCGTGCTCAGCTAAACCTTTACTCGGAGCTTACCGACAGCATGCCCGACATCTTCTGGGATTCACGACACGAGCTGGGCTTGGGCGAGTACTACGATCAAGTTGGACGCGCCCTGGATGTTGGGGTACGAATCAAAGTGCTCAATGAGAAGATTGGTTTTGCTCAGGAAATTGCTAGTGTGTTGAGAGAGCAGTTGAGTGAGAAACACGGGTTGAGACTCGAATGGGCGATTATCGCACTCATTGCTGTAGAAGTAGTGCTTGAGTTCTATCGGCATTGGGACGAGCGCAGGGGTAAGGACGACCCGGAGAGTACTGAAGCGTTACTTAGGAGTCATTTGGAAAGGTTAGCGGAAACGAAGCTTTGAAGAGAGGACCGAGAGTGTCTTATGATAGCATTTTAGCGCAACGATACCCCACTCTAAATTTACGAATACCTTGAACACGTCAGAAGCAAAAGGTACAAAGGAAAAATCTCGATTCTACAGACCATGTCAGCCCAGCATAGGGGCACAGATATTTACAAAATTTTCCATAATCTTAGCCATGCTTGAACCCGTCTACTGATCGTCAAGAACGTGCAGATACTTCTTCTCTTCCCTCTTCTCCTTCTCGCTCATGGGTGGTAAATCATAGTAACTTGAGCTTCGGTAACCCTTGAGGTACTCAAAGGTCAAGCTCTTCAACTCGACAGGGTCAATGTCCAGGTCCTTGAAAGTCTTTGCATCCTTGTCAATGATCTGGTCAATGAACTCGCGCTCGACCTCATCAGCAGAGTGGATGGGCCACCAGAGAAGCTTGTTGGCATAGTGTGCGACAGGCTTCAGGAGGCGCTTGGGAATGTTGACATGGCGACGCGGCTTCATGGCCTCCTTCTCAACGAGCTCGTTGATCTCAGCCATGGAGTACTCTGTCGGGCCGTAGAGTTCGTAAGTCTCAGCGGCAGTGGTGTCGTCATGCAGCATCTTCTCAAGAGCCATGCCGACATCGATGACATGGACGGGGCGGATGCGCTCTTCCAGGTTGTTCGAGGTGATGATGTTTGAGGGGGAAGCGAGACGGTGGAGAAGACGGTCCTCGAAACCGAACATGGGCGCAGGGCGAACAATGGTGGTCTCTGGGTAGATGGAGCGTGCTACTTGCTCACCCTGAGCCTTGGTGCGGTAGAACTCGGATGGTGAATCCAAGCGTGCGCTGTGAGATGAGACATGAACAAATCTGTCAATGTCGTACTTGGCGACAGCATCCACGATGCGCTCTGTGCCGTGGACGTGTACGTCCTCCAGGTCAAAGTTCTTGGTGGGGTAGTCGCGACCAATGAGGTTGTAGACAATGTCAGAGTGTCGCACGCTCTCTTCGATGGACGCAGTGTTTCGGAGGTCCATCTCGACGAAGATGACTCTGCCCAAGTCTCCGGCGACCTTCAAGTGACGCTTTGCCATCTCCTCGCGGAAGGGGACTACCACTGTACATCCTGAACGGGCTGTTCGTGCTGTTAGCGCAATGCACTTTGGCTTTCCAATGACGTGCACACACCCAATCGGTTCACAATGTATCGTCCTAGGAATCCAGTAGCTCCGAAAACAGTCGCGGTATATCCTGCGTGTGTGTGAGTGTTGATCTAGCAGGCGGGTAGGGGTCGCGGCGTACCTCCGAGCGAGGATCGTCCACCGGAGACAGTCAGAATCGGCTTTCCAGTCCTATGCCGTTGTCAGCACTCGTTTTGGCGTCGCAGGGTGCAGTCGGGCGGACCTAGTTATCCTGACATCCGAGTTGAGTTGTTGTCGGCAGACGGAGGTGGACAGATTGGCGACACGCTTCAAGGGCATTTGCGCCGACAGCGCCACTGGCGACCGAGCGCAGCGGAGTGGCAGCATAGTTGCGGCGTTCAATGGCTGCTGGTATGTCGAATGGAGCTTCTTGTGAGGCGGCTGCCATGTCTGGACGTCCGTGGTTGATGGCCTTGGCGCTATGCGCTAATCGTAGCTTCCGCCGCAACGCCATGACAGCAACAGAGTCCCGCCCTCCAACAACAGCCCAGCTCTCGTCATTTCACTCCTCCGACCCCGAACTCGACCCCGTACCCTCTCACCCCATCGAAAATCCCGTACGCAGCAACCATGGCCATGGATACAGACACGATTCCGAACCTTCTGGGCGATGCGCGGGACGAGGCACCCGAGGAACTCCAGGAATACTTCATCGCCTTTGAGGACTTTTGGGAGCGAAAGCTATGGCACGAGCTTACCGACAAGCTCATCGAATTCTTCGACCACCCAGAGAGCGCCAAACAGCGGATACCCTTCTTCGAAACCTTCATCAAGAGCTTCGCAAACAAGATCAACCAGCTGAAGCTCGTCACCCTGGGACTCAACACAGCTACACAATACAAGGGTAGGATGGCCCTTTCTTCGTAGACAGAAACATCAGCTGACCCTCACAGACGACAAGGAACGCCTCACCTTTGTCAACGACCTCGCAAAGAGCGTCAACAAGCCCGCTTCACAAGACGCCTACGTATACGCCACAGTCGCCGCCGCCAGCATACAGCTACGGTTAAAGGACGAGGAGGGAGCCAAGAAGAAGCTAGACGAGTGTGAACAGATACTGGATACCTTTGACTCGGTCGAAACCGTTGTGCATGCGTCTTTCTACCGAGCAAGCGCAGAATACTACAAGTCCAAGCACGAGTTCGCTGCATACTACAAGAACGCCCTGCTGTTCCTCGCCTGCGTCGACCTCAACGACCTAGAACTCCGCGAACGCCAGTCGCGCGCCTACGACCTCAGCATCGCTGCCCTCGTCTCAGACTCCATCTACAACTTTGGAGAGTTGCTCCTACACCCTATCCTCGACTCGCTTGTCAACACCCCACATGCATGGCTTCGCGATCTTCTCTTCGCCTTCAATCGCGGCGACTTGATGGCCTACGACGTGCTCTCCAACAACATTACCAAGGTCCCGCTTCTCAAGGAGCACCAGACCTTCCTTTACCAGAAGATCTCGCTATCCGCTCTCACAGAGACCGTCTTCCGCCGCCCACCCCACGACCGCGCCATGACCTTCTCCGAGATCTCGCACGAGACCAAGGTACAACCGAACGAGATTGAGCACCTGATCATGAAGGCGCTGAGCTTGGGACTACTCAAGGGTCAAATCGACCAGGTTGCCGAGATTGCGCGTATCAACTGGGTGCAGCCCAAGGTTCTGGACATGAAGCAGATTGAGGGCATGAGGACAAGGTTGAAGGAGTGGGACGCCAGTGTCAACCAGCTAGGTAACTGGATCGAGGGTGTAGGAAAGGACGTCTGGGCTGCTTGAACGAGGATCATCTCGCAGCAGGTCACTGGTATACGCCTTTTAGAGCACGTCGTCTCCACTTCCAACAGGTGGCATGCATCGGCTATAAGCAAGACGCGCGGTTGAATGTAATCATAGGTAGTGGCCATAGACGGTCAACGAATGAAAAGACTTATGACTCCATTGCACTCGATGACTTGTGTATTGTCTACCATGTAGTCCACTTCTATTCCCAGAATCCAGTCGAAACCACCACGGCTCCCGCAAGCCATGCAGGGAACCAAACCAACCAGACAACAACTTGCGTCCACATACCCCAAACATGCCACCCAATCGCGCTCTGCACAAGAACATCCGTTAGGTTGGCTCCTAGCAGCTTCGTTATAGTTTGCATAACCAGAACAGGGTTCAGCATGGCCAGCATCAGCAATTGCACTCCAGTAATCCCACGATTCTTACTCCTGCGTACAAAGCTCAATGGCACGCACAGCACCCCGACCAAGACACTCAAACTAAAGTTCAGCGTTGCTAGGGCCGCAAGGAACATGCCTAGCAGCAGCAGGGAGAAACACTGGAGCAGACAAAGGGCTTGCGGTGTCAGCACATCGGGGGCAGACCACCAAAAGAGAAAGGTTATGATGAGTGGAGCGAGCGTGGTTAGATTGCTGGCTGTGAGGAAAAGGTTGGGGAGGTGGTCGGCGTCCCAGTTGTTGAACAGGTATAGGGGGATCAGGCCGGAAGCATGGGCTGTGAGGACGAGAACGAGGGGAAGGAGGAGATGACGTTCTGTTATCGTCGTGCTGGCTTTGGGGACAACAGCCAGGGAGCCGTCTTGTTCGACGAGCTCGGTGGCTGGTTGTTCAGATGCAGATTCTTCTTTCTTTTCTGGTTGCTTCATCTTAGAGTCAGTGTCCTTCTTCTTGAGCTCGTCTTTGGTAGTCTCATTCTCGGCTGTCTTGGTGTCTGCCGAAGAGGACTTCTCGATCGACGCCTTTTTGGGTTTTGTGGCAGCGGGATTGCTGACAGGCTCTGTGGTACGTCCGCTCTTCACCCACAATGCCATTGCCGCGATGCTGAAGTTGATGGCGATCAGCATTGCCGAGGGGAGATATGTGCCAATGCTGACGAAGCGCTTATCTTGTAGCAAAAGGTAGAAGAAGAAACTCTGGTGCAGGTGTTCGAGGAGGTTATTCAAGCTTCGAAAGAGTGATTCGACGGTTTTTCCAAGTGACATTTCGTCATGCCAGCCGTCCCCAACTGTCACCAAGGTAACGGCGTCGACGTGGTATGGAATAAAGGACGAATGAGGCCCAGTTGCGTGGCCAATGCCTTGCGAGAGCATACCTCGAAGCATGGTCTGAAGCCGCTCCTTGTAGGAGTCCTTGTGATCCCACATGCGCTGGATCACACAGCCGATGCCCATCTGACCGGAGGCAATCTGCACTGCAGTGTTGAACAGATCCAGGTTGGGAAGTTGGCCGTTTATGCCATCGTATACGACATGCAGCTTGTCGTACCGATGACCCCAAGGACCAGCGGGATAATCTACAGCGACAGCGCCTTGCAATGCCCCACTCTTGATCTTCAGGCTCTCAACGTAACGTGTATCGTGCCCCTCGTGGTAGGCATCAACCCAGGCCTGCGAGCCGATAGTGCTATCCCCAGGAATGAGCAGGATGATATCCTTACTCCAAAGACTCCAGCGCTTGAAGTAGCGCGCCAGTGTGAGAACCAATGCGACGCCAGAGTTGTTGACCTCGTCTGCCATGTTCTTCCATGCTCCGATCAAAACAATGGCTTCGGTTGCGTCTGCGCGGGGACCCTGGAGGATAGCATAGACGTTTTCGTTCGCGATGGTCCGGTTCGAGACGGTGTAGTTGTAGTGCTGGGTTGCGACTTTGAGGTTCTGTTCACGGAAGATGGCTTCGAGTCGCTGTGAGCGCCTGTTGCATAGTCAGCTTCGAGTTTGCAAGTTCCAGTCTGCATGCGCACTCTGCGACGGGCTTATCTATCAATCCATGGACCTCATGGCGATAGGCTCGAAAGACATTGTGCTCGCTGCCGGTAAAGTAGGTATGTACTTGTCCCGGGAGGAGCGCATTCTCAGAGACATATGTCCTCCGCGAGTATTCGTTCAAGGGGAGTACCAGGAGCCATCCTATGCCAATGATTATGCAGAGCGCGGAAAGGTAGGGCGGTAGCTTGAGTAGGCGTTTATCCTGCCGGAGCGCCAGTATCGAGGCTTCACGTGTTTGTTAGCTGTCGGTCCATGTCATGCGCGCCTAGAGCTAGACTCACACAGAAGAGCCATGTTGACGTCTCAGTCGCCCGTCATGTAGGAGAAGAGAGAGAGAGAGCAGAAAACGAGTTGTGTCCTTGCCCTCTGCCCAGCATCCCACATATCCGTCTGGGAAGGTGCTAAGTCGACTCGAGCGGGAGGATCGTCACTAGCGCCCCGTCGACCCTGGACCCTAGTCCCATTGTAATCTTCCAGTCTGTTCATCTTAGCACAACACAACGCGCCTGCATAACAACCACCCCAAACACTCGGCGTGCTCGCGACGACGATGCCTATAACCTCGATTCCCCAGATAAGCCCTGCGCGGATACGGTCGTATATCCTGCGCCTGCCATTCTGCACAAAGCTGCTAGTTGCGGCCATTGTAGGACTATGGGTTGCGACGATTCCGTTTCCGTGGATTAGAGACTTTGGGGCTTTGGAGCCGGCCAAGATGGATCTGACGCAGAGTATGTTTGTTCTGTTAATACCGGGGGATTGAGGCCAACTACAATGCTTGTCTTGTTGCCATGTGTTGCGGCGCAGGCGTACCATGACTGAGGCAGGCGCGGAAGTCACGGAGCTGGGAAGAAGACGAAGAGCTAATAGAATATACCTGTAGTGCACCGACTCAACTTGTTTCCCTTGCTCCATTGGAATTTCATCCACATGATCTTCAACCTCTTCGCCGTAACACCACTTATCGAGCGCTTCGAGTCCGAATACGGGACACTAGTCACGCTGGCGCTCTTCACCGGGCGTAAGATATATCCGGGGTGACATGCACAAATATCAAGCTGACCATGTGGCAGCTTTCGGAACCATACCAGGAGGCGTATACACCTTGTTGGAGAAGTTTGTGCTGAGGAGTAATACCTCGGTCATGGGTGCGAGGTATGCCAATTCCAAGTAATCCGTGTATGAGGACATACTAACAGAGACAGCGTATGGGTGTTCCTCCTGCTATCAGCCGAAGTGATGAAGACACACAAGGCGAACCCCTACTTTAGGTACAATCACACTTTCCCTCCCCCAGCCCGATTGTAACTAATCGGTTTCAGTGTCGGACCCTACAAGATTCCAACTTGGACCACACCACTCATTCTTATCGTTCTGACCAGCATACTCGTCCCGTACGTCAGTCTTGTGGGCCACCTGTGCGGTGCAGGCCTCGGCTACCTCTGGGCTTCCGGATACATTAAGTTCCTTGTACCACACGAGAAGATTTTGAGATGGATTGAGACGAAACTGAACCTGCTCGGAAGGTTACCGCACTACGTCAGTGTCGACCAAAAGACATACGGCCGCTACGGCGTGCTTCCGACTACGAGCGTGCCGCTGAGCAATAGGACTCCTGACGGTGGACAACGACTTGGGCCGTAGTCGAGTCAAACGAGGGATTTGGGCTGTCGATTTACTACCGGCGTTTTTGCATTGCGCGGAGTCTACGTCGCCACGAGGCGTTGAGGTGTGTTGCAGTGCTTGTAATACGGACGATTGGTCTTTCTGTACAGATATGTAGACTTAACGCGATACGGCATAATTCTAATGTTCTCCAAGGCAAATCTAGTTGTTCCCGACCATGGTTCGCCATCTTCCGCCTTGGTTTGCAGCCACTAACACTAGTCCTGCAACCCCCGGGTGCCCCTCATCCAACAAACTCTTCTTCTCCGCCCCACCAACCACAACGACGAAGTTTGGCAACTCAAACGTTGGTTTTTCATGGCGAGCCTCTCAATATAGCGAGTTTTGTCTCTAAATCTTCCATCAATCAGCTCCATCATCGCTTGGTGTAGCGATTTCCCGTCTCCTTGGTGTAGTTGGTTATCACGTGGGTCTCATATCATAATATATGACTGCTAGAATACAGCAGATATCCCAAGGCCGCCAGTTCGAGTCTGGCAGGGGACAGCTGAATTTTTGCGCCTGCGCAAGCCATGCGGGTGATTGGGCCTTGCCTTTTGCTTGTCTGCAGTGTTGCACATGCGTCGCTATTCATCATATTTTTTGGAATCACAACATTAATATGTGGAGGAAATTATAGTGTACCGCGCATCAATTTTTGAACCTGCTAAGGTAATACACAACCATAATTCCGGCGCGTGGCTGATTTCTGTATCACTTTTCCGCAAATGGTCCATGTTTTTGTCAATGGGGTTGTGACGTTTCTCGCACGTAGCAGACTTCACCGCAGATTTCCACTACCAAAAACGGCAACTACAACAAGGCGTAGATTACAGCACTATCAGAGGGGCAGAACGATGAGGGGCAAAGGTGCGAGGGGCGCGGCGGGGTGGTCTTGGAGGGGCAAACCTGGGTTATGTTGAGGGAGGGGCACGCAAGACATCTCGTGAAGTTGCTCACGGCTGAGCTAGCGTAATGATATGAAACGAGACGAAATATGCTGGTGGGTCTGTCGTGGTCAAGTGATTGTATCTAGTTCCTTACAAGGAGATTCTTGTCTGTCTGCCAAGGGAAGCATTTTTCTGACCAGCGCCTCAAGTCAAGGTCAGCAAATCTCCATCGCTTGGATAGAAACATCGTTTACTTCAGTCAACGCAGAAACTCCATTGATGAGTCTAAGTAGCTTAGGCCGCCCCTCGAATTCCACGAAAATCAATACACGTATGCGCTTGCAGCTGATCTGGGGGTATTTGAACCACTTCCCATTGGACTTGAGCCTGGACTTAAGCCACCTCTTCTTCTGTCGGACCCAAGAATTCTTTCGAGCTCCTCTGCTTGCTTGAGCACATGTTGGAAATAACTGCCTTCGATGCTCCTCTCAGCCATGGCGTTGTTGTCCTGTAATACATTGAGGCAGAAGAAAACCATGTTTCCTAGGAAAATGTTGCTCTTCATGTCAACTTGCGATGCGACCTCATGGGCACTGACCTCTTCACCATCGTTGATGTACAGCTTCGTCGTGTATGTCGCAGTCTCGAAATCAATGTGTGAGAACGGCGCTTTGAGCGCCATCTCCGCGAGAACGAGCCCGATGCGGAAGATTTGGATATGTTTGGAGAGGTCGCGACTGTCTCTTCTCTCACGGTTGCTTTTGTAGCATTTCTCCAAGGTGCGCGTCGTCAATGACTGGCCAGGCGCTGCGGTTAGCATGCTGATCCACTTTCCATCCTTGGTCCTGCGCCAGCGTATGTTCGAACAATCGAGGAAAGACAGCCATTGGCTCCCTATCAATCGGAAACAGCCTTGCGCGACGCCAGTTGCTATCGCGTTTTGATCCTGCGAGTATAGTTTTTGTGAGCCAAGATAGACGTTCTGGTCGCGAATCGTACTCGATAGAGGCTCCTTGTATTCCAAATCACAGAGGAGATATGTCGGCGGATTCTTGACGATGAAACCTGCCGATGTAGACAAAGTTGGTACCATGTAGCAACTATCCTGCGTCTTGCTTGCAAGAGTTGACAGGGCAGTGGCGAGGTCGTTTGCGACCATGGATGGATCGTGGACGGCCTTGATGGTAACGGGCTGTACAAGGACTTCGTGGCTTGTTCCATGCATACTGAGTAAAAACGCAAAGTCGCGCCTATGAACTCGAGGAACTGAAATGCCGATGTGCAGTCGATGGCTCAATGCGCTGCACCGATGAAGCCGCTCAGCGTCTTTCTGGGCACGAACAACATCTAGTAACTGGCTCTCAATCGTGTCTGACCTTCTGTCTCCGGCCCTGATGATCAGGTGCCGCCCAGGGAGCCGTTCAATCTCTGAGAAAATGTCCACGTGCTCTTTTTCGAGGTAGAAATCAGAAAGGCGTTCCAGTGTGGCGAGCTTCTGATTCAGCCGCTTGAGACGCATCTCTAGGTCGTATGATTTTCCCAGAACGCTCAAGAAAAATCTGCGCGACCATGTGCTCTTGCGTTGTATCTTTCGGAGGCATTCTTTGACTCGTTCTTCGTGACCAATATCTTGGTTTTCTCCATAGTAGGTGCGCCCTTGCTCAACTTTGAGAGCAAGGCCTCTGATTCGGCTGATGTCGCTCTTGACGTTCCCTGTGATTATGTTGATAGTACCGATTGTGGCTGTTACGCGCTCATGACCCTCTTTTCCAAAGAGAATTCTAGTGTAAATATTGGGTCGATGAATCTGTATGTCGTACTTGTATTGCCAGCTGTCAAGAGAGATTCTTGCGAATTCGAGACCCTCCTCAATGTCGAAAAGTCGCTCAGACAGTAGCTTCCACTGTTTGATTTGCAGTGCGAAGGTGTGCAGAGCCTTTACTGCTGTATAGAGACTTGAGATAGTAGCCAGCACTTCAGCCATGGCGTATTCAGAATGACTGCCGTGTTATCTTGAAGACGTAGTTGGTACGTAATTTCGATGACGCAAAGCGCACGCGGAGTAGGCGGAAAGGACCTTTGAGCTATGCGCAGCTCGATCGCAATAACATGCAGCTACTGAGGGTAGATGTTATAACGCACGGTGTCGTCTAGAATGTAATGTGGGTACTGAGTGCCAGGTCGAGCAGAGGCGGGTCGATGTGATGGATCAAAAGAGAGTAGCCAAGGATATTAGATAGTTGGTAGCATGACCCATGAACTATTGCGGCTGAACTAATGCGAACGTTCAGCTCGTCGGTATTGGTGTGGGGTATCGCGGCAAGATTGGTTGTAAGCACACTGCACAAGGATGAGGTCACCGTTTGGTGGTACTCAGCCCCCAACGGCCCCCAACGATGTCAGAATTGGGCTTCCTGTTCAGGTGTTTGGGTCGCACTGATCATATGAGCCTAAATTCCTCCATCTCCTTGATTCTGTTGACTTTCTGACCCCACTCACAGATTCCCTCTGCAATGGGGGGCGGTGCAAGAAGAAAGATTTGACGCATGCCTGTTGTCCCCGTAGTACCTTGCCATCAACACTGGTGCATCTCGACTGGCGCCACAGAACAAGCTCTTGAGTGACTGATCTCTTCCCCCGGCTCAATCCTACACTATGGCACCATCTTCAGTTGAAATCGATGAGTATGATCGACATCCGAGCCACCTTCGGTCGCGTTCAGGAAGCTATGTCGATCACATAGAAGAGAAGACGAGATGGGACCGGAGAAGCCGCGAAAGAGAGATGAAACGTTACCATGACAGCCGCTATGGTACAGCCTCATTTTCAAGGTCTTCCAATCAACCTACGCCTGACCGACTCGGCGTTCCTGTATTCGAAACAACAGGAAGGACGCGATCGAGTTCAGATGCGAGCAGAAGACCTAGAGAACCAGAACGAAGGTACAACACACAGGAGGTGCGCCCGAGCATTGTCCCAGTCGACAGGTACGATCTGACCAGCGAGCCAATCTTACCCAGTCAGTCAACTGTCGTGTATGAGCGAAAGATGCAGCACCAGAAAAAGCCAAGCATCAAGGTGGAAATCCACCAAGATAATCCTCCCTTGTCCGTGAGCGGCACCACCTTTGCGCCAAAGAGGAGCCCAAGCGCTAGTCCAAGATCACGTACTGCACAACCTCAGCTTCAGTACCAATATGCAACAATTCAAAACAAGCTCTACCAAATCAGCAGTACATGCGCGCCATACATCGACGTTGAAGCAGCAGAGCCTCAAGACCTCACTTTTGAAAAGATAGTTGAACAGACTAAAGCCTTTTCTTTCGATTTGCGGGTGTGGGCTCATCTTGCGAACATTGAGGGTATGGCCAGGGTCGATTCACGTAAAAGGGAGGTCGTGGATGCTGCATCGCGAAGCCTGGACCGCCTGCTGGATCAGATAACGACCTTGAACGACGCTTGTTTCAGGGCCAAGCCGCGGGATCTAAAGTTTAAAGTGCTCCCTGAAGTCGAAGATGACAGCTTGTTCGAAGATGGAGATGACGACAGGTACGTGCCTGTAGGACGCGAACACGATTGTGCTGACAGATGGTTTCAGCTGTGATTTAGACCCTACAGAGACTCTGAGCTTCGCTATCCATTCCAGTCTACACAGCATCGAGCTGCAAATCCAAAACCTCAAGCGCTTGAGTCGGACGCTGCAAGAGGCCACACCAGATGCGAAGAGCGAGGTTATGGCGGTCGCGGGGCTCGTAGCGGAGACAGTAAAGTACTTTGGATCGCAGGAAGCATTGAGTCGCTGATCAATAAACGAACAAATTGCTGGGAGGAAGGGGTTGGAGGACGGACGCCATGCGAACTTGCATTAGCCGGATAAGAGTTTGTAGTTTCTTGGTCCATTTGAGAGATCATTTAGCATATGTGCAAGGTGCGAGGTTACAATTGACGTGTGCTTTAAGGCGATCGCGTTTCCAGATCTCGGTGCATTGATCTTGCAGCGTGAGGAATGCGGCATGTGTGAAGAGCGATGGGTTGGTTGTGGCTGCTGGGACCCTCGCGTCATGCCTAGGTAAACTAAAAGCCTCCAAGATTGGAAGGCAGGGCTCGGCGCAACCACTGCAGCCACCGCCGTCATGTTTTACGAGAACCCCACACGCTATATCGATTGGGTGGATGGAAGATCCAAATCACCGAGGACCGTTGGGTCCTGAACTGAGCGTCGATTTCCAAGAGCTTCTACGACGCGTTGCGAGCGTGAAGAATGAAAAAGAGAGGCTGGTCAGTACGCTAACCTCACGCTACGTCATCGCTGTTCCCTACTTGGTCGAAAATCCGGCATAACAGTAACAAACCAGACGTTGGCAGTGGCACCATACTCTCGATTTCAACTCTTCGCAGTATGAACCACATTGTCTCCAACTGTTCTGCAGATGGTACGGTGCCTCCCGTCAGAACTTCGGGGAAAGATCGCCATCCACGGTCCATCGTGCATGTCTGATTCCAATCCCGGCATACTGAAAGTCTCGAGACACTGAGCGAGGGAACATGTTCGTAGGAAGGTGTGTATTGGCTAAATGAGATTCAAGAAGGACTCAAAGCCCTCACCTTTCCGAACATCTTGGAAAGAAGAAGCGAATATTTACAGCGCAGCACAAGGAAAGACTGCAGGATCAAGCAACATGCCAGATTCCAGGAGAATTGTGCATCATCTCAACCGAGCCAAACTCAGGTATTTCCACCCAATGCCCCGATTACCTTCAAGCACTTACGAACACTTGGTAACGCTGGGCACGTTGGAGCACTTGTCATAGGTCTTACCACCAGTAACGTCGACACCGGTCCAGGTCCAGCCTGTGCAAGAGCCTTTGCCACAGGTGACAACGACGTCGTAGCCACTGCTGGAAACACCACCAGTGACGTTGTCAAGTGTCAAGGCGGTGATGGGGACACCAGTGTCCGCGTCACCGTGAAGGTCACCGCCATCGTAGTTCTGCTCAATAAGAACGCCATACCTGGAACGTATTAGAATTTGGCAATGGGTGAAACTTTGAGAAAACGTACTTGGAAATCTCAGACAGAGTAATATCTTCGTAGGTGACTTTGTTAATCTTGCCGGTTGTGCCAACCTTAGCCTTGACGCGGACACCGTTGACAGACTTGGTGACCTCGGAATTGGAGAAGGTGACAGTGTCGACAGTGTTATCGTCACGACCACCAACCGAGCCAATGGATAGACCGTGTCCACCGGAGCAGAGGCCGTTCTTGAAGGTGATTTCCTAGCCGACTTGTTAGTAGGTGCGAATACCGCAATCTCATGTCATTACTTACGGTACCTGAGTTGACAGCTACGCAATCATCCTGGTTGTAAACCTTAGCGCCATCAATGATGACGTTGTTGCTGGAGCCAATATCGAAACCATCTGTGTTGTGGCCCTGCTCGTCCTTGTCGCCGTCGGACGCATCAATAGTCATGTCTGTAATGGTAAGACCATCGCAGCCGTTGATACTAACGACTTGGACGGGAGGGTTCTTGATGGTAATGCCGGTGATGGTGGAGTCGGTCAGTTTGTGAGCGGAGAAGAACTTGGGCTTGGTCTTTCCACCATTTCCACCCTTACCGTCCCACCAACGAGCACCATCACCGTTGAGAACAGATCCCTCGGCGCCCTTGACAGTGATCTTCTTTCCTTGGATGTCAAGAAGGGGACCCTTCCATTCCGAGTAGCCCCAGGTGGTGGTACCCTCGAAGATGACAGTAGTACCGTCAGCCAGACTAGAGAGGTCCAAAGTTGTGCCTGAAGGGACGGCAACGTCGGAAAGAACCATGGTAGCACATGATGACTGTGACTTGGAAGCCTCAGCAGCTCCGTTGGAGCCTGAAAAAGTGCAGCTGGAGGCACGCTTCACGACCTCGGGCTTGGGTGCAGGAGTGATGGCAGGGGCTGGAGCTGCAACAGCAGACGCCGCCAGCGACGTGAAGAAGATACCAAGAGTTAAGGCAACCATTGTGAAAGATGCTTGATATTGAAGAAAAGCTTGAAGGAGTGAGTGAAGTGCTTGGTTGCTTGGCCTACATGCTTGGTACGCCACATATATATACAGATTTCTAGCAATGCTATACACGCATGTCAATGACTTAGCTATCAGCTTCCTACTCATGTATCGATGGTACAGTCGACGTGCCCATCATTTCCCGAGTCGAGTTTCTCCATAGTGAAAGATGAAGGATTGTTTCGAAGTCCTCCAATAAGTGGAGAGCATGGAGACGAGATGAGAGAGACGTAATCGCTCGAAGCAACACTTGCTCAGTGCGTGTGTGTCGCCAAGGGACTTTTGTTTCAAAAAATCCTCCAATGGGTGGACCCGCTAAAGATCCACATGTCCAGACCTGTCGTTCGAAAGGCACCCCCGTTGTCGCGTCAATGCATTACCAGAACCGCGTGACAAGCATCGGGAAACACGGAAACTAAAATGCTTGACTCTCTGGCAGCCCGCCTCAGGGGAAGGAACATGGGAAAGCTCTCTTCCGTGGATAAGGTAAGGTCCCACAAGCGGCTAGCCCTTCCGCCGGACATTAATTGCACATCTGCGTTGTTCCCAGCGGTTCGCGGGTCGCTCACGTTTTCCTTCCGGTCTCTGTTGCTGCGATTCTAAGGCCAACAAAAGACACAAAATGCATGCTGCTGGACTCTCCTATGACGCGTATCGGACTTGTCCCTTCCTGTTAAGGCAAACCTTCCGCTGGCAAGCTTCCTTCACAAGCACCTCGGCATTCTCGGGCAGATGATGTTCCCCCTTCTCCGCAAAACGCCACATCTGGGGTCTTAGTACCTTGCATATATTACCCCGCGGCCTCGCTTGCAGCAGTTCTTCCATGGCAAACATTATACCGTCAATGATATCGTTCCGTGAAGCGCAGGTCCGGAGGACGATCTTCGACCGCGGCTGAAATCCGCGGGCTAGTTGCATGCGAGCTCCAAGGCAGGGTTATGGAGCAAAAGTCGCGTCGCGTCCAGTATTGAACCTTTTTCTGGTCACTCAGCAAGTCAAGATGCGGTTCTTCCATCTTTTTGCTGTCGCGATCTCGCTGTTCTTTTGTGCATTGGCTACCGACAATGGGCTTCAAACGGACGTGGAGTGGGATAATGGATCGCTCATGGTCAATGGCGAGCGTGTAATGATTATGAGTGGAGAATTCCGTACGTTGATGAAATGGAATGAACAGACCGTACATGAAAGACATGCTAATCCTTGCATGTGTACCTCTCAGACTACGCTCGTCTCCCCGTTCCAGAGCTATGGCTCGACGTCTTCCAGAAGTTCAAGGCGAATGGCATGAATGCTGTCTCGATCTACTTCTTCTGGTCGTATCATTCGGCATCGAAAGGCATGTACGATTTCACGACACCTGGAAAGGACATTCAGCGCCTGTTTGACATGGCCAAAGAAGCCGGCCTCTACGTGATTGCACGGCCAGGGCCCTACTGCAACGCCGAGACTAACGGTGGTGGTTTCGCGCTTTGGACCAGCGACGGGAGTGGTGGCAAGTACAGAACATCAGATGAAACCTATCGGCAAGCATGGTCGGAATGGATTGCTGAAGTTGGCAAGATCATTGCGAAGAACCAGATCACCAATGATGGACCAGTCATCCTAGCGCAAGTCGAGAACGAACTCCAGCAAACTCGTTACGAGGCCGACAACACGTTGGTCATTTACATGGAACAACTGAAGACCGCCTTCAAAGACGCAGGCATCATCGTACCTTTGTCACACAACGAAAAGGGCTTCAGATCGAAGAGTTGGTCCACTGATTACAACAATGTCGGTGGCGCGATCAATGTTTATGGGCTGGACAGCTACCCCGGTGGCATGAGCTGCACAAATCTCGACACTGGGTTCAACCTGCCGAGAACGTACTACCAGTGGTTTCAGGAGGTTTCCCCCACTCAACCTGAATATCTCCCAGAGTTCGAGGTAAGTTGTGACCTTACTAAATGCATGTGGAACATACACTGACCTTTTGTCTTCACCTCATTAGGGAGGGTGGTTCCAGCCTTGGGGCGGTTACTTCTTCGATCAGTGCTTGGCTGAACAGAGCCCTGAATTTGCGGATGTTTTCTACAAAGGATTAATTGGACAGCGCGCTAGTCTTTTGAATCTGTACATGGCCTATGGAGGTACAAACTGGGGACATATGTGAGTCGGGACTGCACGAGATGCATTTGAGACGTACACTGACTTGATACCTCCATCTGAACAGTGCCGCGCCCGTACGTAATTCCTGTTCATGAACTACGTTTGAAACATACACTGACTTCATACTCCCATACTCAGGTAGTGTACACCTCCTACGACTACGATGCACCACTACGCGAGACCAGGGAGGTACGCGACAAGTTCAAGCAGTACAAGCTTCTTGCCCTCTTTACCCGTGTTAGTAAAGGTCTGCACAACACCTTCATGGAAAACAACGGCACCGCAAATGCAGTCGACAATTCAGCCATCTGGACCTGGCAACTCAAGAACCGCGATACAGAGAGTAGATTCTACCTCGCCGAGAACAACAACACGCGCACCCGTGCTGTGACTGATTTCTCGATGACGGTCAAGACATCTGAAGGCGATGTTAAGATTTCGAGCTTACAGCTTGCGGGTCGACAAAGTCGATGGGTAATTACAGATTACTCTGTGGGTAATGAGACGCTACTTTACTCGTCGGCTGAGATCGCGACCTACGGTTTGTTCAATCGACCTGTCATTGTCTTCTACACACGCGAAGGACAGGCGGGAGAATTTGCTTTCAAATCGCAGAGCAACCTGACATTCAAAACGTACGGCGCGAAATCAGACATTGCAAGCGCATCGTCGAACAGCACATACTCAAGCTTTTCTTACACACAAAGCAAGGGGGCAACGGTGGTAGAGTTCTCAAATGGGGTGCTTGCTTACTTGCTCGATATACCAACTGCGTACACCTTTTTCGCGCCAGCAACGACTAATGATCCGAATGTCACTCCCGAGCACCAGATCTTCGTACAAGGACCGTATCTAGTTCGCTCAGCTAGCATATCAGGTGGTGCAGTTTCTGTTATTGGCGATAATGCGAATGCGACCACCATCGAGGTATACGCCGGCTCTGGTGCGGATACAATATCCTGGAATGGAAAGGAGCTCGCTACAACGAAGACACCCTACGGCTCCCTCACTGCCGCAATCGATGGTACCAAGGACCGCGACATCACTCTTCCAGAGCTTTCAAACTTCAAAGCGGCTGAATCCTCCCCCGAGATCCAACCCTCATACGACGACAGCAATTGGGTAGTCGCCGACAAGAACACCACACTAAGCCCTGTAAAGCCCCTAACTCTTCCTGTACTCTTCAGCAGCGACTACAAGTACTACACTGGGGCCAAAATCTATCGCGGATACTTCTCAGGCAAATCTGCAACATCCCTCAACATCACAGTTCAGGGTGGCGTGGCTGCGGGTAAGATAACCCCTTGTACGGATTGTACACGAGACACACAAACTGACTTTGTACATGAGTATATTAGGATGGAACGCATGGCTGAATGGGAAGTCGATTGGTTACCATCCTGGTAACGCGTCGCAAACTTCGACGACCGCATTGCTGTCTTTCAAAAACATCACATTGAAGGATGAAGGCAATGTTTTGACAGTAACAACGGACTATACTGGCCATGACCAGACATCAACAGGCCCAGCCGGCGCAGAAAATCCTCGTGGTATACTCGGTGCACAGCTCCTCAGCGGCAACAATACCAAGCTATCCTTCGACCAATGGAAGATCCAAGGTAACGCGGGCGGAGAGCGTAACATCGACCCTGTTAGTGGTTTTCCTGCACAAAACGCATGTAAAACATACACTGACTTTGTACGACCTTTAGGTTCGCGGCCCCATGAATGAAGGCGGTCTCTACGGTGAGCGTCTTGGGTGGCATCTTCCCGGTTTCGATACCTCCTCCTGGGAGGATGCTAGCCCCACCACTGACGGCGTCCAAGGCGCCGCCATCCGCTGGTTTACGACGACATTCTCTCTTTCTATCGACTCCGATCTCGATGTCCCTGTCGGCATCGAAGTCGGGGCGCCGAAAGGTACCATTGCCCGTATGCTTCTCTTCGTCAACGGGTATCAGTACGGCAAATATGTTCCGCACATTGGACCACAGGTACGTTATGGCTGTACGACATGCATGTGAGACATGCACTGACTTGGTTTTCCAGACACGATTCCCTATTCCTCCTGGCATCCTCAATATGAAGGGCGAGAATGTTTTGAGCGTGGCGATGTGGGCGCAGACTGAGGCTGGAGCGAAGTTGGACACGCTGAAGTTGGTTGAGTATGCTAGGTATGAGAGTGGCTTCGCCTTTGCAAGCATCGATGGAAAGGCGTTGCAGGATCGATGGGAGGATAGGAGTCAATACGCATAAACTTTGGCAGGCTCGTACTAGATAGTGTATGATCTAGCCTACTGATATCAATCCATCAAGGGTCGACTTGGTCTGCCAGTTCCACTCAATATTCCCATCCATCATCTCCACTATCTTCAAAGTCTAGGACCATGTCTACCCAGTTTCCTCCACCATACTGGCATTTACTCGGGCCAATCTTCTTGAACCCCGCCTTCTCGTAGAACTGTATATATCGGTCCCTACAGATGAGCGCTATCCTAGATGCCACACCTGAGTCTTTGATTCTTTGTACGTAGCTCTGCAGTAATATCGAGCCGAGCCCTTTGCGCGCGAAGTTGGGATGCACACATAGCGAGTGCAGGCACACTGTCTGGCCGTCTTCATTGTGCCCTACTTTTGGCGTAAGCTGGTAGTTGGTCTTCCAGTCCTTGGGGTAGTCCATAGCGTCATCAGTAACAACAGGTGAGTTCGCTTTGGTTGAGATGATGTGGCCAATTATCACACGCTTCCGGTCAGTGTCGGTTGAGTCTAATGACGGAAACGAATGCAATTTAATAGTTTCGCCTAGTGGCCCTGATGTGGTGGGGTAGGCGGATGAGAAGAGGCCGCTACATAGTTCACCGCAGGTTCGCAGACGGTATTCGAGCTACAATTGGTCAGCGTCAGATCTGGAGATTTTGTATACCAGAGATGCTTGTAAACCCAGAGTCTATTGGATCAAGTCTTGAGAAGGAAGGGGCGTGGCACAGGAACGACCAAAATAGGAAAGAGCGACCAGCTAGTGTACGACAAACTCAATTGATGCCGTTAATGGATGCACGAGGGAGATGAGAGTTTGGTGCAATGTTGGATGAAAACAAGGCAGACGAAAAGCATGCAGACTTGAGAGTTGGAGTAACCTGGTGATGGAGAAGAGCGCACGGTGCGAGGCCTGATGGAGCCCAACGGTGGTACTGAATAAGAGATACAGGCATTGACTGTGATACTAGAGAAACAAGACAGACAGCAAATTGTTCTTCTCACCTTCTCGCGCGACGCGGCTTCAACCGGATCAAAGGCGGCATGCTCAAGCCAATCGCAGTCGTCAAGGTCGTCGATGTTCAGCAAAGAAGCATATGGACGAACTCCCATCTGCTTCAACCGCCCCTCCTGGGCAATGTTGGAGCTGCGATGGGGTACCAGACTAGATTGCTCGACGGGTTCCGGACTAGAGACGGTCTCAGGTTCTCTTGATAGTTGGGGCATGGCATCCAGCGTCTTCTTGTCTGCTAATAAGTCCCGAGGCATCTTGGCGGTCGATGGCAACAGACGTTGTGGTGGGTGGGCGATGGAAGGATACGGCAGGGAGGCAGGTGGATGCAGCTGTAGGAGGCCGAAGTGCAGCGATGGGTTTGTGGGTTCGTGGTTCCTGGAAGACTCACGAGACTCTGCGGCCTCAGCCCCGCCTTTACTAGCGGTTCGCTTCGCTTCGCGTTGCCGTTGCAGATCGTTCCGGGTTAGCTGGGGACGGGAGCTGACTCGGGGGAGCAGGCGGGGGCATGTTTCCTAGGTAGGTATTCTTGTGGTGGTGTATCATGTACTAATTCGCGACGTGACCGTGTTTCTCTCGGGAGCAGCAGGTGGTGCTAGCGGGGTGTGCTCAGCGGCGGCCTCGTCGGCCCATGCCCTGACTAGCAAGGTGGTGGCAATGGATTTACGAATGACGTGCAGTAGGAGGATGGGTGCAGCGGCGGCCAGACGATTCTCCTGCATGCTGCGTTGGGCCGACGTCGAGGCATGGCAGACGTGATGCTAGCTTGGGCCTACACGGCCAACGTCGTGGTTCCGTACGCTCGCCCACGACTGCGCGTCGATGCCTACGCCTGCGCGCTGATTCATCCGACGCTGGGTTCGCGGCTCCACTACGTTCCATTCCCTTCCAGCCCAGGCGGCGACCGCGTTCCCAAGGTTGCGACAAAAACACCACGGCCCAGTGCCTCCTTCCCTATAAGCTCCCTCCCGCGCACCGAGACATCACACAGTCGCCTCCCGCCCGACCCAAGCCAACCTCAACCACCCCGCGTGTCACATCCAGTGGCCTCATCCAGACGTGCCCGCATACGCCCCAACACGCGCTCCGGCCCACCATGTGAGTTTGTACCAGAGCCATTGCTGTGCCACGACGCTGCCCCGAGCACGCTGCTAACCCGCTGCTGCCAGGCCTCGCGTCACCATATCCATCACCGCGCCCGGCACCCAGGCCGACACAGACCTGCTGACGCTCGAACTGCCGCCGGGCAGCACCGTCAAGGACCTCAAGGGCTTCATCGAGGCCGACACCAACCTGCCCGCGGCGTCACAGAGCCTCTACCTGAACGGCCAGCCGGTAGCCATAGACACGCAGACACTCGAGGACGCCGGGGTACGGGATGGCGAGATGCTGGCCGTCGTGATGCGCCCCGCACCCCGACAGAACAGGAACCTCCAGCACCCGGGCAGGCCCGCCCAACCTGATCCAGAGGGCGTGCGACAGCTCGTCCTCAACGACCCCCAGCAGATGAACAAGCTACGTCAGGGTGACCCGGAGCTCGCCGCCGCCGTCAACGACCCCACCCGCTGGAGAGATACATATGCCATGAGGCAACGACAGGCGGAGGAGTCGGAGCGCGAGCGTCAGAACCAGATCGCCCTGCTCAACGAGGACCCCTTCAACGTCGAGGCGCAACGAAAGATAGAAGACATTATTCGCCAGGACCGCGTTGTCGAGAATCTGCAAAAGGCATACGACGAGAACCCTGAAGGTACCAACACATCATTCCCAACAAGTCAAACACGTCCGACTCGCATTGAGCCCATGCTAATCTTTCACACAGTCTTCACCCGCGTGCACATGCTCTACGTCAACACCGAGGTCAATGGCGTGCCCGTCAAGGCCTTTGTCGACTCTGGCGCCCAGGCCACAATCATGTCCCCCGACTGCGCCGAGCGATGTGGTATCATGCGGCTGATGGACGTCCGATACGCCGGCATGGCGCGTGGTGTCGGTACAGCGCGCATTCTGGGTCGCGTACATCACGCCGAGATCAAGATTGGTGGCGCAGTCATGCCCTGCGCTTTCACTGTCATGGAAGGCAAGGATGTCGATCTACTTTTCGGTCTGGACATGCTTAAGCGTTACCGCGCCAAAATCGATCTTGAGAAGAATGCCCTGTGCTTCGAAGGTCAGGAAGTACCCTTCTTACACGAATCGGAAATCCCCAGGAGCTTCGAGGAGGCCGAGATGAATGAACCGACTGTGTCTGGTCCTAATGGAGAGGAGATTGGTGCAAAGACGGGTGCTGTACGACCGAAAGGTAGCGCTGCAGCTGGTTCCTCGAATGCAGGTGCCTCATCTTCGTCGTCTCAACCTACACAGCAGCAAGCCCCACCCACAGCGTCCAAGGCACCCGCACCGTCTGCACCTAACAGCAACTTTCCCCGGGAACATGTTCAGCAACTTACCGGTATGTTTGGCTGCTCAGAACAAGAAGCCATACAAGCCTTGGAGATGTTCGGAGGCAACGTCGAACATGCTGCAAGTTTTCTCATCGGTTAGTGCATGCGGGAACATCAGGACATGCTCAGTATTGCTACACGGCGCTTGCCTGCCTTTGCCTACGACTTACTTAACATGGTTTCTACCATTTGAAGAGATGTGGATAATTCAAATGAGTCTTTAGATGAGGAGACGAGGAAACGAGTTCACGACATGGCATCGAATAGCATGCATGCGTTATCATTGAACAGGAATAGAAGCTGAAGAGTTTCCTATGAATAAATGCATCTTCACGAAGATCAGATAGATCAATTGATGAAAGGCTTTCAACGCCTGTTACATGCTTCTTGCCATGACAGTATACTCCCACACCTATTCGATTATACGCCCCGCTCACCTGATCTTGTACAGGCAAGGTTTCAATACCGCCCCATCCTTTTCGTCACCCTCATTCTCTCCCTCACCCGCACCAAATCTCTTCCCCTTGAGCCCAAACTTCATACCCCCGCCTCTCTGTGCCACAGCTCCTGCTTTCTGATCTTCTCTCGCATTCTTGCCCTTGCTCGGGTGTGCCGCCTTGACAAACTGCATCTTGACAAACATCTTGTTGCTCAGATCGATCGCATCCGCTGGCCTCTCCGGCAAAGCATCAAGCACAAATCCCCGCTTCCTCAGTACCTCGATGAATGCGGAAACATCTGTTCCCTCCTTGCCCTCTTGACCATCTACATTGACCGCGAGTTCAGCCTCGTCTTCAGAGTCAACGGGGCCTTCCTCAGGCGGCTTGTCTGCCTTTGCTTTCTTTACCTTAGGCGGTTTCTTGTCCATTGTCTTCTTGAGTGAGCCGATAGAATTTATGGGTACACCTCCCTTCTTCTTGTCTACGCGTCCAAATCGAGATTTGATCTCCGAGACCCACAGTTCGCCTTTCCAGCGAAGGATGCGGTATGCTTCGTCGATGAAGTCGAGCCAGTTTGTTCCCATAAGGGCGAGACAAAATATGGCTACATCGACGCTATTTTCGGGGATAGGGAGTGCGGAGATGTCGGCTATGGTTACGAGATCGGCAGAAGGACCCGAAGGTTTGGACAAATCAAAGGAGTGGAATGTGAGGTTGAGGGACTTGAGGTGCGGTTGTAGGCGGTACGATAACGAAGCTGTTCCACAGCCTAGATCAGCGATTGTGCTGTGGCCTTTAAAGTCTCTGGGCAGTGGTTTCGCGTCGCCTCTGGGAGGTGCTATAGCTGTAGTCTCTTCTTCTTCAAAGCCTGGGCCTCTGCGGACTCCGTTCTTTGCTGGTCCTCTTCTGTCCTTCCGCGCGTCCTTGTTCCGCAATTTTCCTCTTACGAGTATGCTGTTCACGTAACCGTCTACAGGGTTCGATGGCCATACTTCGACCTGCTGGGCAAATCCACGGTGGTAATCTTCGAACATGGATGGGTCTTCCTTGAAGAGAGACGCGCTGTCGGCGGAGGGCTTCGTATAAAGTGCTTCGTTCAGGTGACGGAATCGCGCACTAGCTAGCTTGCTGCGCATAGATCGCTGGAGGGGTGTGAGGCCCTTGGGTTCGGGGAGGAGGTTTTCTAAGGCTGGGGTTTCAGAAATAGACTTCGTGCCGGCGGCATTTGCGGCGAGCAGTTTGTCAGCTTTGGACTCCTTCCTGCGCTTCTTCTTCTCGCGTTTTGACTCGCTCTCGGCCGTCGCGGGCTCATCCCCAGCAGACTTGGCAGCATCTGCTTTACCCTCTGAAGGTTCTGCTACCAGTGTAACCTCTGCCTCTGCTCCTTTTTCGCCATCTCCATCCATTGCCTTGTCCTTGTTACCTCCGGCTTTTCCTCGCTTTCTCTTCTTCCCGCGCTTCTCTTGCGCTGCCTCATCTGTCGCTTCTACGCCATCCGCCTCCGGCTTCTTGGTCTTCTCCACCTGCGTTCCTTTTCCTTTGGCTATATTGTCCCATTGTTCTGCCAAGTTGTCCGCGTTAATCTGCTGCTCCTCGCGCTTCTCTTTCCTCTTCTGCGCCTTCTTCCCGGGTTTCGTGGAATCTTTCTGTTTGGGTGCCTCGACCTGAGTCTTCACCTGCGCGGCAACGTTCCACCCAGGAACAGCGAACATGTTGACGAGCTGGTGGAGACAAGTATGCGATAGTGACGTGAGATTTGGAAGACGCGCAAGAAAGTTCCTGGCACGGCTCGAAAATTTGGGCGGCGGAAGGTTTTACCGAGATGTGGGGCTTTAGCGCGGAGTTCGTCAACTCCACTTTGCTGGCACCGCATACAAGGGAGAAATTGAAGAGGTACGCTAAAGCTTTCTACTGCTCTACAGCCTACAACAGCACTAAGGTAATTATTATTTATATAGACATTAAGGTTTAAAGTCTACATTAACTTAGAATATCTGGTATTATTCTACAAAATACTGTTGTAGACTGCAGTAGGGAGGACTAGGTACTCCCGCTCCTCGGAATTTCCTTGTATACGGTACTGGAGCAGACTGGTCGCGTTCTCTTGGCACAGCTTGAAGATATTCGCAAAGTAGAAAAACCTAACGCGGCCCCCTCGCCGGGCCGATAGCTTTGCTTCCAAGTCAACTGCGATAGGTACCTAGCTGTCGATTGCGCAATGGTTCACTCTTACAAGTCAAGACTGTGTCATGTCTTGGATGAATACACTGTACAAGCACTTTGATGTCTCGCCTTTCCGCCAAAGTCATATGCATCACGCCTAAATACTTTGACAACCACACTGTTAGTATATCATGTCAACATCACATTCTGACTAGGTCTCGTACATAAAACCTTCTCGGTCCTTTCCAACGTATAAACTTTGCAGAGTTTACTGAACGCCAAACGCAGGTCATCGTTATCAACATTACCATGTCTACGTTGGGCGATATGCAGAAGCAGCTGTCCCACATTGTGGAAGAGGCGAAAACTAAAGGCTACAAGATCGAGGACGTCATCCCAGAGAATATGCAGAATCACTTCTCGGAGATGACTGAGCTCAACGCAGCACGCCAATATATTCATGAGATCCAGGCTCGTGAGCAAGATCTTCAGATCGATAACAACGCCCTACGAGCCAAAATCAAAGAGAAAGAAGCCGAGATCAATGACCAGTCAGCTGAATTCAAGGCTCTCAAG